>Ga0326511_10000931_pt1 | contig 25036 bp, 27 predicted proteins | sample 0_2496_0518_D_FD_203701 | JGI IMG/M metagenome (GOLD analysis project Ga0326511, IMG submission 203701) | Bovine rumen microbial communities from UC Davis, California, United States - 0_2496_0518 | ecosystem: Host-associated > Mammals > Digestive system > Stomach > Rumen | place: USA...
GAGGCCTTCTACCGTGCCGCCAAGAAGGAGTACGACGAGGATCCGGCATTTGCCGAGAAGGCGAGGGGATACGTCGTGCGCCTGCAGGGGGGCGACGAGTACTGCCGCAGGATGTGGAAGAAGCTCGTTGACATGACCATGGCGCAGAACCAGCGGATCTACGACAGGATGAACGTGAGCCTGAAGCCGTCCGATGTCATGGGCGAGAGCATGTACAACCCCATGCTGCCGGGAGTCGTTGAGGATCTGCAGAAGAAGGGCCTTGCGGTCAAGAGCGAGGGCGCTGACGTGGTGTTCCTCAAGGACTGGGAGGGCAAGGACGGCAATCCCATGGCCGTCATCATCAGGAAGAGCGATGGCGGCTACCTCTACACGACTACCGACATTGCCTGCGCGAAGTACCGCGTCGAGCATTTCGGGGCGAAGAAGGTCCTCTATTTCGTTGATTCCCGCCAGCACCAGCACCTTCTCCAGGCCTGGGAGATTGCCAGGATGGCAGGCTACATCCCTGACGGCGTGGTTTTCGAGCATGAGTCGTTCGGCATGATGCTCGGCAAGGACGGCAGGCCGTTCAAGACCAGATCAGGCGGCACGGTCAAGCTCTCTGCTCTCCTTGATGAGGCTGAGAGCAGGGCGGCGCAGCTCCTGGAGTCCAGGTCCTCGGATCTCTCTGATGAGGAGAAGAAGAAGGTCATCCACGAGGTTGCCGTAGGTGCTGTCAAGTACGCGGACCTTTCAAAGAACAGGACGACCGACTACGTATTCGACTGGGACAACATGCTCTCCTTTGACGGAAACACCGCTCCCTATCTCCAGTATGCCTACACCAGGATCAGATCGATTTTCCGCAACGCGGCAGGCGCTGCTCCGGGGAAGGTGATCCTCCGCGAGGAGATTGAGAAGGAGCTCGCGCAGAAGCTCACGCTGTTCTCCGATGCTGTTGTCTCGGCCGCCGACAGGGCCATGCCCAATATCCTCTGCTCCTATCTCTATGAGCTGAGCGGCATGTTCATGTCATTCTATGAGAAGTGCCCGGTCAACAAGGACGGAGTGCCTGATGAGGTGAGGGCAAGCAGGCTTTCCCTCTGCGAGGCAGTTGCCGGAGTGCTGAAGCTCGGGCTTTCCCTCCTCGGCATCAATGTTCTTGAGCGGATGTAGAAATGCCAAGAGACTACGTTAACGATTTCGGCAGGCCTGATCCCAAGAACAGATCGAGAAGGCGCGGCGGCAGGCCCTCGGGAGGCGGTGGCGGGAAGAGCAACGCCATAACGTTCCTCGCCATAGTCGTGCTCATACTCCTGTGCGCAGTCTTTTTCTTTGCCAGCAGGAGCGGCCTCTTCAAGGGCGGCCAGGACGCGAAGACCGAGCCTCAGCCGCAGAAGACTGAGAAGCCGAAGCAGGAGGCCAGGACTCCGGAGCGCCCGAAAGAGAAGTACGACTATATGCAGCTTCTTGAGAGCAATGAGGTCGTGGGCGAGACCCATGATCCGAAAAAGGCTGACAAGACGCAGAAGCCGCACAGCGCCGAGATTATGGACAGGCCTGCCAGCACTGTTGACGTAAGGCGGGAGAACAAGCAGGAGGAGGCGAAGAGGGCTCAGGAGATCCTGAACGGCTCGCTCAACACGCGTGACGAGTCAGTATCAGTGCTCAATGACACGCCTTCCTCGCCAAGCGCTCCGTCAGGAAGCAGCCTGCGCTCCGAGACAGTGACTGTCGAGCGCCCGCCGAAGATGCAAGACAGCGAGGCGGCCCTTGCCGAGTCAAGGAAGGCTGATGCCGAGCGCCAGAGGCGCCAGCTTGAGGAGCAGAAAAAGGCAGAGGAGCAGAAGCGTATCGCAGCGCAGCGCCAGGCTGAGGAGAAGCGAATTGCCGAGCAGAAGGCAGCAGAGCAGAGGAAGGCCGATGCTGACCGCCGTGCTGCCGAGCAGAAGCTTGCCGCGCAGAAGAAGGCGGAGGCTGAGCGCCGCGCTGCCGAGCAGAAGCTTGCAGATCAGAAGAAGGCCGATGCTGAGCGCCGTGCCGCTGAGCAGAAGAAAGCTGATGAGCAGAGGCTGGCCGCTCAGAAGGCCGCTGAGGAGAAAAAGGCCGCAGCCCAGAAACAGTCAGCTGCCGGCGGATCAGACAGCGACGGCAGGGTATTCCTGCAGTGCGCTGCCTTCAAGACTGCGCAGCAGGCTGATGCCCTCAAGTCAAAGCTCAGGGCCGGCGGATTCCCGGCGTTTGTCCAGCAGGCGAACGTCGGAGGCTCTGTCTGGTACAGGGTGAAGCTCGGTCCCTACCGCTCCGCGGCAACGGCGTCAAAGAGCAGCTCGGCTGTTGTCTCATCGGGAATTGCAGGAGCATGTGCAATATCGAGGTAGCTATGGTTAACCGCAGTGCTGAGATTTGGGAGAGGATCAGGAAAGAGGGAGCTGATATGGCTGCCAGGGAGCCGATGCTTGCCAGTTTCCTGCACGCTACCATACTGAATCACTCAGATCTTGGCTCTGCCCTCGTGTTTGTCCTTGCGAACAAGCTGGGCGGCCCGGTAATCTCCCCGATGAACCTCAGGGACATCTTTGAGTTTGCCTACCAGGGAAGCAATGAGCTTGTCGATGCTGCCTGCATGGACATCGAGGCGGTGGTTTCGCGCGATCCTGCCATACAGCTCTACAGCACCCCTCTCCTTTATCTCAAGGGCTTTCATGCGATTGAAGCCTACCGTGTCGCGCACCGCCTCTGGCAGCTTGACCGGAGGGAGCTGGCGCTGTTCCTCCAGAGCCAGATCTCAGAGGTATTCAACGTTGATATCCATCCCGCAGCAGTCCTGGGGCATGGACTGATGTTCGATCATGCGTCTGGCATTGTCATCGGCGAGACCAGCGTTGTCGGTGACAACGTCTCCATACTGCACAACGTCACCCTCGGAGGAACAGGCAAGGAGGTCTGCGACCGCCATCCGAAGATTGCCTCTGATGTGATGATCGGGGCCGGAGCCAAGATCCTCGGCAATATCCACATCGGGCAGGGTGTTAAAATCGGAGCAGGCAGTGTAGTTCTTGAGGACGTTCCCCCTCATGTAACTGTCGTCGGAGTTCCGGCGCGGATTGTCGGCCTGTGCAGCGATGACCATCCTGCGTTTGATATGGATCAGCGTATTTAGGTGAAATCAGTTTCACAGTTCGGTACCAGAAATGACGCTTCGGATTTCCCGAGCATATTTATGTGCCGTCGCTGTAAGAAGTCGTTTTCGGACGAGCTGAAATCAATTAAGACTAAGAATTTTCAGTTTTACAGTTATGTACTAGAAATGATGCTTCAGGTTTTCAGAAGCATCTTCAAGTGCCATCGCTGTAAGAAGTCGTCCGAGGACGAGCTGAAAGCAATTAAAACCAAGAATGATTCCGGCGCTGTTTCATACGAAAACATCCGGATTTTTAACGGTAGCCTGCGCTGGTATTCAGCTACTCCGATTTGAGCAGCGGAAATCGGCAGGCTGTCTTGAGTGAAATTGGTGGTTAGTACATTGTACTGGTTTAAAAGAGTTCTATAAATTTGCTTAAATTTGTATAACTTGTTGAATTAACAATGTTTTATAAAATTTACGGCAGTTTTTAGTACACAGCTTTGAAAAACTCAGATAAGAATGGTTCCGGCGCTGTTTCTCACGAAAACATCCGGATTTTAAGCAGCATCCTGCTCTGTCATGCAGCTGCTCTTTTCTGAGCTGCAGAATTCTGCAGGCTGCCAGAAGTGAAACTGAAGTTTGGTGCATTGCACTGGTTCAAATGAGTTCCATAAATTGCTTAAATTTACGTGACTTTTGAATTTGCAATGTTTGATAAAATTTACAGCAGTTTTTAGTACAAGGTTTAGAAACTCAGAAAATCATGGAATGCAATACCTCAGCACTTTGTGATCTCTATGAGGATGAGGTTGAGGTCGTTGAGCCGGTCTTCAGAAGCTTCGGCGGCTCATCCTCATTCTGCGGCTCTGTAGTTACCGTAAGCTGCTATGAGTCAAACGGCCTCATCAGATCCGCACTGTCGGAGGACGGAACCGGCAAGGTCCTGGTAATAGACGCAGGCGGCTCAGTGAGGCGCGCCGTAATAGACGCCGACATTGCCTGCACCGCCTATGACAGCGGCTGGGAAGGCCTGATTGTGTTCGGCGCAGTGCGTGAGATCAGCTCGCTCAGAAGGACGTCAGTCGGCATTCAGGCCCTTGGATCGGTTCCGATGGGCGCCGACGAGGGCAATGGCGGCGACACGATGGAGAATGTCCGTTTCGGCGGGGTTACTTTCCGCCCCGGCATGTTTGTATATGCCGACGAGACCGGGATCGTTGTCTCGGAGAAGGAGCTTGAGACTGACGACTCCCTGGGCTATGAGGAAACGGAGCGGTGAGCGTCATCTTCCTCCTCAATGACGAGGGAGATCTGGAGACAGCGGCAAGACTCTCCCGGGATGGCGACTTTGCGGCTGTCCGCACCTCATCCCTCCGCGCCGCAGGATGCATGGGCGGAGGGGACTATACGCTTTTCCGCCTTGCGGCAGGCTGCCGCAGCCTCTCAGGACTGCAGGGTGAGGCGCTCAGCACTGATGCCCTTGCCTCACTTATGACAGAGAATCCGGTGTTCAGTTTTCGGAAGTGACGGTGATGCTCATCTTCTGGATTACCGTCTCAAGGCGGCCGTGCCAGTAGTTGAAGCGGGCCTTCATGGTGTCGTTCTCGTCCTTCAGGCTCCTGATCTGATCCTTAAGCCCTGCGTTCTCAGCTTCAAGCTGTCTGATTCTGTTCTCAAGTGAGTCTACCGAACGGTCTATCTCGTCAAAATCGTGTTCGCTGAGCATGTTCTTTCCTCTTGGAATGTCTTTGGCGTAATTGTAACCTATTACCCGGCTCAGAATGAAATGAGGCCGGACAGATCCGTGTCTTTCCGGCCAGCCTGGCATTTCCGTGCTGAAGTGGACAGGTCAGTGGTACTCATGCGTCCTTGCGGCCTTCACTACAGAAGGCGGCATCATGGATCCCAGCGTCTCAAGCACCTGCCTGGCGTCCTTCCTCTTTTCCTCAGTGTTGTATACGGAGAAGAACAGCCAGCTGTATGCCTGCTCCATCTCGGCGGGAGATCCCCTGCCGTCAGTGAGGAGCCTTGCCCACTCCAGCCTTGCCTCGCGGTTTTTGAGCGACGCGGCCTCGCGGAGATAGAGCCTCGCCAGGCTTCTGTCCTGGTTGACGTAGGTGCCCTTCTCGTAGAACATCCCGAGCTTCAGCATGGCGTCAGGCATTCCCTCCTCTGCCGAGTACTTCATGTAGCGGATGCCGTTCGGCACGTCCTGCTTCACGCAGGTTGCAGTTAGGAGCATGTCTCCCCAGAGATAGCTGTATGAAGGGTAGCGGAGAACTGATGCCCTGTCCTGGATATCCCTTACGAACTGGCAGTCATCGTCTTTTACGCGCTTCAGGTGCTCATGCTTCTCAATCAGGCCGTTGAGCTCATCCTGGGAGTAGAGCTGTATGAGCTCCGGCTCGTCCGAGGGCTCATCGTTTGCCTCGCTCTCTGCCTTCCTGACGATTTCCTGCTCATGCTCGAGTGTTTCCTTCTCCTTGGTGACTCTCATGTTCTCGTCAACCATCCCTCCTCCGGCAAGTGCCTCTGAGGAGAAGAACAGGGCAAGGAAACATGAACAGATCAGACATCCGGATATGCTGTGCATGGCTTCTCTCCTGAAATTAAACTGCTCGGCTTTCATAGGTATGGCTCAATGCAACAACCGTTCCCGGAGTGAAAAGAGAACGGTCAGAAAGCTGACGGAGCAGCTCTTCAGCTACTTGATGGAGAAATACCTTGAGGCTGCCGCAAAGTACCTGAACATTGACCAGAAGGTGAGGACGACTGCTACATAGAGCATGAAAATCATTACATAGATCATGACCGGAATGCCGTCCCAGCAGACATCCCAGATAAGGCCTGCAATGGCAACCATCTGGAAGGTGGTCTTCCATTTGCCGATCCAGCTTACGGCAACCTCAGTTCTCTTCCCGATCTCGGCCATCCACTCACGGAGGGCAGTGATGGCAATCTCGCGGCCGATGATGGTGATGGCAGGAATGGTGATAATCCAGGTATACCCGTGCAGGATATCGCTGTTGCAGAAGCGCTCAACGATGAGGACCAGCGCTGTTGTTACGGTCAGCTTGTCAGCCACAGGATCAAGGAAGGCGCCGAACTTTGAGCAGAGGTTGTACTTCCTCGCGATATATCCGTCAGCCAGATCCGTGAGGCACGAGATGCCGTAGATAAGGGCCGCGGTGAAGTCTATCCAGTGGAAGCTGAGCTTCCCCGAGACGAAATCCCAGTGGTCAGCCGGAACATAGAACAGAATGACAAAAACGGGGATCATCAGGATCCTGATCATGGTCAGGATGTTGGGTACTGTCCACATGGCTTTCTTTCCGGTTGCTCGCTGCACTGAGCTACATTCTACTACCTCAGGCGCGTTATGACAAAGCAGGTCCGTAATGATGGCAGCAGGCTGGGGCTCAGGCAGGTCCGGAAACAAAAAGGGCGATCATATGATCGCCCCCGTATATTTATTCAGGAATGATTACTTCTGTGCGAAGTCAACGCCCTTCTTGATGTTGTCATTCAGGGTCTGGAGCATGTCGTCGAAGTCCTTCTGCTCGCGCTCGTTGAGCTTCGGAAGAGGAAGGATCTCCTCGATTCCCTCGAGTCCGAGGCGGACCTGGTGTGCGAAGAACGGAGCGCAGGAGCTGTCGCTCTCGACGAAGGCAGGCTCAACGATTCCGGGAGCGCCGCGCAGAGCGCTAACCAGGGCAAGAGCCATCCTGTTGCCTGCAGCAGCCATGGAGAGGGTTGCTGAGCCTGCGCCGGCCTTGGCGTTGACAACGTCGGTTCCGGCGTTCTGTACGTGCTGGGTCATCTCGGCAAGGGTCTTGTCATCAAGGGTATTGCCGGTAACCTGGCTGAATACAGGAAGAATGGTGGTGCCGCTGTGGCCGCCGATTACAGGAACCTTTACGGAACCTTTCTGACGGTGAAGAGCCTCAGCGATGAAAGTCTCTGCACGGAGAGTGTCAAGCATGGTTACGCCGAACAGCTTGCGCTTGTCGTATACACCTGCCTTCTTGAGAACCTCTGCAGCGATGGGAACCATGCTGTTTACAGGGTTGGTGATGATGGCGATGCAGGCCTTGGGGGCATTCTCTGCGATAGCCTGGACCAGGTTCTTGACAATGCCTGCGTTGATGTTGAACAGATCATCACGGGTCATTCCGGGCTTTCTTGCAACGCCTGCGGGCATGACAACCACATCGGCGCCCTTGAGAGCCTCTGAAGGATCCTTGCCGGTGAATCCGGTTACTTCCACGTCAGTGGGGATATGGCTCAGATCAAGAGCTACACCGGGAGTAGCAGGTGAGACATCATAAAGAGCCAGCTGAGAGCCGGCAGGAAGATGAGTCTTCAGGAGCAGAGACAGAGGCTGACCGATTCCGCCAGCAGCACCCAATACGGTAACTTTCATAGATTTTACCTTCTTACTTATTGTATTTGTTGTATCAAATCGCCGGCGCCGATGAAGGCGTCCCCGAATAGCTCTATTTTACGATCAAAATTGCATTCAAACCTTAAAAAATTAGTAAAATTTTGGCTCTGCTCACCGAAAATCGCATGACCTGCAGCCGCATGTGAATGCCGGGTCCTGCGCCTTCGCTCAGTCCTGCGGCTGCTGCTCGGGGGCGCAGACCGCAGCCTCCTCGATCACAGCCTTTCCGGTCCTGGTTATCCTTATTTTGTACCCGTTTATCTCAGTAACCATTCCGGCCCTCGGCTCGTCGCAGATTTTCTCGAGGATGAGGCCATTCAGGGTAACTGAGATGTCGGTCGGGAGCTCCCATCCCAGGTCGTGGTTGATTTCCCTGATGTTCGCTGAGCCGTTTATGAGGTAGCAGCCGTTCCCCTGGCTTCTGTACTCCCTGTCGCGGTCGCTCTTTATGTCAGACGCCGACTCGCCGACGATCTCTGAGACTATGTCATTGAGCGTGATGAGGCCCTGGATATCGCCGAACTCGTCTATGACGATGGCGATGTGCTCGCGGCGGCGCCTGAACTTCTGCAGCTGGCTCATGACGGTGATGTTCTCAGGTATATAGTAGATTTCCTGTGTGAGGCGCAGGAGGTCGGCCTTCTCAGGGTCTTTCTGCGATAGAACCTTCATGGCGTCAATCGTCCTGATGAACCCCACGGCGTCGTCCATCTCGTCGCGGTAGAGAAGGATGCTGTCATAGCCTGAGGCAGAAACCTGCTCGCGGACCTCGTCAAAGGTGTCATTTATGTTTATCGCGTAAATCTCGCTTCTGGGCACCATCAGCTCGTCAACATGGATTTTCTCGAGGTTGAGGACCCCGAGCAGGAGATCCTTGTTTGCCCTGGAGATTGATGCAGTCCCGTTCTTGTCGAGAAGCGCGGTCCTCAGCTCGTCTGCTCCCAGCCATCCCTCCTCGGTTTTCTGCGGATCTATCCTCAGAATGAACATGATGAGGTGGGATATGGAGTTCATGATGATTACCGCGGGCTTCAGGATGAACATCAGCCAGACGATGGGCATGGAGACCATCTTGGCGACAGTCTCGGCGTGGGCCGCGGAGATGCTCTTCGGTGTGATCTCGCCGAAGATGAGCACGACAAGCGTCATGATGAAGGTTGACACGGCAACGGCGAAGCTGCCGAATAGCTGCATGGAGACGATGGTCGCTATCGAGGAGGCGAAGATGTTGACGAGGTTGTTTCCGATTAGAATCATGGTGAGCAGCTTGTCCGGGTGCCTGAGGAGGCGCTCGACGCGCTGCGCCGCCAGGTTGCCGCTCTTTGCCTGATGCCTGATCCTGAATCTGTTGACTGACATCAGGCTGGTCTCGCTTCCTGAGAAGAACCCTGAGAGAAGGAGAAGGATGACCAGGGTAATGATGTGCACAGAGAGAGGAGTTTCGTTCATTTAAGGTCTGTGGGTGTCCTGTGTGGAAAACATGCCTCAATTTTAGCAGAGGTTCATGCCGTTGTAGGCATTATGAGCCGTCCTTCATGGAATTTGGCCTTTTTCTCTCGTATAATCGCGTGATTGATTCGGGACTAATCTGATCCGGGAGACTGGAATATGTTTAACAATCTTACTCAGCGGCTGACCGGCACTTTCCGGAGCATGCTCGGGAAGAACAAGCTTACTGAAGAGAATATCAAGGATGCGCTCCATGAGGTGCGCATTGCCCTCATCGAGGCCGATGTGGCGCTTCCTGTAGTGAAGAGCTTCATAAATTCCGTAAAGGATAAGGCCGTCGGACATGAGGTAAGCGAGGCGCTGAGTCCTGCCCAGGAGTTCATCAAGCTGGTCAACAGCGAGCTTGTGAGCGTTATGGGTGAGAAGAACGAGACCCTTGATCTCAGGACTGCGCCCCCTGCCGTAATCCTGCTTGCCGGCCTTCAGGGCGCAGGAAAGACCACGACTGCGGCCAAGCTTGCCGGTTTCCTGAAGAACAAGCAGAAAAAGAAGGTCTCTGTCGTCAGCACGGACGTCTATCGTCCTGCGGCAATCGACCAGCTGAAGACTGTTGCCGGAGAGGTCGGAGTCAGGTGGATCGAGAGCACTCCCGATGAGAAGCCGGTCGACATTGCCGGACGCGCGCTTGCCGACGCTAAGAAGAACCTTGATGACGTGCTTATCGTCGATACTGCAGGACGTCTGCACGTCGACGAGGATCTCATGAAGGAGATCAGGGAGCTCAATGAGGCTGTAAGCCCGGTCGAGACGCTGTTCGTCGTTGACGCGATGACCGGACAGGACGCAGCCAACACGGCAAAGGCCTTCAGCGAGGCGCTTCCGCTCACCGGCGTGATCCTTACCAAGGCGGACGGTGACGAGCGCGGCGGCGCGGCGCTTTCCGTAAGGGCCGTCTCCGGAAAGCCGATCAAGTTCATCGGTATCGGAGAGAAGCTTGACGCACTTGAGCCTTTCTATCCGGACCGCATTGCCTCCAGAATCCTCGGCATGGGCGACGTTCTCTCCCTCATCGAGGATCTTGAGGAGAAGGTCGATCAGGAGAAGGCACAGAAGTTCGCCAAGAAGATCAAGAGCGGCAAGGACTTCGATATGAACGACTTCCTGAGCCAGCTCGAGCAGATGAAGAAGATGGGCGGAGTTGCCAGCATCCTTGACAAGATCCCGGGGCTTTCCGCTGTGCCTGACGAGGTCAAGAGCAAAATTGATGACAAGCCCTTCATCAAGATTGAGGCGATGATCTGCTCGATGACCCCGAAGGAGAGGGCAAACCCTGACATCATCAAGGGACCGAGAAAGGTCAGAATCGCGAAGGGCGCCGGAGTTGATGTACATGACGTCAATGTCCTCATGACCCAGTTCAAGCAGATGCAGAAAATGGTCAAGAAGCTGAGCGGCGGCGGGTTCAGATCGCTTTTTGGATCTCTCCAGAACCTCACCAGGATGGTCAGGCGCTGATCTCCTGCGCTTGCGGACCAGTATGAAACCCGGACATCAGAGCCGGGTTTTTTATTGATGCGCATCATCAGCATTGCGCACAGTCTCTCATCTTCAGCTGTTTCAGTCCGCGCGCCTCAGTGGAGCTGCGTCAGAGAAAGCCGACAGCGCTGCAGGGCAATTGTGAATTCTGCAGTATTAGCCTTTCCGTGACAGGATGAACATGCAGCTTTTCGACAGCAACTGTGCAGAACGTCCGTTCCATGCCTTAATTGCTGAGCCTGCCCAGCCGGCTGTAATCAGCAACTTTAAGTTGAAAAAATCTCAGATCAGTGTAAAATCCACACACTTGTAAAAAGGGGTGGACTGTCTCAGTACAGTTTGTTTAGTAATTTTTGAGGATTGTAATGGTAATCATTCGTCTTTCCCGCGGCGGCGCCAAGAAAAAGCCGTATTATCACATTGTTGCAGCTGACAGCCGTCGCAGCCGTGACGGCAGGTTCATCGAGATCCTGGGCTTCTATGAGCCTCAGGCACGCGGTGAGTCTGTTCCCATGCGTCTCGACCTCTCCCGCATTGAGTACTGGAAGAGCGTCGGCGCACAGCTTTCTGTCCGCGTAGCAAAGCTTGTCGAGCTTTTCAAGGCTTCTGACGCTGCCAAGGCAGAGGCTCCTGCTGAAGAGGCAGCCCAGGCTTAATCCGGGGCGGAGTCAGGGATGTCTGAGTCGGGTTATCTGGAAGTCGGCAGGTTCGGATCCGTTTACGGAGTCCGGGGCTGGATCAGGATTATCTCAGAGACCGAGAATCCCGAAAACGTTTTTACCTATTCTCCGTGGCTGCTCAGAAAGGCCGGAGGATGGCGCAGCATTCAGCTCTCGGAATGGAAGCGCCACAATGAAGGTTATATCTGCAAGATTGAGGGCATATCTGACAGGGAGCAGGCAAAGCTGCTTACCGGTCAGGCTGTTTTTGTGACGGAGGACGTTCTGCCTCCCCTGCAGGAAGGCGAGTATTACTGGAGAGACCTTATCGGGCTTTCCGTCGTGAATACTGCCGGATATGCGCTGGGCGTGGTTGACGATCTTATGGATACCGGCTCAAACAGCGTGCTCATAGTGCGTGCGGAAGAGAGAGATGCCTTTGGCAAGAAGGAACGCCTGATCCCCGTGATTAACGGGCAGTTTGTGAAAGGCGTGGATTTCGGAGCAAAGGTGATAACGGTCGACTGGGATCCTGATTTTTAGGGTATGGCTGCGAACTGGTTTGGCGTGGTAACGCTTTTCCCTGAGATGTTCAAGGCCGTAACCGAATGCGGGGTTACCGGAAGGGCCGTGAGAAACGGGCTTGTATCGCTCAAGTGCTGGTCCCCCAGAGACTACGCGCATGACAAATACGCGACGGTTGACGGGAGGACGTTCGGCGGCGGTCCCGGGATGCTCATGATGGTTGGGCCTCTCCGGGAGGCGATTGCAGAGGCGAGAAAGTCCGCAGGCGGCAGGGCGAAGGTTCTGTACATGTCTCCCCAGGGGCGCAGGCTCGATCAGGAGGGAGTCATAGAGCTTTCGCGTGAGCAGCGCCTTATTCTGGTATGCGGCCGGTACGAGGGTATCGACCAGCGGGTGATTGATTCCGAGATTGACGAGGAATGGTCAGTCGGGGATTATGTGCTGAGCGGCGGCGAGCTGCCGGCCATGATCATGATTGACGCAGTTTCACGGATGATTCCGGGAGTCCTGGGAGATGAGGACAGCGCGGAGGAGGATTCCTTCATGCATGGCCTCCTTGATTTCCCCCAGTACACCAGGCCTGAGAGCATTGACGGGATGGATGTCCCGGAGGTTCTCAGGGGCGGCAATCACAGCGAGATCAGAAAATGGCGGATGGAAGAAGCGGTCGGGCGCACTTTTGAGAAGCGTCCGGATTTGATTAGGAACCTAGCTCTGACTGATGACCAGATGGAATGTCTGGCACGGTACCTGAGGCGAAAATCTCAGTCCGAAGGGAAGAGTTAACAGTTTATTCTAGGTAGTGAGAAATTATGAAGAACAAAATTATTCAGGAAATTGAGCAGGAACAGCTCCGTACGGATATCCCTTCTTTTGCTCCGGGCGATACCGTAGTTGTTGAGGTTCGTGTCAAGGAAGGAGACAAAGAGCGTCTCCAGGCTTATCAGGGCGTTGTGATTGCAAAGCGCAACCGCGGAATCAACTCCTCCTTTACCGTACGCAAGATCTTCGCAGGCGAGGGCATCGAGAGAGTATTCCAGACCCACAGCCCCATGATTGCATCGGTTAAGGTTGTCCGCCGTGGTGATGTCCGCCGTGCCAAGCTGTATTACCTCCGTGACCTTAAGGGCAAGGCTGCTCGTATCCGCGAGAAGCTTGAGTCCAAGCAGAACGCTGCTGAGTAATTCAGCGGCTGACAGTCCGCTCCTTTTACAAGAGCCCGCCTCCGGCGGGCTTCTTTATTTTAAAGGGCTGACAGTTTGGGCAAACATTCCAATTCCGCAGTCAGGCCTCAGGGCATTTAAAAAACATCGCCGGCACCATACGGCCTGGCGAGTGAACCAGGCAGAATGATGCCGGCGCTTCCTGACGGGCTTGTGTCAGCTTAGCAGAGAGGCTGGTGTCAGTCCTCTTTCTCGCTGCTCAGGCCCTGATCGATGTTGACAAGGGAGTTCTCGCCGCCGAAAGGATTGCTGACATAGGCATCGGCCTTCCAGTCATTGTCATAAACCTCGGAGCCGTCTTCCTTAACGAGCTTGAACCTGTACTGATACTGCTTCTGTCCGTCCTTCGATACGAAAATAGGACGGCTCTTGAAATCGCCGCTCTTGAGAAGCCTCATTTCCTCAGGCTCCCACCCGAATCCCTCGAACAGGAGATAAACTTCCTTGGCGTCTCCGGCCGCTTCCTTCTTTACCTTGAAGGTAAGGGAAATCTTGCCCGGCTGACTTTTTAATTCTTTCTTGCTGACTGGCATGCCGTCACTCCGGTAATCTGATATAAACTCAAAATCCTTAAATCCTCATCCTATGATATTAAAATTTAAATAAATTTTTTTTGATCAAGTAAACCTTTTGAAAATTCAGGGCCTGATTCAATCTATGGCATGGGATTCCCGGGGCAGGACAGCAGCCGGGACACAGGGATCATCTGCGGCAAACAGCCGGAAAAATAAAATTTTCATTAAAGTGCCGGAACCAGAGGCTCCTCTGCGGAGCAGCGGGAAATTCCCTGAAAGAGCCGTGCCGCTGGCATGTGCGCCTTAAAAAAGAAAGCATTCCGGGCCGCTCATTCTCCGGATCAGAGCATGAATGCCTTTCTGAGAATTTTTTCAGTGAAGCTCCGCCTCAGGTAGAAGCCCCGCGGACAGGTCATCACAATGCCGCCGTCACTTCCGACGGCCCTGATCATGACCGTGCTGTCCGCGGCCTTGGGCCTTATCTGGAGCGCCACTCCGTCATGGGCGGTGATTTCGAGGATCCTGCCTTCCGAGATTTTCTCGAGGTGCTCCTCCCAGTCGGACCTCAGGACGTTCTCCTCCTCTCTGTCAGGCGACCAGAAAAAAGGAGTGCCGAGCCTCCGCTCCCCGAGAGGTATGGCGCGGTCGCCCTCGACCGGAAAGAACAGCACTCTCGAGAGCTTGTTCCTGACCGATGACTTTTCCCAGGTCAGTCCTGCCGTGCCGGTGAGGTGCGCCATGCAGACGTAGGTGCTCTCAAGCGGCCGGAGATCGGGCCCGACCGGAATGCTCTTGAGCTCAACGTGGATCCTTTCAAAGTCACAGACAGGGCGGCTGCTCCCGGTTGCCCCCAGATAAAGCTCAAGGAGCTTTCCGGCGTAGCCCTTAGCTCCTTTCATGGAGCCAGGCATTACTGCGGAGGCGTTCTCTGAGAGCTCCCCGAGCGAGAGGCCTGATATGGACATGGCGCGCTCCATGAGCTCATCCTCGCTCAGGGGCTCGGGGACCGCTTTCCAGGTGGCGCTTGCGCACATATCCTTTATCCTTCTCAGCCTACTTCAAATTTTCAGATCGGCTTTATTGTATAAAATAATGATCTGTGAAAAAATTGAAAAAGCAAAATTTTATTCGGATTTTAAGTTGATTGACCAAGATGGCTTCCGCCTGAATGTTGGCATTGTCATTGCCGCCCCGGACGGGAGAGTTCTGTGGGCACGACGAATAGGGCAGAATACATGGCAGTTTCCGCAGGGAGGAATAGATGCAGGTGAGACTCCCAGGGCGGCCATGTACCGTGAGCTCGGCGAGGAGCTGGGACTCAGCCCGGCTGACGTGAGCCTTGAGGCCGAGACGTCAGGCTGGCACCGCTACCGGCTCCCGAAGAGATGCATCCATTATGACGAGCATCCGGTGTGCGTCGGGCAGAAGCAGAAGTGGTTCCTTCTGAAGCCGGTCAATGCCGGAGCCCTGCTCCATGTCAATTTCGCAAGCACCAGGGAAAAGCCGGAGTTTGACGGCTGGCGCTGGGTTTCATACTGGTATCCGATAAGGCAGGTGGTCAACTTCAAGCGTGATGTATACCGCCGTGTGCTGACCGAGTTTTCAGGCAATGTAATCGGGAACAACCAGGCGGCAGCTGTGTCCGCCGCGGTTCCCTCCGGAGGAAAGTCATGCTGACTGCTCTCAGAAAGATTATTGAAGGTGTTTCATCGGCACAGACGCTCAATGACGCGATGAGATGCATGGTGTCGCAGATTAAGCAGGCACTCTCGGCCGACTGCTGCTCGATATACCTCTCAGAGACCGCGTCCTCAGGAACAGTGTACCGACTTGCGGCCAGCGACGGCCTGGCGGAGTCCGCTGTCGGCAAGGTCTGCCTCGGCGAGCGGGAGGGCCTTGTAGGGCTCGCCGGAAGCAGGCTTGAGGTCATCAACGTGGCTGTCGCGCGGGATCACCCGGGATTCAAGTACCTGCCTGAGGCAGGTGAGGACAGCTATACCTCGTTCCTCGGAGTCCCGATCATGCACCAGAGGAAGGTTCTGGGCGTCCTGGTCATACAGCAGAAGGAGGCCAGGAAGTTCAATGACGAGGAGGAGTCGTTTGCCGTAACGCTCGCCGCTCAGCTTGCCGCGGAGATCATCCAGGCGGAGATGAAGACGGAGCTCACTCCCGGGTCCAGATCAGGCGTGTTCCGCGGGGCACCGGTCTCTGACGGCGTGGCGATGGCGCGCGCCTGGGTATGGAGGCCGCATATCGAGCTGAGCCAGGTCAGCCTGAAGAAGGCCGATGATCCGGAGATGCAGCTTGAGCTTTTCAGGCAGGTCATCCTCCAGGTACAGATGGAGCTGGACTCGGTCCTCGTGCGGTTTGAGGGGGGAGCGGTGCGCGAAACCGGCGACATCTTCGACATGTACGAGTCGCTCCTCAACGATCCGGCATTCTCGTCGGCCATCGAGGACGAGATCATGAAGAACGGCTGGACTGCATCGTCCGCGGTCAGGATAACAGCCGAGCAGATCATAGCGAAATACGAGGGCATGAAGGACGCCTACATGCGCGAGCGCACCCTTGACGTCAGGGATGTCGCCCAGAGGCTCCTTTCCGGGCTCTCGCACAGCGAGGTCGATGAGTTTGACGTAACCGAGCCGGTCATCGTCGTTGCCGAGGAGATTACCGCATCAATCCTCGCGGAGATTGCGAGGGACAAGCTGATGGGCGTCGTGTGCCTCAACGGCGCCGCGAACTCGCATGCCGCTATCCTGGCGCGCACCCTCGGAGTTCCCGCAGTAACCGGAGTGAAGCTCTCCCTCTCCAAGGTAGCGGACCGGCTGATGATTGTTGACGGCTCCAAGGGCGAGGTCTTCACCGATCCTGAGCCTGCGGTAGTCGCCGAGTACCGGGAGATCATCGAGCATGAGAGGCATATCAGCGAGACAGCCGAGTGCGAGAGCTCAGGCTCGTCCGTAACGCGCGACGGCGTCAGGGTTCCGGTCTCTCTAAACGTCGGCCTGACCGGAGCTGTATCGCTCTCAGACAAGTCGCTTATCGACGGTGTCGGTCTCTACCGCACCGAGATCTCCTTCATCGTCAGGAACTCCTTCCCGTCGGAGGACGAGCAGACTGAGTCCTACCGTAGGCTGCTCGAGAGCTATGCGCCGCTCATCGTCACCATGAGAACTCTGGACGCGGGCGGCGACAAGCAGCTCTCCTATTACCCTCAGAAGGAGATCAATCCGGCCCTCGGCCTCAGGGGCGTAAGGCTGACGCTCGAGCACCCGGCGCTGTTCCTTACCCAGCTCAAGGCGATGCTCAGGGCCTCTGTGGGCATCGGCAACCTCCGCATCATGATCCCCATGCCCTGCTCCGTTAAGGAGATTAGCGAGTCAAGGCGCCTCCTTGATCAGGCCTATGACGAGGTCAGGGCATCGCTGCCTCCGGAGGAGCGTGAGGGGTTCAGCCGCCCTCCGTTCGGCATCATGATCGAGGTTCCCTCGGTAATATACATCCTCGAGGAGACCTCGCAGTACACCGACTTCTGGTCAGTGGGCAGCAATGACCTTACTCAGTACCTCCTTGCAGTTGACCGCGGCAATCCGTCTGTCTCAGGGCTCTATGATCCCTATCACCCGGCAGTGCTCAAGGTTCTCCGCTATATTGCGGAGACCGCAGCGCGCCTTGGGAAGCCCCTGGACATCTGCGGCGAGCTCGCCGGCGAGCCGGTCGGTGCGCTGCTGCTGCTCGCCTCAGGCTACCGCAGCCTCAGCATGAACGAGAGCAGCATTGCGAGAATCAAGTACCTCATCAGAAGGGCAGACACGGCGGAGCTTTCGAAGATGCTCGCGGCTGTCGATCTCACCGATCCTGACATGATCAGGAAGACCTTCGGCGAATACGCTGAAAGGATAATGAAGGACTCAGCGGAGGAAAAATGAGGCAGTACCTTGATCTTATGAGGACGGTCCTTGAGAAGGGGCACTTCAAGAATGACCGGACCGGAACCGGCACCAGGTCGATATTCGGCTACCAGATGAGGTTCAGCCTGAAGGACGGCTTCCCTCTCGTAACGACGAAAAAGTGCCACCTGCGCTCGATTATCCATGAGCTCCTGTGGTTCCTGAGCGGGAGCACCAACATAAAGTACCTCCATGACAACGGCGTCACCATCTGGGATGAGTGGGCCGATGAGAACGGCGATCTGGGGCCTGTCTACGGTGCCGAATGGAGATCGTGGCCCGCGTCAGGCGGCCGGCACATTGATCAGATCAGCAATGTGATTGAGGAGATAAAGCGCAATCCTGACTCCAGGAGGCTGGTGGTCTCCGCCTGGAATGTCGGCGAGCTTGACAAAATGGCCCTTTCCCCCTGCCATGCGCTGTTCCAGTTCTATGTCCTTGACGGAGTGCTCTCCTGTCAGCTCTATCAGAGAAGCTGCGATATCTTCCTCGGGCTCCCGTTCAACATCGCGAGCTACGCTCTCCTTACCAGCATGGTTGCGCAGCAGTGCGATCTTGAGCCGGGGGACTTTGTCTGGACCGGCGGAGACACCCATCTCTATGTCAACCACCTGGAGCAGGCCAGGCTGCAGCTCACCAGGGAGCCGCGCCCGCTTCCAAGGCTGGTGTTCAGGCGCAGGCCTGACTCGATTTTTGACTACCGCTACGAGGACTTCTCCATCGAGGGCTATGATCCGTGGCCTGCCATCAAGGCTCCTGTGGCGGTATGAGGAGGAACAATGGACAGCAGGGAATACGCAAGGACGGTCTGGAACTCAAGAAGGGGCATGCATGAGATAGATGTCATGCTTGATCCTTTTGTAAAGGATGATCTCCTTAAGCTTGACGAGAAGAGGCAGCGTGAGTACGTGCATCTCCTTGAGCGCACCGATCTTGAGCTGATTAATTTTCTTGTGCGCGGCGCGGATGCCGAGGATGAGGAGACCCGCGATATAGTGGGCGTCATCCGCGAGTGCCACCTTAATAGAATGAGAAAGGCGGAAAAGGAAGGTCTCTCAGAAGAGCAGTAACAGAAGTCGCAGTGAGGTTATTAAATGAGAATTTGTGTAGCAGGGGCAGGATATGTCGGGCTGTCCCTCTCGGTCATGCTCTCGGTCAGGAATGAGGTCAGAATCCTCGAGATTAACCCTGAGCGCGTGGCGATGGTCAACAGAAGGGAGTCTCCGATCTCAGACGAGTACATCGAGAAGTACCTCCGGGAAAAGAAGCTTGACCTGACTGCGCTCTCAGATCCTGAGGCCGCCATGCGCGGCGCTGATTACATCATAGTCGCAACGCCGACCAACTATGATCCTGAGCTCAACTATTTCAATGTCGACTCGGTGAATGCCGTGATTGAGGAGGCTCTGAAGTATGCGCCTGACGCTGAGATTGTGGTGAAGAGCACGCTTCCAGTAGGCTTTACCGATGACGCGAGGAAGAAGTTCGGCACCGGCCGCATCCACTTCTCGCCCGAGTTCCTCCGCGAGGGGCACGCGCTTTACGACAACCTTTATCCCGCGAGGATAATCGTCGGAACCGACTCGGAGAAGGTCGGGAAAGATTTCTCATCGCTTCTTGCTGACGGAGCGCTGAAGAAGAGGGAGGACATCCCGGTCGTCATCATGAAGCCGACTGAGGCAGAGAGCGTCAAGCTCTTCGCCAACACCTACCTCGCTATGCGCGTCTCGTTCTTCAACGAGCTCGACACCTACGCCGCAACGAAGGGGCTTTCCACCGAGAAGATTATCGAAGGCGTCTGCCTTGATCCCAGGATCGGCAACTTCTACAACAACCCGTCGTTCGGCTACGGCGGCTACTGCCTGCCGAAGGACACCAAGCAGCTTCTCGCGAACTACCGCGATGTGCCGAGCACCCTGATCAAGGCAATCGTCGAGTCGAATTCCGTGAGGAAGGACTTTGTCGCCTCGCTCATCGTCAAGAAGCACCCGAAGGTAGTCGGGATCTACCGCCTGGTCATGAAGAGCGGCTCGGACAACTTCCGCTCGTCCTCAATCCAGGGCGTCATGAAGCGCATCAAGGCGAAGGGCATTGAGGTGGTTGTGTACGAGCCGATGCTCCGAGAGGAGAGCTTCTTCAACTCCCGTGTCATAAGGGATCTTGACGAGTTCAAGAAGAGCTGCGATGTGATTGTCGCCAACAGGCGCTCGAAGGAGCTCAGCGACGTAAGCGGGAAGGTATTTACCAGGGATCTTTATTCCAGTGACTGACACCAGTGATATCAGGCCTCTGAGCAGGGCAGAGCAGAAAGCGCATCTTGACCGCGTCTCAAGGACATTTGCCCTTACCATCACGGCGCTGCCGGATGAGCTGTGCGACTATGTGAGCTGCGCTTACCTCCTGTGCCGCATAGCGGACACCATCGAGGATGATCCGAAGATGGCGCCCTCGGACAAGGTTGACGAGCTCAACACCATGTCGCTCGTGTTTGACGGCGCCGTTTCCAGCACAGACTTCCATGACGGGGTGATGGGCAGGCTTTCCGCCAATGAGGCTGAGACGGCCCTGATGGATGATATCCCGCGGGTATTCGCGAGGTTCGGGAGCTATCCTGACAGCGTCAGGGCAGTCATCTCCGAGGGCGTCAGGATCATGTGCGCCGGCATGGGCGCTGCCCAGACCGCGGGGGAGGTGAGGAGCAGGCACGATCTTGATCTCTACTGCTACTCTGTCGCCGGCGTCGTCGGCGAGCTGCTTGCCGAGCTCTTCATGCAGAGGAGCCCTGAAATGGCGAAGGAGCGCGACGCTGTAATGGCTCTCGCAGTCAGCTTCGGCGAGGGGCTGCAGATGACCAATATCCTGAAGGATGTGAGGGATGACGCCGAGCGCGGCGTGTGCTGGCTTCCCGCGGAGAACGGCAATGATGAGGCAGGCGGGCAGAATGCCGCCTCTGTCTCACTTTCCGATGAGGAGCGCTCAGGGCTGGTGGAGGAGAATGTCAGGATCGCGGCCGGGCATCTTCTGAATGCCGTGAGGTTCATCCTCAAGGTTCCCCCTGCAGAGCGGGGGATCAGGAAGTTCTGCTCCTGGGCGGTCGCCATGGCCTTCCTCACTCTGAGGAACATCAGCGCCAATCCGTCCTTCAGCAGCGCCTCCGAGATCAAGATCACCAGGAAGGCAGTAAAGCGCACTGTCATCCTGTGCAACCTCGCCGTTTTCTCCAACTGGACGCTCAGGATGCTGTTCAGGTATTTCCGGGGAAATCTGGGCGCTGAGATTCAGGACGAGTTCCTGCTGAAGAAGCAGGTCTCAAGCTGGCAGGACTGAGCGGGGGATAAGGCGTGGCGGAGAAGAAGACAGGCGGTGAGCAGTCAGCAGACTCTGAAGTCCTTGTCCAGGTGAGGCGGGAGATCGCGTCCCATCTGTTCAGGACCGCATGGCTTGAGATTGCCGCTTTCTCCATTCTCGGCATAGGGCTCTGCTTCGCCCTGGGGCCTTACGCGAGCAGGCTCCGGGAGAGCGTCTGGATTTTCCTGCTCCTCATTGTGTCAGCGGCACGCAGCGCCCATGTGTACTTCACCGACTCCGACGCCTTCTACTCAGGGAGCAGGGGCAGCTCCGGCATCCATGAGCTGCAGTACTTCTGTGGAGTGCTCGCCTCGGCTGCCGTGTGGTCAGTCGGAGTGCTGTGGTTCTCAGCGGATCTCCCGCTCACGGAGCTTGTCTACCTTATCCTCTTCACTGCAGTTGAGATGACTGTCTCAGGCGCCTGCCTCATGCTCTCGAGGAAGTGCTTTGCCGCGGCTGTGGCTCTTCCTGCCGCAGCGCTCGCGTATGCGGTCTGGTCCTATGAATGGCCATGCCAGAAGGAGCTCCTGATCTTCATCATCATTGCGGCCGTCCTCTCAGCGGTCGGGATCAGGCGGGCAGTGGGCGGCACTGTAGTCTCGGATCTCTACCGGAGGTTCGTCAACGCCGGTGAGGCGAGAAGGCTTTATGAGGAAGGGCTCAACCTCCGGCGCGATGATCTTACGGATCAGCTTACCGGTGTCGGGAGCAGCAAATGCTATGCTGAGAAGCTCGCTGATTTCTGGCGGATCTGCAGCCGCACGTCATCGCCGCTTTCGCTCCTGCTGATAGATATTGATTATTTTGCGAAATACAATAATATCTACGGGAGCCGGACTGGTGACGCGTGCCTGAGAAAGACTGCCGAAATAATCAGGCAGGCGGCCTGCCGGAGAAAGGATGACTCTTTCTCAAGGCTCGACGGAGAGACCTTTGCCCTTCTCCTCCCGTTCACAGACCTCGCGGGAGCCAAGCATGTCGCCGGGCTCCTGAGGTCCGCGCTGAACGATGCGGCGATAGAGCACATCTCCAGCGGAGTTTCGGATCGGCTTACTGTCTCTGTAGGCATCGCGACAGTTGAACCGCTCAACTCGATGAGCAGTGATGTCCTCCGTGAGGCGGCTGCCAGGGCCCTTAAAAAGGCCAAGGACGGCGGGCGAAACCAGGTCGCCGTGTCGTCGGCCAGATGAAGTTGTGAAGGAAGATTATGAACAGGAAAATTATCTGCGGCGCAGCAGTTGCTGCAATGTGCCTCTTCTCGTTTGGCTATGTCGCTGAATGCGCTGCGGAAGAGGCCGCAGCTCCGTCAGCTCAGGCTGCGGATGAGCAGTTCAAGGAGGGCGAGCACTATTTCACCATAAACGTGGAAAAGACCGCCCAGCCTGAGATAAAGGAGTTCTTCTCCCCCTACTGCTCGCACTGCATGGCGTTTGAGGACATTACCGCAAGGCTCAGGAAGGATGAGCCAAAGGTTGCGTTTGTCAGGTCACCGGTTGCCTTCATGGGCGGCGACATGGCGTCCGAGATGCAGAGGGCGGTGGCTGTCGCGCAGCAGCTTGACGTTACCGACAAGTTTGTCAGCCTGGCATTCGATCAGATCCAGAAGCAGCGCCAGGAGCCCAAGAGCCACAATGACATCGTGAAGATGTTCGAGTACATCGGCGTGAAGGCAGATGACTTCGAGAAGGCCTACGGCGGCTTCTCGACCCCGGGCATGGTGTCAAATTACAATACCGACTTTGACAGGAGCGGCGCTGACGGCGTTCCCTGCTTCGTCATCAACGGAAAGTACCGCATCAACAACGCCAAGCTCACGAGCTACGAGGATCTGAAGAAGATCACCGACTATCTCCTGGCCAAGTAAGGCTATTTCCGCTCACTGACGGCCCTGCCTCAGGGCCGTTTCATCAGGGCAGGGCTCCCTGCCGCGCTCACCGTTCCTTCTGTGGGATTTTGTGAACATGAAAGTCATAATTCATACAAGCATCCTTGACAAGACCCTCTATGCCCTCGGCGTCGTATGCATGATCTGGGGAATTTACGACATTTACCAGGAATATCCCGAGGACCGCCTGATGCCTCTTGCCTGGCAGTGGAAATACTATCCTCTCGCGCTCCTCCTGGGCGGCGTGCTGATGCTTATCCCGTATCAGTTCAAGGCCATGAGGGAGATAATGAAGTTCCGTCCGTACGATCACGAGGACGAGGACATCAGAAAGTAGGCTGTCTCTGCAGCAATCCGGCATGTTTTCAGATTAGCTTTTGACTCACTGACAGATTTTCTGCAGTGCAGAGGAAAATCAGTAAGGATACTGCTCACATAATTCCGGTTTTTGTCTGACAGCCAACACCTTCCGTACGGTATAATTATACTGACTATTCTCTTTCCTCTTGCTATCCGGGTACTGTCCATGCATAAATTTCTTCTGAACTCCTTCGTTGTGCTTGTTTCCTCTGTCCTTGTCGCCTGCGGCGGCGGTGGCGGCGGTGGCGGCAGCAGCGGCGACACTCCTGCAGTAAGCTCTGTGCTGCTAACGTCCGGCAACACCTTTGCAGATACCGAAACCGATTCGGCTGTAAATACTCTTCCCTGCTTCAAGGGCAGCAGCAGCGCCTATTCAAGCTCAGAGCTCAAGGCGAAGTGCGGACTCACAACCTACCAGATCATGGTCGAGGCATACCGCAACGGCGGCGATGCGAAGGGATACGGCTATGGCTGGGGACCCAGCAGCCACAAGGGAACAATCGGCGGAGTAACCGAGAGCCTTGACTACATCAGGGCGCTCGGAGCCAACTCCATCTGGATTACCCCGGTATTCTACACATCAGACTCCTCAGAGACCTCGGCAAAGAACACTGATGCAACAGGATATTTTGCCACCCAGCAGATGAATACCGGAAAGCTTGACATCGATCCGAAGTTCGGCGGCGGCACCAGAGGATCTGAGAATGAAAGCCTTAAAAAGCTGGTTGATACGGCTCACAGCAACGGAATGTATGTCTTCCTTGACGGCGTCCTTGGCCATGCGAAGTCCGATTTCGCGGCAAACGGCGTTACGGCGCCTGTGAAGAGCTCCTCCTGCCGCAAGAAGGACGGCTCAAAGGAGACAGCCAGTGGGTATACCTGCTTTGACTGGACTGCCGCCAATACCCAGACTTATTTCAGCACACTGCTCAGGACTGCCATCAAGGACTACGGCATCGACGGCTGGAGGCTTGACCAGGCCTATCAGGTCGGGCCTGACGGGCTCCTTCTCATGAAGAACGCGGTAAAGGATCAGTCCGGAAGCTTCAGCGGATCTCCTGACGGCTCCCTCGGCTTCACTGTCGGAGAGGTATGGAGCGGCGAGGATGATATTGAGAGCAATATCTTCGCGAACAACGCTCTTGACTCGGCATTCAACTTCCCGCTCCGCTACGCGATTGTGCAGACCATCGCAAGCCAGGAGAATCTCAGCGAGAGCTGGGCCAAGGGAATGCCCGCAAGCAGGATCCAGACCTATGGCTACTGGTCAATGAGCAAGTACAAAGGCTCAGACGCGATGCCTGACGCCTTTACCGACAACCACGACCTGGTAAGGCTCGGAGATCTTATCCAGCGCGGCGGATATGCTGCAGACGGCTCCAATGAGGAGGTCACCGGAAATGGCGATTACGTGAAGAGGCACAAGCTTGCCTTTGCGCTCCTTGCCGACTACTCAGGCCCGATCACCATCCTCTACAACCAGGAGGTGGGAGATCAGGTCCCCGGGTATGTAACGCAGCCTTCCAGCTGCGGAACCGGAACCAAGTGGTGCGATGATCACGTTGCCCGCACTGACGGCATCTATGATGAGTCATCGCTCACTGCCGGACAGAAGGAGATCAGGGACTACGCGTCGTCCGTCCTCAAGCTCAGGGCAGACACTCCTGCGATGTACATGGGGCAGCGCTGGTATGTGATCAATGATGATTCCATCTACGGCGAGCTCAAGTACAACAAGGACGGTGACAGCAAGGTGCTCCTCCTCGCAAACCTCAGCACTGAGGAAAAGGAGGTTTCGGTAGATCAGTCGTTCTCCGCGAAGGTCTGCGGGCTCATCGGCGGAAGCTCCTGCGACACTGCTGACTACCAGTTCACCGGCATGCTTGACAGCGACAGCTCAACGGTGCTCTCGAGCAGCTCAAAGATTACGCTTGAGCCGCTTACTTCGGTATTCCTCAAGGTTGAGTAACTGCTGACGCTGACGGCAGAAATTATGAATGGTACGGAGCTCTCTGGGCTCCGTATTTTTT
>Ga0326511_10000932_pt1 | contig 25035 bp, 15 predicted proteins | sample 0_2496_0518_D_FD_203701 | JGI IMG/M metagenome (GOLD analysis project Ga0326511, IMG submission 203701) | Bovine rumen microbial communities from UC Davis, California, United States - 0_2496_0518 | ecosystem: Host-associated > Mammals > Digestive system > Stomach > Rumen | place: USA...
CAGAATGACGCTACTAGAAATTCTATTCAAGGTTTAGGACAAGCGCATTTTTCACAAAAGAAACTTCAAGGTCTGAATAATTCACAAGTTCAAGACCTTTTAATGAACGAGAAAAATATAAATTGGAATGACTGTTCTGTTGTAGAAAAACGTGGAACCTGTATCAAGAGAATTCAAGGTAACTGGACTATTGACAATGATATTCCAATTTTCACAAAGGCTAGAGGTTATATAGAGGCAGTTATTCCGAGGTTGATGTAATCAAAAAAGGGTTCAAAAACGAACCCTTTTTGATTAAGACCTATACTTAAAGTCCGTATTCTGCTTTAGACCAAGATGTATCTCCGAAATCAGGCCCACCAACAATTGTAACACCTGCAACGTCCATTGCATCTTGAATTCTTGAAATTAAGTCCTGTTCATCGACGCCGTTATCGATAAAGTCAAAAGAAATCTGTCTTACTCTGTCTTGAGGAACAGTTACGCCATCTGAGCCATATGAGTAGACAACCTCTGCTCCATCCTCTGCAAATCGTACAAGTACGCACTTAGGCCATTCCGCATCAATTTGATCATTGAAGGATATGTCATCAGGATCATACTCATCTAGGTCCACAAACTCTTCAAAACCATCCGCATAATTAAACTTTGTAGCAGGTCCTTTGGCTAAAATAGTAACTTCATTACCATCGTAATCTTTACCAATGTCACCAACACGAACCTCACTAAAAGGTTTCTCTGATGAAAAACTTTCTCTTAGAGCTCTTCTAGTTCTAAGAGAACCTCTTTTAGATTCAGTCATCACTCTTTTAATTCTCATTATTTTCCCCTGTAAATATTATCGTATTTATGCAAAACCACTGTGTGTTAATAACACAGTGATCTTGTATTACCAATGTCAAGCTGACAAACGTGGAATTACACCAATACGTACCCACTTAGGTACAAGTTTCTTTTTGACGTCATCAATGTTTGAATCAGGTCTAAGTTCAAGCTCTCTTGAAACCATCGCAAGCCACTGCTGTACCAAATCTTTTACCAAACGGAATTCGAGGTTTTGTTTAAGTTGTATATACTTACCAAACAACCGAACACCATTGTTTCCGGCTTCGATGACAGCCTTCATCATTGTCATCAACAATGCTTTAGCTTCACGAACCTCATCATCTGTAAAGATTCCGTCCGCCTGACCGCAATCCATATTGTCAATGATCATTGCAAGTCGAACCATATACTCCTCCTGTGTCAAGTGTAAGTCGTAATGATCACACCTTGACCAAAGAGCTGTGTCAATTTGATTTTCATGCAGGTTTGAAATAATTACAAGACGACAGTTGAAAGTCCAGTCTGTTGGAACAGCCTGCGCTGTATCAAGTTCCTTACTCTCACCGTCGAGCTCCTCCTCATCATCGATAAACTCTTCGTCACTTTCCAAAAGTTGTGAGAACTTTGATCTTTTATGCCAAGACTCATCCTTTTCTTTACCGTAGAAAATCTTGGTAAGCCTGTCGGCTAGTTTCTGAGGTACGTGTACGTGGTACTTCGTCTGTTTCTCCATAGCACCTTTCAACATACCTAAAACTTCCTGATTACCATCTTTCTTCAAGAATGCATCGCAGTCATCCAAGACCAATAAGTCTGTATTTCTATGCTCGTACAAGAACGCTGAAATATCTGTCTTTGATTTACCAATTGAACCTGTAAGTGTCTGCGTATTCTCCTTACCCTCTTCTTTAAGAAGTTTTTCAACTGTATAAGATTTACCAATACCTGCGTCACCTGCCAAGAGGTAATAACGCTTTGTTGAATTTCCTCTAATGACACGTCTCAGGATCAATTCAATCATGTCGTATTTATCCTGTACAGTTTCCTCAGCACGCTCTACATATTCACCACCAGCTCCCAAGTCTAACAAGTCCTGTAACTCTCTAGATGGCTGAAAGTCCGTAGGTGTACTAGGTGGTACAAACGAACCTGTATCAGCACCTACAGATTTAACTGGAGCTGCACTTGCACGTTCATCAGGTGTAAATTGTGACATAAAGAACGACTTCATGACTTTTAGACCTTTTGTAGCGTACGGTTCCGGCTGTGTCTGTACCCAAGCTCTATAGTCGTCAAAGTTTGCTGTACCACCTTGATCCTTATACTCCGCAATCAACTCAGCATGACTCTTTTCACGTTCCTGTAACAATGAACTATGCTTTCTATAATAAGACTCGTTTTTTGTACCATCCTCAGGATTCAAGTCATCTTCACTTGTACCTAAAACACGGCGAATATTGATTGTATCATCAGCGTCCTTGTCAAGTGGAGGTACAACACCTGATGCATTAAGTCTTGCACCTGCATCAAGTAAATCTGTACCAACCTGAATCAATTCGGCGAATGTAGACTCATTGAGTTTTTTATTTCTAAACATTTTTCTACAAATTCGAATAGATTCACGTAAAGCCTTTTTCTGATCGTATTTATTCATTCTCATTTTACCTTCAACTCCTTTCTTTTTTATTTTTACCTAAACAACTCACTCAATGTAGTTGGGTTGTCTGTTGGTTTACGAAGATTTTCACGGACCATTTCAGCTTCATCACTCAACAGTTCATTATTGAAAAGTAGGTTGTCCTGAACCTCTCTTACAGTCTTTAGACCTTCGAGATCTGATCTATCATTATCTTCGATACCCAATGTGTCCAAATAACTGTCGACGTTTTCGGAATCGTTGAACATGTCTTCCTCATCATAAAACTCTGCTTCACGGAGCTCTTTCTTTTCTTGATCAGCTTTTTCACGTAACCTGTTACGTACAGCTTCTAGACGAGCCTCTCTCTTACGAGTTTCTTCAAGTTCTTTCTCCTCCGCAAGTTTTGAAGCTTTCTCGATTTCAAGTTTCTCTTTTTTGGCTTTTTCCTCTTGAAGACTTCTGTTTAGATTCAATCTCTCACGAGCGGCCTGTCGTGACTTGACCTTCAAGTCTCTCAAGTCAGATTGTGTTTCATCGAGACGCTGTTTAATATCTTCGAAGTTTTCAAGTAACTCACCATTTTTAGCACGCAGATTTTTGTGGGCTCTTTGAAGTCGGTCGTTAATAAGTGAAGACTCATTCAACTCAGCTGTAAGATTTTTCAACTTACGCTTATCTTCTACAAGTGAAACCTTACTTCTCAAATTAGCTCTCTTTAGTGTAGCGATTGTTCGTTCAGCCTCTGACAATAAATTCTTCAATTTATTATTTTCAGTATACAACTTTTTATTCTCCAACAAGAGTGCCTGTTTATTCTCAATAAGGGTTTCCTTTACGTCATTTGTCTTGTTTTTAGTTTCAACAAGACTTGAGAGTCTTTTTCTAAGGTTCTTGTTTGAAACTTTTGACTGCTCCTGAAGTTCCTTATATTCGTTCAAACTTTTTGTAAGACTTGAAATTGTGTCGTTTGCCTTACTCAATTCAAGATCAAGTTTAGCACCTTTCGTATTTGATTCATTGAGCTGTTTTGACAAGTTTTTATTCTTGTCATTAGATTCAGTCAACGCCCTCTTCAACTGACGAACTTCCTTATTGAGACTTTCAAGTTTTTCATCACTTTCATAAGACGCCTCAGCTTCAGATATCGCATAAGCTTCGCGAGCCTCATACAACTCTTTATACTTTTTAGCCTCTTTTGTAGTCTCGTTCAAACACTCTTCCATTGAAGCAAAGTCTTCAAACTTTTCTTTGATATTCGCGAGTTTTGAAATATTACTAATCTCAAGTTCTTCACAAATCTTACGAGCGTCATAACCCTCAGCAATCGCCTTACGAGTATCTTTCATAATGGCTTCAATGAGATTTGTGATTTGCTCATTGATTTTTGTCTTAGAACTCTTGCTCAAGTTTTCTTTCTTGACTCGTTTTACAAGACTCTCGAGTTTTTGAATTTTTGATTCCCAAAGTTTATTGGACTCTTTATTTATGTCCTTAATAGCCTCAGTATAGTGTTCCAGTACCAATGACTCAGATAGTGTCAAGTCTTCATCATCTTCGGCCTCTTTAACTTCGTTAGCTTCGCTAATAGATTTTTTTGAAGAAGATACAACAGATTCTGTCAGCTGTTTTTGATTTTTATTTTCAACAGACTCGTTTGTAATTTTCATTGCATCTCTCGCATCACCATAAACACCTTGTGATGGATTCAATACCAAGTCTGCGAATCTGTCGATTTCATAATCATCGGGATCAACAGTAATGTCATCGTCAAGAAATTCTCCGTAACCTGAAGAGCTAAAACCTATTCTACCACCGACGCTAATAATCTGACGAGCTAGCGCGCCACCTTCGCCGACCAGTGTACCAATACCGTAAACGATATCGTCATCTCCGATAAAACCATCAAGCCAAACAATAGACTGGCTCATAAAGTCACCGTCTTTTTTATCCTCTGGGTGATTGGCTAGTCCTGAACCTGTCTTCCAGATATCAGTTTGTTCATTAAGAACATTTTCCCAGAGTTGACGATTATAAACACGACCGTTCAAGTTTGGAGAGTCTTTTGTATTGACTCTTGAAATTGGGAACTGCCAAAGTTCAATCTCATCAAGGTTTGCACCAATTTCTTTTAGATTTTTGATTACACGAGCCTGAACCTCAGAATCGATGTTATTTTCAATAAGACGCTTTTTATAAGTATCTACATCGATGACAGCCTCATTTAGACGATTTCGTCCGTTATGAGCTGCGATTGCAGACTCTTTAAGAGTCTTAAACTTTTCATCATTTGTTACGTTTTTATACGTATTGCGTGGGAATGAACATGATTCTACGAGGTAAATTTTACCTTTTTTGTTTTTAGACATTTATTTTTCCATTTTCAGTATCGTATCTTAAATTTTCTACATACAGTGAATAATACAATACTTTCTATATTTCATAATTAAAATTAGTGTCGCTAAAAACTACTTGAAATATAACAGAAGAAGGAGAAATATAAAATGGCTGACGAAAATACAATAGACCAAAAAAGTATTTTACAGCTCGTCGAGGAAACAGCTGCGATTGAGACAAATGTACCAGCTGGATATCAGCGAATTGTAATGAGTACTATGGGTAAATATGGTGCACCACAGGTATTACACATTCGAAACTTTTCAGTTGAAGAGGCTCTCGAGCTGGGTTCAATCGCACAAGATGAAATACCTATTAAAATCACAAGTTTACTACAGAGGTTGATTTATGAGGAAGATGTAGATATTCGAACTTTCTATGAACAAGAGGTTTCGGAATTATGTATACACTTTTATCAGGCTTTTTACAGTCATCAATTGAAAGACATAAAATATACACCTGATGAAGAAGATAAAAAGTGGGTTCTTGAAAACATTTATAAAAATCAAAATGGTGCGGATTATCAAAACTGGCTTCGAGGTGTTGAAAATGGTCAGATTCCATTAAACTACGATATCGACCTAAACAGAGTACGTTATTTCAAAATACCTGACAACCCTAAGAAGTTTATTAGATATAAACGCGGTAATTTTGAGTGTAAGTTTCAATACCCTCGTTTTGGAGATACGGCCCTTTTACAGAAAGCTATTCAAGAGAAATTCCGTACAGAGGACCGTCAGATAGGTCCTTTGTATGATATTTTCAAGAAAAAGCGTGATGCTGAGCAACGTAGGCTTAGAGGTGAAAATGTAGCTGTAGAAAATCTACCTGATTTGAATCCTGATGATGTTCAGGTTGTTCGTAAGTATGAACTTGACAAAACTTCATACACAATTCAGCAGATGAAGGGTTTGTATTTGGTTGAATTTAATGGTGAAGACATTTCAGGAAGACCACTCTCAGAGCGTGTTGAAATTGCAAAAGATCCTCGAATCGATTTTTCAATGTATCAAACAGTGCAGGAGTGTTTTAATAAACTTGAGATAGGTCCTTATTCAAAAATTACAATTGCCAATCCTATCAATGGTTTACCAAAGGAGATTGACCATCCCTTTCGGTCCCTTGAGCTGCTTGCCGCTATTAAAGACTACAGACCTGATGACTCAGTTATTGAGTTTGAGTAGATATACGAGTAATAATTACTCGACGTGTCTAAAGATGCCTACACATGTATTTATTGCGTTAGGTAATATTTTAGCTGAGCAGTTCAAGAAAGAGGCTGAGGAACAAGAAAAGCAACAAGAAGAACAGATGCAAAATATACCGAACCTGAGGTCTATTACAGATCTTAGTAGTTTAAATAATCTAGCTTCAAGTATTGGTAATGGTAGTTTTAATCTACCTAATATACCAGGCTTTTCTTAAAAAAGTTTTTCAAAATTCGGAGACAAGTGTCTCCGAATTTTTTTTTGAATTGAAAAGACTGAATGAGCTGTGTTTTTGATCAACTCTCGGAGATTTTTCTCGTTTCCCAAAGTTTTAAAAAAAACAGCTCATTCAATTAAACTATACTTTTTCTATGAAAAGAGGAGTAAAGTAAAATGACAGGTTCTGCAAATACTTGGTGTTTTCTAGCTGTGACTTTTGGTTCACTAGGTCTTATTTATGGTGTAGCTGTTTTTATCGCATTTCTTTCAAACGAATCAATACTACACACACTTGCAAAAGACATTATGAGAACAGTAGTTGCGTTGATAATGATTATTTCATCTTGCTATTGTGCGAAAAAGTGTAGTGAATGTTATGATGTACAGTTTGCAGTCGCAATGAAGAATTTGGAATATCAACACACATACACAACGGAAACAAGTGTACGTCTAAAAGATCCAAAAATCGAATATCAACCTATTGACAAAAGTGAGTGATTTTTGAAAGCACTAATTTCAGATTGAACGAGGTGAGTTTACAAGAAAGCCGTGGTTATTTCTTGTAAAATTGAGCTCAAAATAAATCCTCGCACCTATTTAAAAATAACAAGTTAAAAAAACAAGTTGACACGGCAACTAGATGAGAGGTTCGAAAAGTCTCGAATCTCTCTTTTTTTTGAAAAAAAATTAAAAAATCTCTTGAACTTTTTTATAAAAAAGTATATATTATAAACATAAATAACATTCAAGAGAGGTTCAAGGTTATGTTTAAGATGAATTCAAAAAAATCTTCAATCGGTGCTTACATTTCGAGTCATTACGTAGAGCTCGGTCGTTGTAAGACAAAGGATGAAATCGTTTCGTTCGTCGAGAGAGGTAGAACGAACGAAAATTCGTCGTATTTGGACGAGACGGTTATTCCTTCAATTAAGAAAGCTCGTAATGTCAACAAAGCGATGTTGGTCTTGGCGAATATCGATTGTGCAGGTGCTGGAATGAGGTCATTCTAACGATCGTCGAAGGAAGCGCGAGTCTACCTTTTAAGTAAGGTAGGCTTTTTTTATCTCTATTTCGTAAAGTGTGAGGTCTAGAACGCGAAAGGCCTCACTAAATTTTTGTATGAGATATATCCAGATTTCTGAAAACGCGCTTAATTTGTCTATACCAGTTCCATTGACAAATGAGATACCTCACGTACCTACATACGAACTTTTGAATCGTCAATTAAAGAATACGTGGGCTGAACAGTTTATCGGTAAAGCTAGTGCAGGTTTTAATAAAGATTTCAAATCCATAAAAACAGTGAATGGTCTACAGGCTGAACTCTATACACCAAGGCATGTAAGGTTTTCAGAACCAAGTGACCAAAAAATCTACGATGTCAATATTGGTAAAATAAACATTTCTGTAGACGGCGCATGGGAGACTGAGATGGATTATCTTATGCATGAAATGTCAAGATACTTGTCAAAGTTGTATCCAGATGATTTTAATACGCTTATAACACTAACAGAGGCTGAACGTCAAAGTTATTTTAACGAAGCACTTCACATGTTACACTCATATTTTGATACAGAGCAATTGACTATTGACAGCCCGTTTGAAGATCTGTACTACAGAAATCGTTTTATAACTGGTATTACGAAAGTGCGAAGTTTTACAGGTGTATACAAGCAAGAGGAGCTTTTAGCAAATCTCTTGAATACCGGTAATTTGCAGGGTTATTCTGGATATACGACTTATTTGACAAGTTTAGGTGAGCCTGTAATTACAAATACACAACCGGTCAAAGCTGACAGTGAAGCCGTTCTTTTATATAATTACCAGTATTTAGGGCCTGAAATTTTTCTAAAGTCATCTGTCAGTAGTCGAATAACCTTGACAAGAGCTGATAGTTTTATAAACTTACTTGATGATACTTCGACTATTCAGATGAGAAAATACATCACATCGGTATTAAAACCTTTTTATAGATTGGACGTGAGTGATGTATTGTCATTCTTACAAGACCTTTGTATTGATGATGAGAATAGCTTAAATAAACTCTTTTATAAAGCCACTATGGAGGGTTTTATATCTGAAGGTGCAAATCTCAATAATTTATTGGAAACTGAACTTGGGTCTACAGATTTGTTTGAGAATTTGTCTGATGAGTATTATCTACCTACCAATACAAATGAGGTAGGTTTTGTACCAATAAGAAACGGTGATGAAGATTTGACACCTGCTGAGCTTTGCAGTCTTACAGATTCGTTCTTGATCAACAAAACAAAACTTAAGAATGCTGACTCAGCATATTTAATTAAGACTGGTGATATTTTCTATACAGATGACTTCTTGTTGGCAATTGGTAATTTAATTTTTAGTAATTTAACCAGAACACTGCTTACAAATGAAATACTAAAAACAATGTATACAAACTGTATAGATGCCGATAGCAGTTCATTTTTTCAAGTTACAGCTAAACAATCTGACAAGACCGTTTTTAGAGGTTTTTTTGCTAAAACAGATTATGTAAGAAATCTTGATACTACAAAGATCGTTGACAATTTGAGTTATGAACTCTTTGAAGACAAGTATCACGCAGATTACCTTTTTGCATACTATGACAGTCCAAAGGACTTAGGTGTCATTAGCCTTGATAGACAAAGTGATATTGAAATTACGTACTCAATGATCAATTTATCAAGTCTTGCACAACTGTCGAATATCTATATTACAGATGATGTAAACTATGAAACACCCTTGGAAGTGTCTTTTCAGAAATACAACAATTATTATTTAATAATCGTAGAGCTCAATTCTGTAAAGTACACAGGTACATCTCTTGCAGGTGTCTTATCAGCAGAGGATGGTTCTAAAATAGAGGTAGTTTTTAAGGAAAACGGCCTTGTCATAAACAACGTCACCTATCATATTGATAGTAAGAATGGCTCAATATATGACGCAGTTTCAAGTACAGAGGTTGGTGCGTATGTAACTTGTGGAAATATCTGTAATATAAAACATCTATTGAAACATATAGACTCTTTTGTAGGTCGAGTAAATCACACTTTGTTGGACACATCTGTTACAGTGACAGACGTTATTTTTGGTAAAAATCAAACTCTTACAAAGCACGCAGTTTGCTTAAATACTCTTGGACTTACTGTAGAGTATTATACAGATTTGTATTCGTTGATTAAGCTCAATACATCATATATTACAAAAACATACTCTACGGATACCAGATTGATTTACACAACAGAACTCGAGCTTAATTCATACTTAAATTTACCAAGTACTGTTGTGACTACAGAGTCTCTTAGTAGTATTACTGTTTATGGTAAAACTGAGGACGTATTCTATACATATCATCAGCTTGCGGCCGAGGTCTATAGTTCAGACATTATTTGTGTTGATTTCGATATTCGAGATCTTTTGAATGAACGTGGTTTATTAAAAGGTTTGTTGTACAACAATTCAAACTTTCAGCCAGTTTCTATATACAAAGCAATACTCAAATCTAATAAATTTTATTTATATCTACAATCTGATTTGACAGATTATGATACTGAGCAGTCTGCAATGCTCATTATTAAAAACAACGAACAAACATATAGTGGTAGTGTTTCAAGTTTATCTAAAGCTAAACGCGAGATTTCTACAAACACTTTATATAAGTACTCAAACAATTATTATTTGCTGAATAAGGAGTGGGATACTTTAAGTGAAGCTAACCTGAATTATTTGTTTGACAACTTGTTTACAACAAATACCGAAGACTACGCAGATGATGAAAAAATCAGTACTCAGACAAATATAGCTAGTGCGTTGAGTGAGTCAGGTTATTTGACAATTCTAGATGCGGATTCGAGTACTTTCAATCTTGTTTGCAGTTTGATTAATGAAAACAAGTCTCTATACCTAGACAGTACCTTAAAGAGATTGAGATACGTACCTGTTTCATTAAAGAATTTCGTATTCTCTTTAGACAATGGTAGTTATTCATATTTACAAAAAGATACGACACCTGCTGATATTTCTTTTTACAAAGTTGAAGACTTGACACCATTTGAAGATCTCAACAATATAAAAAATGCGATAGATCTAGATCAGCTCGATTTTGAAAGTACTTATAAACGTATAAATCGTAGACGTATCATTTGGGGTAGCGTTGTTTGGGATAAAAACGATACGACTCGAAGTGTAAACGTATTGAGAACAATTTGGAGTGGTTTCTTGGCAAACTTCGACGTCTACCATACGGATGACATATTACCAAGTGAATCGGAGTTGAATCAACAGAGTGTAGCCAATACAACTCAAAACCTTTACAATTATAATTATTCTGATAATGCAGGTAATCCTGATCAGCAATGGCTTTTTAGTACATACCTAAGTGAATCGGATAGTCAGTTACATACAAATATCCTAGACGGTTATAGTCATAAAAGTATAAATACCGCATCTAGTAAAGAGATTTTAAGAGATATGGAAAATCTTGGTATAAACGATCTTGTAATTACGCTAAACAAGTATGATATTACCAAGAATCAAAACGTACTGATTCACTCAGCTGTAAATATTTCAAATATCTTAAAAGACTGTACTTTATGGGTCGACTATGGCGCAGATGATTTGAGTATTCTTGACAAAAACTCACAGTATAAAGCTGTAGTACAAAACAAACTTCAACCTGGTGCTTATACAACAGGTCAATCTTATAAGTTGTACATGGTTTACAACTATCCGTTTATAGCGGATACTGAGTACAGCCTAGGTCTTTTTAATACAGGTGATTCAAATATAGATTCTATGCTCGAGTATTTTATATACAGGTATTATCTTGATAAATGCTTAGGTTATAAACCTTTGACAGATCCTGTAGATAAAAATACAATTTTGGGTTATATATCTTATAATAAGCTTGATTTTTCAAATCAAGATATTGTCAGCCTGTTTGATAGTGATATTATTTCAGACGATCGTGTAAAAGTGTCTGATTTAAGTTTGTCTAAAGTTCTTAATTACGCTGCAAGTCTTACAGATTTTATACCATGTATCGTAACCTTACACTCAGATTACACTTATCAAATACATTGTTGTAGATTTGTAAAAACAGCTGAAAAAGAGTTTAGAATTATACAGACTACATTTCAAGAACCAATATACGCAGATATTTTGAAAAGTTTGTGTTATGATGAAAATTATTCAAAGACATTTCAAGTCAAACAAACCCTTAAAAAGGCCTATACAGATTTGCTTACAAAAAATCAAATTCTTATAGACAATTATAAAGGTGATTTTATTGACTACGGTATCAAACTTGACGAGGATACTTATCCAACTGCAGTAGATCAAGACTCTGTAGCATATAAACAACTTTTGAAAGACATTGAAGGTGATCAAACCGACTACCTGACAAATCTATATGGACGTATTTCAAGTTTTCAAAGAGATAGTATGACCATACAAGATAAGACTTTTGAATTACAGGACAGTCAAAAGTATTTTAAGGAGTATTACGAAACACACGTACAGTTAAGTACTCTCGATAAGACAGACACAGACTTGAAAACTTGTAACATACACTTTGATCAAAACTTTAATTTGACAAATAGTGGTTATCTGCTTCTCAAGGATATTAAACCTACAGGTAAACGTTCAAGCTATAATTTAAGTCGCGAAACAAAAATTGTAGACCGTAATTACAGTTTGTCGAATGTTCACTTGTTGGCTTTACAAAAACTCAACAATAAATTGAGGTTATTACTGCAGGATAGTTCACAGAGTTTTACAAAACCTCTTTTGAATAAAATTCCTTATATACGACCTGAAGATGAAACTGTAACCGAACAGCTTTTGAAAAACGACAAGGTGTCAGTAGGTTTGACAAAACCTGATCCAGGTCTTGCAATCGGTTATACGTTTTATAAACGAAAGTTTATAGCTGAAGTTTCAATTGACTCTACAGATGTTACAAAATTAACACTTGTAGATTCTACGTTAAATAACGACTCTGATTTTGATTTAAGTAATCATATTAGTACAGGTGACCGTGTTGAAATTAGGCTTATCAATGCACCTGGTTTTTATCAAGAGGGTAGTACAGTAGAACTCGGTCTTGTTGGAGGTGAAGATGACCCTTATGTAGGTCCTTATAAGGTTGTGTATACTACAACAGCTACAGAGACGGGTTCATTACCTGGTTCAACTGTCAAGTCTCTACAGAAAATCATACTGGCTGGTCCAGGTAATATAGTATATGTAGAACTTAGCTTAGGTGATAGTCCTTCAATTACAATATCAAAACCTTACAACTATACACCAAGTACAGCTACAGTATATGCTTTAAGCAGTGGTGAGTTGGTTTATTATGACACTACGAAAAAGGGTATTGTACAGATAGGTACTGTAGATACTTACCTGGCTTGTAAAGGTGATTCTTTATTAGCTCGAGTTCAAATGGAAAATTCCAATGGAAATGTCGTATCAATTGCATCATCCATAGATGTTGTAGAACCATCTGTATCGGCTTATGTTGAACAAACATTGTCAAGTAAACACAGTGATTGGTACAATTTCGCAGGTACCTCTGAATTGGGTGATACTGAGATTACCTCAGATACAAATACGTCAATAACCATATCCGATTTGAGTGATGATGATTTTATTGACACGTCCAACACAATTGTTGAAGGTGTAGAACCTGTACAGGTTTTTGACAATATCCCTTTGAATGATGGTACACTAAACTTTGACAATTCAGACCGTATTTTCTATGAACCTGGTGAAGATTCCGATGAAGAGGTTAGTTGGAGATGTCTACCTGATGAAGCTGAAATGTTTGATGCTTCAGGTACTTACGATGCGTTCTATGAAATTGATGATGACTCAAGTAGAAATCTTGTAAACATTGAGGATGCTACCAAAGCTCAATTGATTGAATATATTCATTCAGTTGTCGAAGAGATTTTTAGTGAAGCATCTGAAAATTCAATTTTATCAAATCTAGCAAATGTAGAGGGTGATGTAGAAACAGATACATTACTTGAAACATCGACTACGTTTGATACGTCTATAAAAGATACAGATACACATATCGAAGTCTCGTTAAAGACATTAGCACAGGTATTGTTTAGTACGACGGGTTCAGTAAATATTGAAACAGATTCCATTTATTTACCAACGTTTAGTGAAATAGATGTACCATTGTATTTGAACGACATGTCTGAACCTAAATGGCAAAAAGTCAATGTCATTACAGGTAAGACTACAACAAAAATAGATGACGCTGATTTGGCTGACTTGAGGGTATTTGCTAGAGCAATTTTGTCTATAAATTACAACACTCGAAATGCCGCGCATATTTCAAGTTATGCTAAGAATAGTAGGAATATTGTAGCTTGGGATCAATCGAGCGGTACATTGACAATTATGGATAATGTTGGTAATCTGCAAAAACGTATTGCAATACCTGGTGTAGGTTATCGACAACCAATAATAACTGAAAACCTTTCAACTGGTGGTGTACTTACAACTTATAGTGTACCAAACAGGTTATACTTAATTGCAACAGATGTTATTATTGATCAATACCTTGAATCGGTATTGAATCGCGCACCTATTACAATTGACTCCGAGACTTGGAGTATTTATAGTATATTTGGTGTTGATATAAATAATGTAAATAATTCTGCACCATTGTACTTGCCGAGAGTGTTCTCTGAATACAGTGGAAAGACAAAATCTCAAATAGAAACCTTACTGAAAGAGAAAAATCTTTCAGATGATGTTATAGATGAATATGCAAACCTTTTATTGATTGCGTCTAACGAAGATTCGTTCAAAAATGAACGTGTACGTGCTATATATCAAGATTTGTTGGCTACAGATGGTTGTGAGTACGTATCGTTCAAGGATACACAGGCCAGTTGTAACATTAAATTGTTGAAACAATTATTTGATGACTTAGGTATGACTACGCAGTCGGATTATGTTACAAGTATAACAAAAGTTACAGCCGATACATTGAATCCATATCTTGTAAAAGGTACACCTTACTTAAACAATTCAGCGATGCAGGATTATGCTTTAAGTAAACTATACTCTCAAAAAACACCTTTAATATCTGTAAGTACGACAGGTAGTTCTGTTTATGGTTTTGAAAGTTTGATCGAGCATTCAGGTATTGAGTTGACAGATAATTTTGTACACATTTATGGTACAATACATTGGCCAAAAATTGCAGGTACGAATAATGACATTATTGCTAAGTTGAAAGCACAAATAAATGCGAAGCTCGATTCAACCTCAATCGCAGCCGGTACATATAAGGACTTGATAGCTGAACAATTTGCAAATGATCTTATAGCTGAATTGAAAACAAACTTCGAAAGTTCTGTACAAGGTGAAGAGTATCCTACAACAACAGGTGGTTCATATCCATTTAAGTATACAGTAAACCTGAATACGTATCAAGTTGTTCAAGTTACAATGGGTACAAAAATAAATGACAAGCTGGCCGAAATTGTTTCCTTGACTTCAGTTGGTGAGTCTCTTACAGCTTTGACTACAGGTGGTTCTTTTGAAATTGGTGATCAAGAGAGTTCGGTAATTGCTATAGATACAAGTGAGATTAGTACTGTTGAAGGTATACAAAAAGGTATCATACAAGTTTATGATGCAATAAAGACAGTGAACTCTTTGTCAAGTGCAATTCAATTGGATTCAAACGGTTCTCTTTCACTAGCATTGTCAGGTACAGTTATTCAAAATACCGAGACCATATACTCAACGGTTGCTATGGTCAATAGTAAAGACTTTACATTAAGGGATGAAGCTATAATACTTGACCCTGGTGCAGTTGTAAATGCAGTTGTTTTAGTAAAAGATTTGACAAAAGACAACTTCCAACTTGGCTATGGTAATATAACAGGTTTGGATAACATTCCTGTAGCTAAAACACTGTTTGAGGTATCAAGTAAAAAATACGCAGACTTTGCATCTTATGAAAACAAAGAGAGTGTAAATGTTTATAAGACAATCGATACTGATGTAGGTCTTTATACAAAAGACTCTGTTTTCGATTTATATCCAACTTGGGAGGAGATAGAAACCGACAAGTCAAATTTCTATGAAGTTGACGACAGTGGTGATTTGACCTATCTGACAAATGAAAACGGTCGAAATATTTTACGAATTTTACCAGTCGTAAGTGATACAAGTGGTGGTCAACTCTTTATAAGAAACTCTATAGAGAGTGTAGCAGGAGAATCACTTACAGATGAATTCCTTACAAAGGAATATACAAAAGACCCGACAAGTCTTTATAACTACGTACTGTCAAATGTACGTTGTTTTAATAAATCTTATAAAGACCTTTTCAACAATTATAGTTTCCAAAAAATACCTGCTCTAGTTCAAAATGCCTGGGATGCAGTCTTGACGTATCCTTATAAGATTATCGATATTTCAATAACAGGCACAAACAGTGTCGACGTATTTGATGATTATGTATTGGTCACTATAAATTCGGATACAGACTTGACAGGTATTCAAGACTTGTATAAAGGTTCTCTAAACACCACCTTTGCAACCAGTAATTTGGTTCAATTACAGAGTATTTTAAGCAAACAGTCAGATTATACAAGTCTCGATACTGCTACATTACAATCTGATGAAAACACTTCAGTATTTTTCTCAAATACGGGTAAATTGCTTAGTGATAGTTTTATAGATGAAGACAATACAGGTTTGACAATACAACTCGACACTACAGATGACTATACAAAAGCAACTGTTGTAAATAGAACAACTATGAGTAATTCTGTAATTACTCGCGAAGCTTCGGTTCCTTTTGAAGGTCTGTTGGGTGGTGATTGGTTTATATTACAGCAAAACGCAGTAGTGTCTGAACTTGACTTAAAGATAATCAATAAAACTGAGTACTTACCTAAATTGGTAAATATTACAAAGTACAAGTGGAGTTGTGATGACTCTGTAGCTGTACTTGATACAGACAGCGAGGAGCTCTATATTCCTAAATATGGTTATGGACAGTCGTTGTTGAGTGACTATACTACACCAGTTGACTGTGTATTTGATTCTGATGATACACGTAAGTTCTTTGGAAACTCTGAAACCAAGACAGTAAATAATGAAGGTACGCAGTTCAGGTTGGTTGACGAAGATGGCAATCAATTGTATAATAGCGATGGATCTTTAGCTTTAGTTCCAAAACTTTTGTATAAGTCCTTTGCACAGGCTGATTCGGATCTTGATATAAACCTTAGTGTATCATCTGACAACAGTTTAAGCCTACAGGATGTATTGATTGATTTGACACAGTTTACAGTTGATACACAAAACATTAGTTTTAATACAGAGCAGCAATTACAACAGATAATGTTTAAGAAACTGACGTCTTTGGACGATAGTTCAGTTCTATATGCTCTATATAAGGAGAATATTGACTTTACTTGTAAATTAAGTTGGAGTGAAAAAGGTATTGATTTTGATACAAATAATGTAATTACAATTGATGATGATTTGATAAATCAATTCTCTGACATAAAATCTCAGCTAGGTTATACACGTCTTTACAAAAATTTTGAAGTACCTATCAATTACACATACCTGCAACGAGATGGTACTTATATAACAACTACAACAGGACCTGCAAGAGACTTACACAGATACTCAGCTGACTCTGATGGTAATTTAATCTATATGAGCTTGGACGGTGAAATTACTACAAGTGCAAGTGTCAATAAACCAATACCAGCTGTCAAGTCTATTACAAAATCTATTTTGAGCATTAAAAATAAGATTATAAAATCTATAGCTGAGCAAATAGAGTTGTCTGATTATGCGTTAAACTTTACGAGAAACAATTGTACATTCAAATTGACACAAGGTTTCCTTACAAGCTTGATATTCAAAGCTGATCCAAATCAACAAACCTCATTCTATATAAAAGGTCCTAAATGGACTTCATTTATATCAGCACGTTGGGTTTTCAATAGTTTTAAAATAAACTTGATGCGTAATAAAAAAGATACAGAATACAACTTCGCGGTTCTACATGATAAACAAGGTAATGTTGTAAGTACAATACACTTTGACGAACCGCTTACAAAAGATGAGTTGTTAGTTGTATCTGTAACTGTTTAATTCTTAAAGCTGGCTGTTATAGGCTCTTTGATCTCTTTCATATAACAGTCAGCACAGAGACATTTATAGTTTGTACCATTGTCAATAGGATCTGAGGTATCCCAATCGCCTACAAAATATGAGTAATTCGCAGGTTTACCACAGTTCATACAAATGGCATCTGACTTTTTAATCTCATCCATAAAAGGTATGACATTTAAGGCTGTTTTTATAACATTCGAATCCCAACCAACCGTAAGACCTGCAAAAACCATTGGAATGTCTTTTAGACTTGAATTTTGATAATCAAAAAAGAACTGTCGTTCAAAAGGTATCATAAAAAACTCATCAATAAAGATACATTTGATATCTAGAGTTCTCTTGAACCTTTCTACAGTTTTTATGATTTCACTTGGATCTGTAATAAAGAGGGAGTGTACGTATGATGAATTTTTCAATTCGGCCATTCGAGTTGAAATATAACCACTGTGCGAACCACCGCGAGTATCTCTTTTTGGTTCAAACCAAGCTATATGTTGTTTTGCAATAACAAATCTTTCAAGGTCGTTTACAAGACGACGAGTCTTACCTGAAAACATTGGTCCTGTGTATAGTTTATTGTACATGATGTCTGTTAGTATAGTTGAACAAGTGGTCTGATTTTTTATCAAAAAATAATATCTTCAGCTAACGTCTACGACTAATGTTTACAGCGAGCTGTGTTTTTTTAAAACTCTGGGAAACTGATTTCATCTCCGAGAGTTGATCAAAAACACAGCTCTTTTACAATCTTTTAATAGTATTAAAAAAATCAGATAGATTGTATTAAAAAATCAAATAAAATAAAAGAGCTGTGTTTTTGATCAACTTTCGGATCAAACGCTTGTTTCCCAAAGTTTTAAAAAAACACAGCTCATCGTAGTTATTACCTATAGAGATTCGTCGAGATGATACCTTATTCAATTCTATTATTTTCAATGTAAATCTTTCTATAATTTTCTCTATAGAAAGAGGAGTAATCAATTTTATTTATGGCAAAAGAAAAAACAACAACAAAAACCTCAACTGATGATTTTGATAAAATACTCGATGGACTTGAAAAACAATTTGGAGAGGGAAATCTTTTTAATGGTGATGAAGCTGCGTTGAAGGATCACTTTATTCAACTTGGAGCTCCAAGACTAACTTGGGCCTATGGAGGCGGATTTAAGCTAAATGCAATTCATCGTTTTAATGGTAAGGAGTCTGGTGGTAAAACTACACTTGCAACTTATATAGCCGGTCAGTGTCAACGTTATCAACATGAACAGCATGGAGACTGGTCCTATAGTCACGTTGTTATTTTGGATAATGAGCGTTCTTTTGACGTCAAACACGCAGAGACTTTAGGTCTACATCTTACAGATCCTGATACAGGTAAAGCTCTTGTACATGTTTGTAGAAATCTATATGTAGATGATCAAGAGGTCGCTTACGAAAAAATGGTTGTATCTGGTAGAGTTTGTGCTTGTATTTATGATTCAGATGCAGCAGGTATGGATAAAACATCTTTTGGTGAAGTTGGTTATCAAGAAATGTCGAAGGCAACATTTGGTGCAGGAGCCAAGGCAAGCGGTATGGTTATCAAGAGAATGAACTACTTCGTTGACCGTTATGTTACACCAGTCTTGTGGATTTCACAGGAGCGTGCAAATCAGGATATTATGGCTCGCCTGCCGAAACCAACAGGAGGAGAAGCAGTTAACTATTACCCGTCTACAAGATTCCGTGTAACACAGAAGGAGCCGATTACCTATCAAGGTGAAATTGTCGGTACAAAAATTAAAATTCACAACTATAAAAACAAGGCTATCTTGAATGGTGTTCCAAATCGTGAATGTTTCTTGGATGTTTATTTTAAGGATATTCCTGGACATAAGGCCGGTGTTGATGAAGATGGACAGTATTATGATATGATGCTCGAGTTAGGTCTTATTAAACAACACGGTGCTTGGTTCTACATGAATGAGGATGACCCTGACCCAAGTAAGCTTATCAAAATGCAGGGTATGAATGGTGTACGTGAGTACTTTGAAGGTAATCCTGAAGAGTTTCAGAAAGCAAAGGCTTTTGTACAAAAAGCGATGAGCGGTTATAACGATACGTTGGACGCAAATACATCTGAATTGGATGAAGAGGTTGAGTTCCGTAAAGAACAGCTCGAAGTACAGGCCAAACGTGAGGCTCAGATTAAAGAACTTACAGAACATGTTTTAGCAGATAACGAAAACGCTTAAAAACTTAAAAAGGTCGAGTCGAGTAAAAGCTCGACCTTTTTTGTGTGCATTTGGACTAATTTCCTTAGTATAAGGGTTTTTTGCTCTTAGAGGAGTTCAAAATTAAACGTTTCGATCCATTAGCTATTACTCAAAGGATGATAAATAACCTTCAAAGTAAGGATAACTGGAGTAAGTTGCAAAAAGATGGTGCTACTTATCAGTATATAGAGGCTATGGCTGAAGCACCTGCCGAGGTAGCTCGTTATGGTGAGTATCTACTTGGAGAGTTAAAATGGGATACAAGCCGTAATTATAGTTCTACAAAACATATGGGTCGACTTGTTGGTAAAAAACTTGAAAGAAAACACTCCGCTGTAGGTACAATTACCGTAAGCCATTCGGATTTGGAAGGCGTACCTCGTTACAGCTATTTAGGTGTAGATAATTTTTCTATAGACTCTGAGAGTAATTATGACGATCAGGAAAAAGATACAAGCCTTGAGGATACCGGTTATATACACGCACTAGTTCCTTGGGTTGATACAAATACTTATACAGTTCCTCAAGGTGCTATTTTTAATACAAAAGATGGTATTCCTTTTATAGCAGCTATTCAAAAAACAATTGACACTTTTACAACAACTTGGAGTCTTATAAATCAGAGTGCCTCAAGTTTGAAGACTTTTAAGGCTGACGCAGGTTGGGAGGGTTATAAATACATAACAGTACCAATCGTCCAAGGTATACAAAGAGAGGTAATTTTAGGTAGTTCTAACGGCGCTGCGAGTCAGACTTTTTTGGTAGCATCTCTAGATATAGAGGCTGCAGATTCTTACTATACAAAACAATTTTGCTATATAACTGTTCAATTGACAGATGGTACTGTTCAAAAATGGACTGAAGTACAACACTTGACGACAGTTTCAGCTACAGAAAAGGTTTTTGAAATCAATATACTGGATGACTTGTCAGGTACTGAAATAAAATTCGGAGACTCAGTATTCGGTGCTATTCCATCTTCACAAGCCATAATTACTCTACATTATTTGGAGACTAAAGGTTCAGAGGGTAATGTAACTACATTATACAATTTTAAGAATGAGATAAACGGTGTACAACTACCTGAGACTACCAAGTATAGAGGTTTGACAATTGGTTGTCAAAATATGTGGTTTATTACAGGTGGTAAGGACTTGGAAACTTTAGCTGAATTTAAGACAAATGCCGAAACAGCTTATAGTAAAAATTATGAAATTCTACACACGTATACTGAACTCGAGGAGCGAATAAATACAATATCACCAATACCTTTAGTAAAAGTTCAGACAAGTTCATATACAGAGGATGCTGTTGTCAATTCTACACACGTTTTTACAAACAAATTAGGTATTACAGGATTGTCAACGAGTCTTGAGCCGCTTACATCACTTGAACAGACTATTTTTACAACAGTCTTAAACAATGTCATAAATGAAAACGTTTTGTCAAACAAACAAATAAAATATTTGACTCCAAATATAGTTGAGATAGACTCTGCGGTTGAACTAGACTTGAAAACACCGATTAGTTCAACAGACGCTTTTAAGACAGAGCTAGAGTCATACTTACAAAAACAACTAGGTAAGACTCGTATAGATTCTATTGATAGATATATGCAGTCTGATTTATTGTCAATTTGTCTAAATTACTCGTCAAATATTGGTGCTATTTTGACAACAAATCTATTTACAATACGCACAACAGATATTACGTATGGTTACCTTACAAATTCAGACTCTGGTTATATAGCTTTCAATTTTGAATTACCGAAATTAAACATGAACGTATTGAGTCGTGAAGGTTATTGTGACAAAGGTCTTGCAGATGGTAACGAAGTTTATTGTGTATTTAATTTACAAATATTGAATAATAAATACACATTTGTTGTACAAGAAACCTCATCAGATACAAGTAACAATTTATACTACGAGCCCGATGATTATTTTGAAGATTCCAACTTTACAACAATTTTCAGTAATGATTCCGGTAATAAATTTGTATTGAAGCAGTTGTTGAAAGAAAAACACACTTTCAATACGAGCGAGTTGAAAAATATTTCAAAATTGACTACAAAAGATGAAATGGATTTGGATGTATATTTTTATATACAACGTAATGAAACACAACCTACCTTTACTTTTTTAGTAAATGCTGAAAATGTAGCCAAATGTCTAGAGTTTATAGACCCTGCGAATACGTCCATAGATAAGATTTATACACGATTAAGCTCATCTCTTGATACAGGTATGTCAAGTTGTACAGTCTCAATTGAACCAGTTGACAAGACTGTTACAAGTGATTGGAATACAATTATGTACTATAAAAACATAGATGTTTCAATTGATAGCTAATCGTAGAATTGTACGTGTCGCTCATAACGACACCACTGAACACCATCCGCGTCGCGCTTAGACTCCTCTTTGTAAATTTCGTCAAATGGAAAAACTCTATAATTTGTACGAAGTTCTCTTTTACGTGCAAAATCTACCAAAAGGGCTGCTGTAGTGTTTATAGCTTCACCTTTATCGAATAATTGTCTCGGACATCTATAGTATATATGCGCATCTTTATAAGTAGGACTGTATGTCATCCATACAATTACAAGGTCTTTCGCAGTCGGATGCAATGCCGATATTACAGGTGTATTAACATCCATTTGAATTTTTTCTACATATGTAACATTATTACTGATAGCGTTATCAGCTGCTGTAAGACTATTCGCAGTTAAAAGAAACATCACTATAAAAGCTAAATAACATCTGCGCATCTTTAGAAAATCTCCTTTAGGGTTAGTTAGTCATAACGCCAAAGGAGATTTTCTTGCGATTGAAAAAAGTTCTTAAGCTTTTGGTAGTTTACACTCTTTTTGTAAATGTTTTAACACATCATCCATTTTATTTTTGACAGAGTTGTACTTCTAATAACAGTTTTGTTTAAGAGGTTAGAAAGTTCCAGTTTCTAACCTCTTTTTATTAAGCAGTGTAACAAAAACTTTTGGACTTAGACGTCCTTCGTCTGAGGATCGTAAAAGATCTTGTGAGCCTGAATTTGAGCAGTTATATCATACTCAGGATGATTAAATACAAACTCAGGAATACGATTCATTGTAACATCATTGAAACAAGGGCTTAAATAAAGTTTTGCTTTTGTACCTGATTTACAGATTCGTTCAAACTCGTCCCAATCATCTTTGTCATCTGAGATTACACACTTAATGAAATCGAATGGTCGAAGAATCGAAAGATTACTTTCGATCATCTTCTTATTCATCTTAGAATGAGGGAGTTTCCAGTCTGTAATAAGAGACATACCTTCACGATTGCCGAATGTATCAGCTTTTACGTCTGGAAACTTTTCAATCCACCTCTTATAGTCAATACCACCATCTGTTTCGACGTCTACGGCATAATGCAATGCCGTAAGTTTTTCAATCAATTCATCAATTACAGGTTCATTCTCCGGAAGAAGAGGTTCACCACCCGTGAGACAAATTGCCTTATGTTTGAAATTCTTTTCCTCCTCTTCAACTCTTGTAACAATCTCATCTGCAGTCATCCACATCAATGAACGTGTATCGCCGTAAACCTTTTTAAAGTTTTCCTCTGTCCAGCTTTCACGGGTATCACAAAAGCTACAACGAAGGTTACAGCCAAAAGTTCGTACAAATACAACAGGTCGACCACTGTTGTAACACTCTCCGTTTATTGACTTGAAGATGTTGATTAAACAAATCTCTTTTTTACCTTTTGCTTCGTTAAATCTAACCATTAAAAACCTCTTTTCAATGTATTGTTTTTTTAAGTATAGATATTTATGAGAGCTGTGTTTTTTAAAACTTTCGGAAAATGATCTCAGCTCTCAGATTGTATTAAAATAAGCAGAGCTGTGTTTTTTTAAAACTTTGGGAAATAATCTTTTACTCCGAAAGTTGATCAAAAACACAGCTCTACCAAGGACACTAGTCGTAGATAATCTTTGAAAAAATATTTTTTTTTGATATTCAAATTACAGAGGTAGTTAAATTCATAGGATATTAAAGCGAGCTGTGTTTTTGATCAACTTTCGGAGACTTCTCTTGTTTCCCAAAGTTTTAAAAAAACACAGCTCGCTGTCAGTTTTTAATACAAAACATCAGAGCTGTGTTTTTGATCAACTCTGTGATCAAAAGGAATTTTCCCAAAGTTTTAAAAAAACACAGCTCAGTGATTTCACTATGTTTTTAAAGAGAGGAGGAATTTAATGAATCAAACTGAAATTACATTAAACGAAAAGAAAGGCTCTGAAATATTTACCTCATTAAAAAGGCTTGTTTCCTTGACTAAGAAAATGAGAGATACGATGATTGCTTATGAACAATTACAGTCAATGGATGATAATTCTGAAAAGAAAAAATGAGTAAAAAAAAAATAATTTCTTAAAGCGAACGTCTATGACTAGTGTCTTTGGTAGAGCTGTGTTTTTTCTTAAAACAGGGAAATTGATCTCAACTCCGAAAGTTTTAAAAAAACACAGCTCTCTATAGGCGTCTCACTATTAGATTTTCTATTTTTTACTACAATCAAAATTTTTACAAAAAAAGAGCTGTCTTTTCAAATATTTTTTTCTTGAAAAGACAGCCCTGAATTGTTATATATTTATCAAAAAAAATACCATTTTTATTAATCGTTGAGTAGTGCTCGTCTACGCTCTTTGGTATTCTTTGAAACACTACCTAGACCACTTACAAACGTCGTTCTACCAGAACCACTCATATTTGTTTCACCCATACTGCTTACAACAAGGGCTTCGCGTAATACTCTTTTTGCTTTTCTAAGATCTCTTTCAGCTTCCTGAACACGTCGTTTTCTTAAACGTATAGACTCCTCTTTAGTCTCATCAACCTCGACTTCATCCATACCAAGGTCTACACGAAGTGCGTTATATGTCTTAAAACTGTCTATTTTGTCTAAAAGAGCATAAACGACATCCGCAACAATACCTGACTCTATCTTGTCCTCTACAACACCTGGGTCAATCTTGTCTTTAAATATATTTGTCCAACTGAATTCACCGTCAGCAACAAGGTCTTCGAAAAACTGAAGTGCTTCGACAAGAATCTCATCAAAATCTTTTCCAAAAAGATCCTTAAATGTAAAACCATTTACATCTTCATTAAATTTAAGTCTCATTAAAAATTCTCCTCTTCACTATAAAAAGTTAGTCAATTTGTATCCTCGAAAAGTTCACCTTCAAAAAGATGTTTCATGAGTTTTAAGCTTAAATTAGGTTTTTTTGCAGAAAACAGCATATTCGACAAATCGCGTTTTTGCTCAAGAGC
>Ga0326511_10000933_pt1 | contig 25023 bp, 37 predicted proteins | sample 0_2496_0518_D_FD_203701 | JGI IMG/M metagenome (GOLD analysis project Ga0326511, IMG submission 203701) | Bovine rumen microbial communities from UC Davis, California, United States - 0_2496_0518 | ecosystem: Host-associated > Mammals > Digestive system > Stomach > Rumen | place: USA...
TCATTAGTCGTCTGTCCTTTTTTTTTCAAATCCGTTCCCGCAGTTATGGCCTGCGGGTGGAGGCGCGGCGTTTTACCCGTCTTAGTCGGCGTTAGCTTATCCAGCTATTTTTATGCCGCCTAGTGGCGTGGGCGGTAAGCAAAAATGGAGTCCTCTACAAGCCGCCTCGCCGCGCCATGCGCCCGAATCGTTGGTTCATCGATGCGCATTTTTTTTTAAAGGTTTCCCTGCGTCCAAAGCGGTGTAATTCACTAGGTTTTAGAAGTAATAAACGAATGCTGGTGAACACTTTGTCCGCAGGGCGCTCCGCGATCGTTCGGTCACGCGGAGCGATATGTGTGCCCTCCGGGTGCTGATTTACAAAGGCGTGATAAGTTTTGTGGCCAAGCTGGCCTGCACCCATTGGGCTAGTGGCACTAGCGGAATCGAACCGCTCTCACAAGGCATTCAGTTTCACTTAGTCTTAAGGAACCTTGTGCGCACCGAGCGTGCCGTTGTGCCACGCTTTCCTCTCGGGGCCGTGGCTCACCCCTGCCGGAGACACGGCTTAAAAGGGTAATCCGTCCAGGTCCTCGTCGCTCGGCGGCGCGTAGCCCTGCGCCTGCTGCTGCGGGTTCGCGTAGTCGTAGGCCGTGGTCGCGTTGCCGTTGCCCTGCTGCCTGCTGCCTAGAAGCTGGAAGGTGAAGCACACGATCTCGGTCATGTCGTGTCGTATTCCGGCGTTGTCGTTCCATGTCCTGTAATTGAGTTCGCCTTCTAGGTAGATTGGAGTTCCCTTCTTGACGCCGCACTTCTCGAAGCTCTCGGCGCTCTTTCCGGCGATTCGTATGTTGTGCCAGGCTGTATCTTCCTTCATCTCTCCGCTGGCGTCGCGGTACTTCTTGCTCGTCGCCACGCTGAACTGCACCACCTTGCCGCCGTTGTTGAACTGCCGGACAACCGGGTCCTTCCCGATGTTGCCGACGATTATTACCTTGTTTACGCTTGCCATTTTTTTTGCTCCTAAAACTTGATGTTCTGTTGTTTGACCTTGTCCCTTTTCGTCGGCACCGTATGCGCGTGGTGGCCGTCGTAACCGTGCCTCGCCGCCCACCGTTCCAGCGCATAGACCAGGCGGTAGGCGTGTGAGCCGCGACCGCACACGCGGCCCACTATCGACGAGGCTGGGTACTTGAGGGGGCGCTCCATCACTTGACCGTCAGCGTCCTTTCCTTCGGCTTGATGACGATTCCGTCGTGGAAGAGTTCCAGCATCTTGTCGGTGGTGATGCCCGCCGCCTTAATCATAGCGGTCACGGTCACGGCGTCGAAGAGCTGCTCCTTCGTGGTGAGGCCGGAGTCGATGAGGCTCTGCGCAATAACGCGCGCCTGGCCTTCATCGAATGCGTAGGTGTAGCTCTGCTTGCTCCACTTCACGTTGGCGGGGAGGTCTTCCTCTGTGCCGACGTTGTAGGTGTGCTTGAGCGCCTCCTTGATGCTTGCTGCGGTCTTTTCCATCCACTTCTGGACTTCAGCCAGCTCGCGGAAGCCTTCGTTCTTGGCGTTGCGCTGCACGACGAAATCCGCCTGCGCATCACCGTCCATCTCGATCCCGGCGTTGGCGATGGCGAACCTGTACGCGTCCATGGCCTTCTCGCTCGGCACGAGATTCTTGAGTTCTTCGGGTGCTACGACCATTACTTCCTTGCTAGCCATTTGCTGCCTCCCATTTTTCGCAGGTCTCGATAGTTTTCCTTTCTGCTCCGTCAGCCTTGCAGGCGTGCCACCACTCGTCGCCGCCATATCCTTGGCGCGTTACGACGCGTCCGCATCTAGCGCAATTTAGGCAAATCCTATTTACTTCTTTAGACATGGGTAGCCTCCTTTTTTGCGAAGCCGACGGTGGACTTCAGTTCGGTGTAGAGTTTCTGCCGGTCCTTGCTGCCCTTGATCTCTGCGAGGTCCGTCACGTTGTGCACAATCATGTAATTGTCGAAGACTTCCGGGTTGCGCTCGCGCAGCTCGTCGCACATGGCGAGCCAGTTGGCATCTTTTTCATCCTGGGTCTTCGCGGCCTTCGGCGGTTCGTTGTGTTCGGGCTGCGGTGCGGGTTCTTCGTTCACCACTTCCGCAGTCACGTTATCGTCCAGCACCTCGAAGTCGGTCGGCTGCGGTGCAGCTTGCGGCGCGGGTTTCGTGTCGAAGTCGGCGACCTCTTCGGGCGTGTACATTCCGCAGAGGCACGCGGGATAGAGGGCGCGCACGCCTTCAGAAACGCAGCGCGCGGACAGCATCTGCGTCGGGTACTGCTTCCATGTTGACTTGCCGGTTAGTCCGGCCTTCGTGGCGCGGTCGATGCTCCATGTTACGTCCAGTTCGCCGCCCTGCGGGTGCGAAAGGTGCAGGGTGCATTCCTTTTCAGTGCGCTTGACCCAGCGCACCTTGCCGCCCGATTCCTGGAACGCTGCCAGCATGGCGTCAGCCTTCATCGCGGGTCTTCCCTGGATGATGTGGTAGAGTTCGACGGCCTTGGCCGGGTGCAGGCCGTTGGCCTGCGCGAGGCACATGAGCGTGAACGCCTCGCTCGAATTCTTGTATCCAAAGAATCCGCTTTGCGCGAACGCCTTGGCCATGTTGCCCATGTCGGTAAGTGTAAGTTCGTTTGCCATTTTTTTGTCTCCGGTTTATGTTGATAAGTTGTTCTGTTTGTTTACACGCTCGCGGCCATCGCCTGCGCTTCCATGACGGTGTCGATGTCGTCGCGGCAGCGATTGACGCATTCTGTCATGATCGAGTAGGTGTCGAGCAGATTCTGCCCAGGCTCGCGTCCAGCCATGTATAGCGAGAGTAGCCTTCTTGCGCGCCTGTCTCGGCGTTCAGCCTGTTCGGCGGCGACCTTCCTTAGTATGTCTATATCTTCAAGAGTCGTCATTGTCTATCTCCTTGTTGTAGTTCCTTAGTCCGTTGAAGTTCCGTTGTGAGCACGAGTAGCACACCATGTGCCGGCCCACCTTGCCGCAGAGCTTCTTTAGCCCGCAGCGGTAGCAGGTGGCGTACTCGCTGAAGTCCTTGTGGAAGGCTACCATGCGCAATCCACCCAGCCTGCGAGAGCGAAAGTCCCGAGAAGCAGCGCGGCGAAGAGCCAGGGGGCGACCTTGTCCAGCAGCCACTCGCGGTGTCGGCGTGCGCTCCACCAGCGCGGGGAGCGGTACTCGTTGAAGGCGATCGTTTCGTGGATTCCGTCGGATGCCGGGGAGTGTTCAAAGTTGTTCATATTAACCTCGCTTGTTTGTTACATTGTAAATATACTTATTTATAAGCGTATTTGCAATAGCTCAGGCGAAAAAAAATGTTATTTATTTGTTACAACCGCCGCGGCACATGTACACCTCGTTGCCGACCTCGCCAAGCTGGTCGAGCGTCCGGGTCCTGCCGCACATGCAGCATGTGGCGCGCGTAACCTTCTTCGCCATGTAGCCGGCCAGGTGGTGCGTGTGCTTCCACTCCAGCTCCTTGGCCTTGCGGTTACTGATAGTAGTATAGTCGATCATCGTGTCTCCTTTAGTCTATAAAAGTCCGTTCTTCCGCATCAGGGCTGCGCCTACAGGGTGCGTAGGCAGGCGCGGGTTCTTGCCCCAGGAATCGCCGCTGTAGGCCATCGCCTGCGGCTCCATGACATCCTTCCAGTAGCGGTGCAGCGGGCTACCCGTCGTGCCGTAGGCCTGCACGTAGTCGCTGTACTTCCCCAGCAGTATGGCGTATAGTTTCACCGTCTCGCGGCGGTTGATCGCGTTCTCGATGTCGGCGTCCTTCGTTGTCATGCGGTCCTCCTTTTCTCCGCCCTTGTGGCGCACCACTGCCTTGCGAAGGCCTTCATGTTCTTGACCGTGTTCCCGTCGGCGTCCTTTCCGCCGCGTTCCTCGGTGGCCTCCCAGCATTCGTTTGCGTCTACCGGGTCGAGCCCGTCGTCGATAGCCCACTGTATGAACTCTTCCTTGTTGCGGAACTTCCTTCCGGGTGAACGCACGGGCGGGCGTGCTACATTACCCACTCTCAAGGAGTGCCCGTCCGTGCGCCGGCTTTCCAGAGCCTGGCTTTCCCTAGCCTCGTCTGTGCTTACCTGGCAGGTTTCTTGGTCGTAATCTTTCCCGGATTGCGCAGCCGCCTCCGGGGAGCGGAACATAGTACCCTGCGCGGTACGCCCACCGCTGAATCCGTGCGCTGGGGCTTCGTTCTGCGGCACCCGCCGCATATTCCTGGAGACGGTGGTGGGCGCAATAGCACCGCTTTCGCGGCTGACGATAGCCTCCGAGGCTTCGCAGCTCTCGGCATTTCCGTAAATGGTGGAAGGCGTAGCGGATTCCAGGTTGACAGCGTTTCCGCTGTCGGGTTTGAACTCCCCATCCTCGCGGGTAGGGGCGCCTTCCGAAATGGTGGCAGACGGTTCGAGAGCGTCATGAGCCCGGGTCTCGTTTCTGGTAATCGCCGACCCGTCTGGTTTCGCCTGGGATCCCTCGCGGGTGTCCCCGTCTGCCGTAGTATCTTTTTTCGGGCGTCCGCCCTTCTGCCCGTTGGCGACCTTCTTGCAGTAATCGTCGGCGGCTGCGTCGAACGCATCCCTCGCTCGAGGCGAGTTCTTGAAATTGCGGAAAAACAGGGCCTTACGGAATTCATACTCCTCACGGCCCAGCGCCTCGAAGTCCACCGTTCCCGTGTCGAAGTCCACGAAGCGCTCGGCTGTGAATCGCCACATCGCATCGATCCAATTCTGCGTCCAATAAGGACCTCCCGTAAGCTTTTCGCCCTTTTCCATCTAGCCCACCTTCTGCTTCCTGGCGAACTCGTCGACGGCCATTCGGACAACCTTGCCCTTGGTCTCGTCGAGTTTCTCGGCGAGCTTCTCGACCTTGTCGTTCGTCTCGGTAGGCACCGATATAAGTACTCTATCAGCCATGATTTATTCCTCTGTTTTTGAGTCAAATATACTTTCTTTTTTCTCAAATGTCAAGAAAAATTTTAAAAATTTTTTATTTTTATTAAAATGATAAAAAACCGGTAGGTTATCCGGTAGGTTATCCAGTAGGCATACCGACCGCCTAACCGGCATCGAAACAGAAGTAAGAAGTAGGAAGTAAGAAGTAGAAAGTAGAAAACTCCGTATATAAAACCCTCTTTACTCAACTCTATGCGCGCGTGCGCGCGCGAGTCGAGGGTTGCTTACGCATTATTCTCTTTTACTTTGTAAATACACCTACATACAAACTAGCGTTCCATGGACCGCAGTCCGGCTGTCTTGTTGACGGTTCCTCGCGTCTTTGTTATTTTATTCAAAAACGAGGTGAGACATGACCGTAAAAGAACTGGAAGCCAGGCTCTCCGTCCTGGAAAAGACTGTCGCGGAACTCGCGAGGATTGTAGACAAACTAGCGGAACACGCTACCGCTGAAAATTCAGTACAAACTAAGCGCACCGCGCTGAAGTTCAGGTGAGGAGACGGTCATGGCTAAAACGCACGAAATCACACGGACCGACAATTCTCTAAAGTTGAGCGCCGACAAGATCGTCATGCTCCCCGTCTCCGAGGTCCGACCATACGATAAGAATCCGAGAAAGAACGCAGACGCCGTGAAGTTCGTCAAGGCTTCAATAGAGCAGTTCGGATTCAAGGTCCCCATCATCGTCGATTCGAACCGCGTCATTGTATGCGGCCACACGCGCCTGCTGGCTGCGAAGTCGCTCGGCATGAGCGAGGTCCCCTGCATCATGGCCAGCGACCTGACCGACGAGCAGATCAAGGCCTTCCGTCTTGCGGACAACAAGGTCGCGGAATTTTCCGAGTGGGAAATGAACCTGCTCGGCGGCGAGCTGGGCGAGCTCGCGGAAATTTCGGACATCGACATGGGTGATTTCGGTTTTGCCGACGACGGCATAAGCGCCGACGACTTCGGCGACGAATTCAGTCTCCCCGATGGCGAGAAAAGCAACATTACCCAATGGACGCTCACTTTCGCTGAAGAGCAGAAGGCCTTTATCGAAAGCGCCCTGAAGGAAGTGTGCGAGCCGAAGGAAACTTTCGGGAACGTGAACGAAAGCGGGAACAAGATTTACGAGGTGGTGCGTCAATGGGCCGAGCTAAAGAAATCGAACTGAAGGTCATCCCGTCCTCGATAGCGAACCCGTTTATCAAGGCGCACCATTATTCGGGCAAGGTAGTGAACAACTCCTGCCTGCATTTTGGCGCGTTCCTGGATGGCGGCCTGCACGGCGTTATGAGCTACGGACCGAGCCTCGACAAGCGGAAAATCATGGGCCTCGTCGAAGGCACCGGCTGGAACGAGTTTCTGGAACTTAACCGCATGGCTTTCGACGAATACCTCCCGCGCAATAGCGAGAGCCGCTGCATTGGGCAGAGCATCCGGCTCATAAAGAAGAGGGCTCCGCAGATCAAGTGGATAATTTCCTTCGCTGACGGCTGCTCCTGCGGCGACGGCACGATTTACCGCGCGTCGAACTTCGTCCTGACCGACATCAAGGAAAACAGCGAGCTTTGCGAATTGCCGAACGGCGAGAAGGTGCACTGCATGACCTTGAAGAGCAACCCGCTAACTCCGCGAAAAGAGCTGGGGGGGGGGCACGTTCTTCTCGGTGACCGGCGGGACATACAATTTCAAGAAATATGTGGAAAAAGCGGGTGGAAAAATCCTCAAGGGCTTCCAAATGAGGTATATTTACTTTATCGACCCCGCCTACAAGTCCAGGTTGAAAGTCCCAATTATTCCGTTCTCTCGAATAAAAGAAATCGGGGCAGGTATGTACAAGGGTGAAAAACGATAAACTTTTTTAGCGTGAGTAGTTCAAGCTAGAACGCGCAGCATTCCTGCTGCGAGATGTTGGTGCAAGTCCGGCTTCACGCTCTAATTTGTTTTCGCTGGAGAACGGAATATGGCTAAAGCAAAATACGACGGCAGAAAAAACCTAATACCGGTGCACGACCACGAAACGGCGGTCATGCTCGGCAAGCGCAGTGCCGAAGACAGAAGTGAAAAGAAGAACCAGAAGGCCATCAAGGTGGAGGGGTAGCGATGCCAGCGAAACGCAAGCCAAACGAAAACTCCTTGAAGAACCTCCGGCGTATCACGTCGGAGCAGGCTCGCGAAATGCAGAAAATATCTACTGCCAAACGAAGGCAGAACAAGGAAGAAGCGCTCACCCGCGACACGTTCAAGAAGGAGATAACCCGCGCGCTCGGCATGAAGCTGCTTGTAACGCCGTCGCTTCGCGAGTCCTTCCGCAAGCTGGGTGTTGAACTTGACGAAACCGAGTCCGTCACGCGTCTCTCGCTCCGCCGTGCGCTAACGAAGGCGGTCAAGGATGGCGACATCCGTCAGTTGCTCATGCTGGCCGAGTTCGCGGGATTCCGCAACGACCAGGAAGATTCCGAACCGCCCAACGGTGGCAAGATCGTGTTCGAGGTGCAGGTCCCGGCGCCTATTCCGCAGGAGGTGCAGGATGCCCTCCGAACAAAGTAATATCAAGATTTCGCCGTTCCAGCAGAAGCTCATATTTTCTGAAAACGAGTTCACGCTGGCATGTTGCGGTCGCGCCGCCGGGAAGACCGAGGGCGTGTGCGGTCGCCTCGCCTATCGCAACGTAAACTTCGGTCGTTCCGCAATGCTTATTGCGCCGACCTTCGGTGTCATTCGTGAGACCATAATGCCGGCTACGATCGAGTGGTTCAAGAGGTTCGGTGTAAAGACAAAGCCGAACTACTCCGAGCATACTATAACGACCCGCTACGGAAAGATTGTGTTCCTCTCCGGGACTCGCCCGGACTCTCCGCGCGGTTACACGAACCTTGAGGATTTTTATTGCGACGAGGCGGCCTACGTGCCTAAGAAGGCAATCAAGAACGGACTGCTGGCTTGCCGTTCGAACAAGGGCCTTTCGACAACGCAATGTTACACCTCCACGGGATTGGCGGGGTCGTACTTTAACAAGATTGCGAAGGCGCCTCCGGTAAAGGATCACTTGGTCCTTACCGCGTCCACGTTCGACAACCCCTTCACTACCGACCAGTACAAGCGCACGGTCTACGAGTCTCTTCTTGACACTCCTGCGTTCTTGCGACAGGAGCTTTTCGGGGACCTCGACGCCGAGGAGATGAACCTCGTCTTCCCGCCGTCCAGCTTCGCGACCATTCGCAGGGTATCGGGAGGGCGCAAGCGTTGCGGCATAGACTTCGCGTACGAAGGCAACGACACGACATGCATCTACGTTGTCGACGATTGCGGCATAGTGGAGAAGAAGGTGATAGGAAAGGACAACGGGCGTAAATGCTTCGAAGCCTTCAAGGGCTTGCACCAGAAGTGGAATTTCGAGAGCCTTTCGCTCGACCATACCGGCGGCTTCGACGCGGGCTTTATCGTGCTCATGGAGCAGGAACAAATTAGCGTGCCGGTGAACAAGGTAAACTTCGGCGCTCCATCGCCGGACCCGAAGTACGCGAACATGCGCGCATACATCTACTTCAACGCGCGGCGCATGATCGTAGAAGACGGCTTCTACCTTGGAGACGACGAGCTGGAAGACGAGCTTGTGCCGCAGACCTACTTCATGAACAACTCGGGACAGATTCAGCTTACCCCGAAAAAGTATATTAAAAGCGTAATCGGCAAGTCGCCGGACCAGGCCGACGCCATGTGCCTCGCCTGCTATCGCGGTAACCCGCAGCCGTTACGCACAACTTCACATGAGGACGAGCTAGTCCCCGCATCCACAAGGAGCTTCTAAATGGCTACAGACGAACTAACAGAGGAAATCGCGGCGGGAGCGTTCTCGCCCAGCGAACAGAACCCGGACACCCAGCTGCCCGACGAGCAGACCGAGCGCGAGATAATCAAGGAGATCGTCGAGAGCGCGGAGAAGAGCAGCGACTTCTTCGGCGTCGAGAATGAGCGGAAGCGCGACGATTCACGCGTCTACGCCGACGTGGTGGCCTTCAGCAAGACCGACATGAAGGCGATAACGAACAATCGCGGAGTCGCGAGCGTGAACCCGCTGCCGCTCTACATCAACGCTACAAAGAACCTCTTTTTGACAAACCCCTTCATCGCGCAGGTGGAAGGCCAGAACGGCGACCGCTTCCGCGACTTCGCGGACAAGCAGCTCCACGACATATTCGCGAACAGCGACGCGGACAACTCCGTATTCTCCGAGGGCTTGCAGGACATTATGGAGGAGGGCGTGGGCTACATGTACCTCACCATCGAGGAAGGGCAGATAGAAATCAACCTCGCCTACGAACCTAGCGCATGCATCTACGACCCGTGTTCCCGCAAGCTCGACGGCAGCGACGCGCAGTTCTTCGGAATCGTCGAACAATTGCCCTACGAGCGCGTCAAGCAGATGGCCGAGGAGAACGGAGTCACCATACCGAGCAAGGACCGCATGCCGAGAACGGAGACTTGGAGCTTCGCGAACTTCAACAGCTCCATCGGCTCGGTGAACCTGGTGCACTTCTACAAGCGCTGCGAGGATGGCGTCTACTTCATCCAGGTCGTAGGCGACAAGGTAATCAAGCGAGTTCTTTTCCGTGGGCTCTCCTGCCTGCCGGTTGTTCCCATATACGGACAGAGATTCAAGGACGATGGCAAGAAGCTCTACAAGGGAGTGGTGCGCGACACCAAGCACCTCTGCAAGATCGTGAACGGTTGTTACGTGTCCCTGTGGGAGCGAGTGAGCGTCCCGAGCGTGCCATACACCTCCGTTAGCATGGAGGCAATCGAAAACCTTACAAAAGATTACGAGAATGACATGGCGCGCTACAAGCGCTACCGCGCATACGCGGAGAAGGGAGATAAATTCGTGCCGGTGCCGGAGCCGAAGCGCGTTGACCCTACCGTCGTGACGGGCGACCTGCTCCCGGTCATTAACGACTCGCTCCTGAAGATTTCGAAGATGATCGGAATCCCGGAGGAGGGTCTTGGCTTCAGCGGTGCCGCCGCAGTCGAGAAGACCGCACAAGAAATCCTAACGCGTTCCAGCGCGCTCGTCACCAACGTAAGCCACTACTACCGACACCTGCAGCGATCAATCCAGCACGTCGCGGAAATAATCGTGGAGCTTCTCTGTATCTACAATGCCGTGCCGAACACCTACTCCATAAAGCTCATGAAGGGCCCAGAGGACGCGCTCAAGCGCGAACAGCGCCGCCAGCAGATTCTAGCGTTTCAGACGCTCGCGCCCGAGTCGGTGAAGCCACTTCTTCTTGCGGAGGCCCTAAAGACGGGAGACTTCGAGAACGCCGAGGCCATCGCGAACGCGGTCCTGCTCACGCTGCCGCCCGAACTCAAGGGCGCCCTAAACATGGAAAGCGGCGTTGATGTCGCGTCACTGCAGCAACAGATCGCGCTTCTAACGCAGCAGACGCAGCAGCAGTCGCAACAGATCGACGAGTACCGCCGCACCATCGACGCCGACATGGTCTCGTCGCAAAACCAGCTCGTCATGGCGCGCATGAACAACGAGGCAGCGCTCCGCTCGAAGCTTGTCGAGATCCAGGCGAGGGCGGCGGAGAACGAGAAGGACCGCCAGCTCGAACTGGCTAAACTTTCGGCGGAGCAGCGCGCCGACGCCGAGGCGCTCTACATCAAGAGCCGCGAGGCCGACGCGAAGGCGGCGCAGGAGGCGCGAGAGGCGCTCGCTGAAGCCGAACGACTGCGTATAGAATCCGAGAAGGCGCGCGCCGACATCGTCGCGAAGCTCGCCTCCGCTACTGAAAATACACTTACCTACAAAGTAACGGAACCAGAAGTGGCGGTTTGACGGAAATAAAGTCCGTCGCGTCTATTGCACGGAGGACTTTTTTAATTTATTTTAAACCACAAAGAAACGAGGTGAGACATGGCAATCACAAGCCAGCAGCTTTTGGAAAAGTACCGCGCCGAAGAAAAGGCGGCACAGGGAACACCCGCGAATCCCGAACAAACTAACGCGGAGTCCACCGGGACGGAGACCAAGACGCAGCCGACGGGCGGCGAGGAAGTCGACGCGAACGGCGATGCGAACCAAGGCCAGCAGGAGCCGCCCTCCTCCGAAAACGGAGCGCAACCCGCGAACGGCGCGGGAAGGGACGACGAACGATGGCAGAAGACGCAGGAGAGCTTCAAGAAGCGTCTCGACAGACAGGAAAGGAGCCACCGCAAGACGGTGGACGCGCTGAACGCCGAAATTGCGGAGCTGAAGAAGCAGCTCAATTCCAACAAGGCCGACCTCAAGCGCGAGGACTTCCCGAGCGTCGAGGCCTACGAGAACTATCGGAAGGAAGAGCTGAAGAAGGAGATCCTCGCCGAGAGCCGCAAGACGCAGGACGCGCAGGCCGAAGCGCAGCGCAGGCAGGAAGCCGCGCGGAAGAGGGTCGAATCCACTTTCAGGACGCCCGAGGCACGCCAGGAATTCAACGACACGTTGTCGGACTTCCTTGAGGACAACGGCGACTGGCTTGAAAGCGAGGAAGGCATGCTCTACCAGGAAATCATCGACCAGAGCCCCGTTGGACTCGTCATGGCCATGGCCATCGCGAAGAACGCGCAGGTGACGGAACAGATGAGGCACTGGTCGAAGGACCTACTTTACCAGAAACTTTCGCAGTTCGAGTCCACTCTCATGCAGCAGACGAAGGCCCAGCAGGCCTCGCCGACACAGACAAAGGAAACTACACCGCCGACCTCGAAGAAGCCATCAACAAGCGGCATCCCATCGACGGGAAAGGTCGGCAACAACGCGGCGCCCAGCTCGTTCAATGCTAAGGAATGGCTACGCAAGAACAGGCCGGAGCGCTACAGCCACTAAAGAGGTTTTACTATGGCAAACCAGATCGCAACCGTACCGGGACTTGAAATCTTCGCACTCGAAATCGAAGAAGCCTGCCCCATCATCGAAGACACCCGCACCACCCAGGAAGGCCTCAAGGGCCGCCAGGGAGGCAAGCTCAAGGTCGTAATTCCCGACCCGGGTCGCACCGTCGTCAAGAAGGGCGGCGTCCCGACCATCGGCGCTGGCGGTGACATCACAAATACCGACATCGTGGAATTTGAAAAGGAATTCGAAGTCGCCGTCGCAACCAACGCAGGCTCCCTCGACTCCCTTGAAGAAACCGTCGACGTCGATTCCTTCGAAAAGGAAATCGCCGCACCGCGCGCTCCCGAACTCGGCGCAGGCATCCAGGAAGACATCATCTCCTCCTCCGCCTTCGTGACCGACTCCGTGTTCGTCGCTGACGGCACTAGCGCCACCTTCGACGGCTACGACCTTCTCTCCAAGATGGGCGGCTCCCTCATGGACTCCCGCTGCGGCGCCGAAAAGGTCGGCTACATGTCCGGCTCCGTCTACTCGAAGATCGCGAAGACCGGCCTCAAGCTGTTCAACGAGAACGCTATTGCCGGCGACCTCTACCGCGAAGCCAAGATCGGTAAGTACGCCAACGTGATGTGGAAGTACGCATCTATGCCGGTGATCACCGTCGGCACTCTGCCCGCATCCACCACCGTGAGCGCACAGCCGAGCGAAGGCAGCAACACCATCGTGCTCGCATCCACCAACATTTCCAGCTCCACCGTCATCAAGGCTGGCACGGCGTTCACCGTCGCTGGCGTGAAGAAGTGCGATGTGCTGGGCCACTTGACTGGCGAAGACAAGGCGTTCGTAGTTCTCGAAGATGCCACGGGCGGCTCCGGCACCATCACGCTCAAGGTCGGCGAAATCAACGCCAAGGGCGCACACAAGAACGTGTCCGCTCTCCCGGCTGCCAACGCCAATGTAACCTGGTTGCAGACTTCCGGCAAGTCCTACGCCGTCGTGTTCGCCTTCCAGAAGGGCAACATCGAGATGTCCTCCGTGAAGCTGAACAACAGCGGACTCGATGAAGTCTCCGCACCGAGCCCGAGCGGCAAGATCATCATGAGCGCCGTGGTGCATGGCGACGTGAACCGCGTCGGCACCTACCGCTTCGACGCCGCCTACCTGGCCGGCATGGTGGACTCCCGCCGTGTAGCCGTTGGCTTCATCCAGCTTGACTAATCGCTCCCGAGAGAAGAGACCCCGCCGCGCCTTTACCTAGCTTGTGGCGCGCGCGGCGGTCCTTTTCCGTTATTTCTTTTTCATTTTTTACCTCCTATCAAAAGGCTAGAGAATCAACGCTTTCACCACCTTGTTTGCTGCGGTTCTCTAGCTTTTTATTTTATACGGAATTACTGACAAATGCTTGTACGCGAACTCATCCAGGACCTTCTTGACGAAATAGGCCAGCTCGTAGGCGGCAACCCCGCGAGCGACACGGACGCGGCGCGCGCGCGTAGGCTCATAAACAAGTGCGTGCGCGAATACAATGTGCAGGGCTTTCTGCACTTTACGCGTTCCAGGATTACGCTCGGGCGCGGCAAGGAATTTCTCTTCGAGGACAAGGTCCCGCTAACGGTGAACGCTGTCTACTACAAGACCGGCGCCGACTACATCGCTCTAAAGCCGGTCCGCATCGAGAACATGCCGTCATACGAGGGCATAGGCTATTGTCCGTACAAGTTCGCCTACGAAAAATACTTTTCCGGCGACGAGATGAAAGGTCGCCTGGTGCTCGACCGCAATTCCACCTACGAGGTGGAGGCGGTTGTTACGCATGACATGGAGCCGTTCAACGACAACGACGTGCTGACGCTCCCGCCAGAGTTCATCAACCTCTTAATGGCCGACGTGCAGTATAGATGGATTAGTAACCTCGCAATCAACGACGAGCTCAAGCTCGACAAGAAGCAGGAACGCGACCGCCTGCTGCAATACGTGAAGGAAGTCGAGACGCAGGCGTTGGACGTGCCGACGCCATGCTACAACATGGACGACAAGTTCTACGGAGGCGTGGGAAGATTCCCATGGTAGACAATGGCGGCTCGTACAATACAAATTAACTCATTCTGTGGCGGGACATCTAAGCTGGTGGACTCCGAGTTCTGCGGAATGGAAGAGTCGATCAATATGTACCCGGAGACGGTACGGGCGCAGGACACGTTCTCGACGAAGATGCTTAAGTCCGTCGAGGGCTTCTCCCTTTCCGGGTACAACGTAATAGCAGACTACCTTGTAGGAATGTGCTCTGTATGTTCCAATCCGTTCTTGAATCCAGCGATAAAGAACTCTATACTCTTTATCCAGCAGGAATACGGAACGTCGAGCCATACGATCTACAACCTATATTTCGACGGCACCATTGAGCCGACAGGAACCTTCAGTAACACGGACTCCGCGCACTATGCCAAGATGCTGGAACTTTCAAACGGCAAGGTCCTTGTCCTTGTCGGCGGAGTGCTATATGCGGCGGACCCTTCGACAAGCTCGCTTGCGGCGCTTTCGAGCGTGACGAAGCCGGACAAGTACGACGGAAGCGGAAAGATCATGCCCACGCAGATGGCGCAGCTGAACTTCCGCGTCGTCCTTAACGACCGTAACAGCGATTACATCTACTGGTCCGAAATCAACAGGCCTTCGGGATCGACCGACACGCACGCGTTCGAGCAGAGCATCACGCAGTACGCGTACACGAAGAATGACGGTACGGTCGTGACTTTCGCCGACAACGTGTTCTACCCACCGGCGGTCGGAACTTACGACCCGCTCACGCTCACCACGCAGACGGTTTACTCGTCGGCGCTTAACTCGATGAAGATGGACTTCAAGGGCGACTACGTGACTTCGATCAAGGCTTCCGATTCCAGCCTGTTCGTATTCGGGTCCAACTCGCTGCAGGTGCTTCAATGGCAGAACTCGACAATCGCCCCGTTCGCCATTGTAGCAAAAACTTCTTGCGCAGGGGTGGACTTTGGCGAAGCCGCCGCAGTGATCGGAAACGACTGCTTCTTTGTCGGCAAGGGAACGGGCGCACTTCTTGGCGTATGGGTCGCAGACTCTAGCGGAAGCGTGCAGAAGGTATCGAGCGTTGCCATAGACCAGCGGCTCGCGGAATTTTCTGCGGAAGGAGTTGGCGACATCAACTCTTTTGGGTACTCCTACAAGGGACATTCGTTCTTTGTGTTCTCGATTACGAGCGAGGACGGATCAAAAGAAGCTACTTACGCCTACGACATCACGGAGCAGGAATGGTCCACGCGCGCCTCGTTCGACGCGCAGGGCAACGCCCACAAGTGGAATGTCATGCAGTGCGACTCGGTGGACGGTCGCCCGGTTTTCTTCGTGAACACGGTAGGCGGTAACCGCTGGATCACATGGTTCGACCATGAATCGACGACGGACCTGTACCAGGTCGAGAATACATACACGACCGAGTACAACATGATCGTAAAGGAGCGCACTACCGGCATAAAGTACGACGGCGTGAACGACATAATGGTGACCGCTCTTGAACTTGTACTGAACAACGGAGTGACAAAGCAGCTAGACGAGACCAAGGATGGATACGCACCGAAGGTGATGCTCCAGGTATCCGTAGACGGTGGACGCACATGGTCTAACGAGCTGTGGGCCTACGCCGGGCGCACCGGGCAGTATTCGTGGCGCACGCGCTGGAACAGCCTGGGTCGCGGAGCGAGGTTCGCGTTCCGTGTGAGAATGACGGACCCGGTTCAGTTCGAGATAGCCACGGCGTACCTTTCATTCATTCCATGCGGTAACAGGGTGTAATTATGGACAACCAAGTAAGAATGACTGATAAAATTGGCGGAGTCGTTGTCGATACGAAGACATACATGCCGCTTGTGGCCGTGAAGAACGGCCAGACAGTACACCTTTTTACAGACGGCATCGTGGACCTCTCGCAGGTCTCGACGTTGCGCCTGCCTGACTCGCGTTTCGCTTATGTCGTGAAGTTCTACGAGCAGGACAGCGGGGCGCGAATAGACACGACGCCGACGAAGGCTATAATGGTGGAAGCCGGAAGGACCACGCTGGAAATTAACGAGAGTTCGCCCTGTTTCGTCGAGGCTGAACTGATTGCAAAGGAGAACCAATAATGGCACTCGCAAAAAACAGACAAAATATAAGAGCCGGGTTCAGCTTGCCAGACTGGGTCACTGATCCCCTTGACAAGTTCGGTGATGCCGTTGACGAGTTGTACGAAATGTCGCCCATCGGTGTGGTGACGGACGCTTTCGGCATCGCTACCCCGAGCGAAATTGTGAAAGACCCTGCCGGCTCCTTGCTTAACCCGATTACCGGGCAAAAGCAGAGAGAGGAGGCTCTCGACTCTGCGGAAGAGCAGCTTCAGCAGACCCAGGAGGAGGCCGCGGAAACCTACGCTCAGTCCATGGGCCTACTGCAGGGAACGCGCTCGCAGATTGCGGACATCATCGGGCCAGAGAACGTCGAGGCGTACAAGGCGATTGTGGCGGGAATGGAGCCGACTGAATACGTGGCACAGCCTGGTAGGCTCCTTCGTTTCGAGTTCGAGCGCGATCCGTCAAAGTACCTTGACCCTTCGGCGCAGTACCAGATAGACCAGAGCGTGAACGCTGCGCTCCAGGCCATGAGCGGACAAGGAGGCCTCCAGGGAGGCGCCGCCGCGAGGGCGTTGCAGGCGGAAGCCAGCGCAAAGGCAGGCGAGCTCTACGGCGACGCGTGGGATCGCATGATGAAGGCGACCGAACAGGAGTACGGACGCGAGCAGGATGTGCAGACGGCCCGCCAGGTGGCGGCGCAGCAGGCGTCCGACCGCGAGAAGTTCAAGACCGAGCAGCTCGGCAACCTATACGGCTCCTACGTCGGAAACCTCCAGGGCGGAACCGAGGACATCGTGAACCTGTTAATGTCGCAGATGCAGACTAACGCGGCGCTATCGCAGGCCAGGGCACAGCTCGGCATCGACCGCGCAAGCATGCCTACCACGGTTCAGCAGGGCATTGACATTGCAGGAAAAGTCGCGCAGGGTTACGGCGCGGTGAAGTAGGGGGTTAAATATGGCTTTGAACTTTACACCGCTTTCCGCATACAAGCTCGACGTCCTCAACGGCGAGCGTATAGCGGCCATGAACCGCGCCGCGGCAGCCGAGGGAATCGGTGCCCTCGCCGGTATCGCAAGCCGCATGGACTACGAGACGAAGGCGCGCGACTTTTTCGCGCAGTTCGACGATTCCGAGCTGAGTGAAATCAACGCGCGAATAGCCGAAAACGACAAGCGTATCGAAGAACTTGAAAACGAACTGAAGAACCTCGGAGGCCCCGATGGCATTGATTGACTTTCTCGAGAGTGCCGAAAAGATAACGAACACTCCGGCAGGGGCTGAAAACGCCTTGACCACGACCGACATCGTCATGGCGCAAGCCGCCAAGACGCAGGAGAACAGGATGCGCCGCGAGGAATTGCAGCGTAAAATCGACAATTTACGCAAGCAGAACGACGAGCTCAAGGCGCGCCGCGAAAGCCTCAAGGCGTCCACGAGCCTCGCGAACCTCGACGAGGACAAGATTGTCGCTATCGCGAAGGCGAAGGGCATCAAGGACGAGGACATCGACATGTGGCTCAAGGGTCGCGCCCAGCGTAGCGTCCGCGACATTAGCAGAGCGCAGACCGATGAACTCAAGGAACAGAACAAGGCGCAAGACGTACAAGCTATTTACGAAGCCGACCGCGACTATACGGCTGCATTTGAAAAAGCAAGACTTAGCCAAGACGAGACTTCCGCTTCGATGGATAAGAGCGTTCTTTCCGCAAAGAATAAACTTGATACACTCAAGTCGCAGTTTAAACGCCGTTACGGTGTAACATGGGAAGACTACACGAACCAGCCGGAAGAAAAGGAAATGCTTTCCGTAACCGATATCGAAGAAGGAAAGGAAGAAGGAAATGGCGGCGAGGTTGTTCTCCATGATGAAGAAGCCGCAGTCCTTGACGAAACCACCTTGCAGAAGTTCAACGAACGCGACACGACAAACAAGGAAAAGCGCGCTATCAAGGCCGAAGCCGACAAAAAGCTCCGCGAAAAGTCCGAAGCAGAACAAGCCCGCGCCAAAAAGTTGGACACTATGCGCGGACACCTCAAGACGCTCGGAATAGGCAAGAACACGAACGTAATGAAGGCCTTGCTTGAAGCGCAGAAGACCACCGACCCGATTATTCGACGCGCGCTTGACGAAATAACGGCTTTCTTGCGCTCCGACAAGGATTACAAGACCTATGTAGACTTGAAGAAATTGCTCAAGTGAGGAAAAAATGGCTATCAAGATTACAGAAGACATCATCAAGGAATATGCCGAACGTAACAACCTCCCGACCCTTTACGAAGAGTACAAGGAAATCAAGAGCGACAAGGACTTGAAGAAATTCCAGCGCGATAACAAGTTCACTCTGCAGGCTATCGAAGGTGAACAGAAGGGAAAGCGCAGGGAAGAGCGCCTCGCGGAAATCCGCGAGAAGGACCCGCTTTCCTTTGGAGTGACAGACGAGGAAATCGTCGAAGCCATGCCGGAAGACTTTACCAAGATTGAATCCGAAGATGTAGAACTGGATTACGGTATCCCTAAAAAACTTTTCATTCCGAAAGGAGACTACACCAACAAGGAATGGCTCGGAATCATGCGCCAGCGTTTCAAGGAAGCCGGACTTGATTTTGACAACCTCGAAGACCGCCGCAGGGCTGCAGAGGCCCAGAGCAAGGAAGAAGGCCGAGAAGGACTCCGTGAAGTGGCGGAGGAAGAAGGCGGTTTTAGTGCTGAAATGTCGCCGCGTTCACTCGCGAAGCTCAAGGCCGGAAAACAGATCGAGGAAGGCGACGTAGCGGCCGATGTTCTCCGCATGGGCGAAGCCGCACCGATTGCCGTTGCTGCGCCTTCCATTGTTGGCCGTAATGTTCTCGAAGCCTACCTTGACGAAGGCGAAATTACGTCCGAGGGAATCCAGGACGCAATGGGAAAAAGCGTATCCGACATTGGCAAATATACGCTTGCGACGCTCGGCGGAGGTGTTATCGGTCGTGGAGCCTCTACTTTACTCCGGGCGCCTCTCAAGGCCGTGGGCGGTGGATTGAAACGTGGCGGCGAAAGGGTCCTTGAAGACCTCGTAAAGGCGAGCGGTAAAGGCTCCCGCAAACAGGTCGTGAAGGCGACGCAGAAGGCTTTGACGGACGGAAAGGCTGGAGTTACCAACCCCTACGCGGAAAAGGCCGCAGAAGCCGTAAAAAACGCGGATTTAACCGAATCGCAGAAGAAACGCGCACAGAGTGTTCTTTCGAAGTACCTTGAAGACCGAGACCTCGGAAAAGTCTCCAATTTGGCAGAAACCGAAATGCAGAAGCGAACCGTTCGCGGTCCGCGTATCCTTGACAAGGAAATCAAGGAAGAAGCAAAGAGTATCGGAAAAAAAGCGACCGAAGGCACCATGGAAAAGAAGCTCGACTGGGAAGAAATCAAGTCCTTTTTGCCATCCGACAAGGCTCGCCAGCTTTTGACAAAGCTCCAGAGCGCAGGGCTTCGCGGTAACGAAGGCGAAATCGTGATGAAGGGCGTCGAGGATTTCTCCGTAGACGCAAAGGAAGTCGCGAGAACCGCCAAGGAGTCCCAGATCATCGGTGATTTCCTGGACCAAAACAAGAAGCTCCGCAATGATATTTTCAAAGGACTTGCACAGGAAAAGGTTTTAAAGTCATACGGAAAGCGACCCGACGAAAAGCTACGCGGTGTGTTCAAGTTTGTGGCGGAAGAACCTGTCGCCTATGAAAGACCCGCTTCAAAAGAAGGCGCACTCTACGGACTTTCCCTTCTCCCGAAGTATCCCTTGCGCCGTTACGTTACTGACGTTGATGCAAAATACAATTTTGAAGAAGAAAAAAAATAAATTATATTGGTAATGTATGGCGACAAAAACGGGAAATTTTGTACTGGACCAGCTGCTGACCGCGAACCCGACGGCTCGCTCGTTCGACCGTGCGCTTGCTGCCCAGGAGCGCAACATGGGCCCTGTCACGCTCATGGGAGGCGAGAGTGCGGCGGAGGTGAACCCGCAGGCGCTCTACAAGTCCAGCTACCGGCAGGCTATCAACCCGGGAGCGTCCAAGAGCGGAACGTGCGACTACTGCCTGCGTTCTAACGGTCGAGTATTCAGGGGCGCCGACATCATCATGTCCGACGGCACGGTAGGCCACCACCCGAACTGCGTGTGCATCTTCACGCTCTCGCAGTCGCCCGTCTCCAACGGCATATACACCGGCGCAGACTTCGGCGCACGTAAGCAGCTGCGGACAAATTCCAACGCGCTCGCGGGAGTATCTACAGCCGACCTCCGCACGCTGGCGCAGAAGCGCGGCCTACGTTCCAGGGGCATCACGAACGACGCGCTCCGAAAGAGCATTTTGAAGTCCTACACAAAGTAACAGGAGCAAAAAAAATTATGTCACTCGACACCAACCAGTACGGCTACCTCATCGATCCGCTCGTCCCTATCACCGACGACAAGGGCACGACCATCAAGGACGGATTCCTGCGCGTTTTCATCGCCGGGAGCTCCACGCCCGTCATTACCTACAGGAACTACGACGGCGCGGTAAACGAGAAGACAATCGAGCTCGACAACTCCGGGCGCTGCAAGTATCCCGTGATTGTGAGCAAGAGCTTTGCATACAAGGTGGTCGTCTACGACGCGCAGCACTCGCAGGAGACGCCGATCTTCACGGTGGACAAGATGTTCGCGATAGGCGCGAACATTACGGCTGGAGCCGGGGCGACAGTTGTTACGGGTCTTGACGGCTTCAGGACGAAGCCGGACGGTTTCGTCGATGCTTCCGTTGTCGGTACGGATGGATATGTAGCCCTCGAACATACCCTTGTAACCGATGACCTAAATACAGATGCAAAGGTGACTGCGGTTGAAAACGACCGCTACATCCCTCTCCTGAACGATGATGTGAACGACCCAGATTCAAAGATAACCTTGGGGCGTTTGTGGCAATGGGTTCTCGGAAAAATCAAGAGCCTATCCACCACCATCACCGCCTTCCGCACGGGCGACGTGATACCCGTGGACGGACCGAGCGGCACTGCGAAGATGACGAAGGATGACTTGCTCAAGGTGACTGCGAATAATGCATTGGCTGGCGCCGTGAATTGCTTGACGATGATTTCTGATATTAGTACTTATAATTCATTTGACGCCCTTCCTGTCGGTTCTATGGTTTTAGTCGCAGCAACATTGCAAAACGCTCCGGCATCGGGTAGTGCTGGGTCTTGTATGACAATAGGCTCAAAAAGCAGCCCATCGGTAAAATCACAACTTTTTTTCGGTGCGAGAAATTTAACAATTTGCTGCCGTCGCTATCATGATGGCGCGTGGGATAGTTGGCAATACATTGTATCCAGAGCGGAATTGAACGCCGCTGTCGCAGACTTGACTCTTGATTTGGATACGTTGTTTGAAATTTCAAAAGCGGCCAAAAGTTCTTTTACATGGACTGACTCTACTTTCGTGACAGGTAGCGGCACGATTTCATCAAACCCCACCCTGCAACTATCAAACGAGATAACGCTGGCAGACGGATTTTCTTTGTCAGTAAAGTGCAAGGGAGCGGCATCGGCAGGGGCGGTATCCATTATCGCAGAGAAAGATGGCGCGAATTACATCCCGCTTGTAAAAAACATTGACGACAGCCTGCGTGAGTATTCATACACTAACAACTCCGGTGCAAGCAAGACTGTTGTAATATCCTGCAAAGTGCAGGACGCCCAAGCCTTTGCCTTATTAAAAAATGCTACAATCGACGACGCTGTTGATTTTGTAAATTTCTTTTTTTCTCCAACACGGACGGCATTGCTGGTAGGAACTGACGGGTCGTATGTAAAGGGAAACGGCGATTTATCGACTAACCCTATCCTTAACTTGTCCCAATCTTTTACACTCCATCCCAGCCAAACCATAAGCGTTTCCGTTACGTCATCATCTACGGGTGGTGCAGTTTCGGTCATAGCCAGTTATGATGGCGCAAACTATTATTCCCTTGTCAGGAATACCGACGCAAATCTTCGGGAATATATCTACACGAATAAAAGTTCCGAAGATTTGACAGTATATGTATCGTTCAAGGACGGGAGCGAGGGAAATGTAGTGACGATATACAATGATAGGCAAAAGGCGGAGGATGATGAAGAGGATGCTCTTGTCTACACTCCGTCCTTGAGCGTGTATCAGTCTTTGGCAGTTATCGGCGATAGCTATGCCTCCGGCGCATTGTGGAAAAATAATATCAGTTATGGCGACCACTATCCTATTTCTTGGCCTCAAGTTATCGGGAGGGTGTGCGGAATTGAAACAACAAACTACACCCGAGGTGGTGCTTCGACGCGTTCATTTATTGCAGATACCACCGAACGTGGTTACGCACAGATGATGAGTGACACTGCAAAGGATATTTACTTTATTGTGCTTGGACTGAACGATAGTTCTTCGCTCGGGCTTGAATATCTTGGCGATGTGTCGGATATTGGAACGGAGGCAGATACTTTCTATGGCAACTACTCAAAAATTGTTGACAGCATACAAGCCCACGCACCCGATGCAAAGATAGTTCTTTTCACGACTCCGTTTACTGGTGCAACATACAACCGTGATGCCTTTAATTCCGCAATAGACAACCTTGCAACTTATTACTCGTTGCCCTGTATTCACTTGTACGAGGACGGATTTTTCACAACCTCCCCGATGTTTCTCGACAGGCCAGGCAACCATCCCACGATAGTCGGATATGCTGGAATGGCAGAGGCAATAAAAAGGCTTGTTGAAGCACGGATGCTTGACGATATGATATACTTTAATGCCTTCAACTCGTAGTAATCTATGACCTCCCTAGACCCAACATTACGAATAAACTAAACTTTTACGGATAACTTAAACGGAGGACTCCCCTATGCCAAACCTAATCAAGAAAGTTCTGTATAAGGTGTAGGTATGGAAGAGAAACTAGTTGAAGCCGTCGTAGGGCTAATCCTGGCCCTCACCATCTACCTGAAGAACCGCTCCGAGGTGAACGGCGTCAAGGCCGACCGCGAAAGGACGAAGGTGGAGCGCGACACGCGCATCGCCCTGCTTGAGCAGAAGGTATCCGAGCACGACAAGATGCTTGCGGAAGGCAACGACCGCTTCGACCGCATCGAGAGAGAGCTGAAGGAGACCAACGGACTCTTGCGCGAGCTGGTGGGCATGTTCAAGGCGAGCCGATTGCACTCGCACACGGAGGACGCGTGCTAGTCATTGTCCGCGACACTTTCACGGAAACGTCCATCTTGGGCCGTCTTTTTCTTGACGGCACCTGCATCTGCTTCACGCTGGAGAACCGCGCCAAGGCCATTCCCTGCGGCGTCTACAACGTATCCAACAGCAGGAGTCCGAAGTTCAAGCGGGAGCTGCCGCTGCTCTACGGCTACAATGTCGCGGAATCGCGCGGCATACGCATACACGCGGGCAACACAAGCAAGGATTCCGCGGGCTGCGTCCTGGTCGGCATGGGCCGCGACATCGCGCCGGACGGCTCGCTCACCGAGTCGAGGCTCGCGGAGACCATGGTCACGATGCTCTGCCGCACGGTGCGCCACTTATGTATTACGGAGATTGGGTAGTGGAAAAGGTATTCCCCACCGTCTTGATGGTCCTGGACTTTCTCGCCGCCATTCCTTACGCCTTCAAGTGCGACATCAAGATGGTGGTCTACTGGATAGCCGCAGGCGTGCTCACGCTCGCGGTCACATGGCTATAGTCAAAAAGGCATGATTACAATGTTCTTCTTTACTAGCATCACTCAACCTCCTTTTCTAGCCATTCGAGGAACGCGCCCCAGCATGTCACCGCGCGACTTTTCCTGCAGCTCTCGTAGGCCTTGCACTCGTTGCACGGCATCGTCCTCTTCGTAACCGGGTCCACGGCCATGGAGCCTTCCGTTGGCTTGAACGCGTCTGCGCTCAAGCCGTGATAGTAGCGCTCAAGGTTCTTCATAGTTGGCCCCCAGCGCTTCGGTATCGCTCATGCCGCGACGGAGCCGCGCGCGGTATGTCGAATAGCACACGCCGTTAGCCTTGCGGAAATTGTCCTGCCATTCGCGGTTGTATGACTTCATCTCCTCGCGGTGCTTCTCGGCGTACTTGCGGCACTTGCGCGAGTTGTTGGCGCGTCCCTTCGGCGTGCGTGAGTATTTTGCTACAGCCTCGCGGTGCCTCTCTTTTGTCTCCTGCTCCTGCCGCGCCTTTATCAGTTCCTTCTCGCGTTCGCTCGCCGCTATCAGTTCACGCGCCGTTCTGTAGATTCCGTCGTTCATCATTTGTCCACATTTCTCCTTAATGTATGCACGCGTCCCATTCGTGCTTCTGTTTCATCCAGCCTTCGGGCAGGTCTGGAATCGTTGCGAGGGCCTCCGCGCGTTCCGTAGCTGTAACTTCGCGTTTGTCGTGTGGCCCCATGTAGTAGTGGTTGAGCCCGAGGGCAACCGCTTCGCATATCTTGAACAGATGCTTGTCTATCTTTTCCGCAGCGATTTTACAAAGGTCGTTTGCTATCCCGACGCTGTTCAACATCGTGTCGAAATCTTCCTGCGTCTTAATCTTTTTGACTATTACATCAACCTTCATTTTTTTTTCATCTCCTTTTCGATCGTTTCCATTATCCGCAGGATCACGGCCCCGCATTGCGCCAGCTCCTGCAAGGCGTGTTCCTTGTCGCCCTGCTGGTATGCCGCAAACGCCTCGGCGACTTCTTCCATCAGTATGTTATCTGCACATTGATGCCCTCGGCTGTTGCGTAGCTTGATGCGGTATTCGGTCTCCGCCCAAGATTTAGTCGATGTAGGGTCGATAACTTCGTCGCAGAATTTCGGGTGCTTGCGACACGCGGTCTTGTGCTCGTCGATAATTCTGAACAAAAAGCCTTTCAGTTTTTCGGCATCTTCGTTCATTGTTCCTCCTCCGGCGGCATCGGGAGCGGGTGCCACGCCTCTATCTCGGCGGTCTTGTAGACTTCCTCGTCGTCAACCTCCCAGCCGTTCTCTTTCGAGTAGACCGCGAGGCGGTATTGCTCCTC
>Ga0326511_10000934_pt1 | contig 25015 bp, 19 predicted proteins | sample 0_2496_0518_D_FD_203701 | JGI IMG/M metagenome (GOLD analysis project Ga0326511, IMG submission 203701) | Bovine rumen microbial communities from UC Davis, California, United States - 0_2496_0518 | ecosystem: Host-associated > Mammals > Digestive system > Stomach > Rumen | place: USA...
ATGCCTTTGCCGACTGCTATGAGCTCGAGGATGTAACCGTCAAAGCCTCCGTGCCGCCACAGGTGGTGGTGACCTCCTTCGATGGCATGCCCGACGGTGTGGTGCTCCATGTGCCCGAAGCCTCCGTCAACGCCTATCGCAGCGACCCAGTCTGGAACCGCTTCACTATTGTTGGCTATTGACCAGGGGCAGAAAATACATTGCCGATGTCAGCAGAATAAGTGTATGTTTAGAATATTATTTTGATTATAATGTCTTTCCGTCGAGGGTGGCGCTGGTCATCTCGTCGTTCTCGTAGACGAGCTTGAGAGAGAAGAATGGTGTGCCCTCGTCGAGCAGCAGGCGGAGGAATATCTTGTCGCCCTCCCAGAGGTTTATGCTTTGGTCGCCAACACCATCTGAGACCGGCAGGTCGTCCTTCTTTATCCATGCCAGCGTGCCTTCGGCGTCGATGCTCATGTCAGGCTCGCCGCGCCAGGCCGTGGCGGTGAAAAGGTGCATGTATTCGTTGGGCCAAGTGTCTGATATGAAGGTTACTATGCCGCGATAGCGCCAATGCGTAATCTCCAGGCCTGTTTCCTCCTTCACCTCGCGCAGCATGCACTCGTCGGGGGCCTCGTCGGCCTCGCATTTGCCGCCCACGCCGATCCACTTGCCGTGGCTGGCGTCGTTCTTCTTTTTCACACGGTGCAGCATCAGGTAGCGCTCGCCGTCGTCTATGTAGCAGAGGGTGGTCTGTTTCATGGCAGTTAAGAGTTATGAGTTAAGAGTTATGAGTTGAGAGTCTTGTGGTGTATAAAAAAAATCAAGAGTTAAGAGTCGGGTTGATTCCCCATAACTCTTAACTCTTAATTCTTAACTCTTAATTGAGTTTTAGTCCTCGGCGTTGATGATGGCTTTGTGCACAGCATTCCAGCCAGCGGCGGTGATACCCCAGTTGTTGGTGGAGTTCTTGTTGCCGTTGATGCGGACTTTTCTTCTCTTCACTTTTTTGTTAGCATTGATACCCATGGTGTATAATTTTTTATTGTTTATATACTTGATTGTCAGTTTGTAATCTGGATAACCCTCAAAACAAACGTGCTGCAAAGATACTAACAATTTTTAAACTGGCCAAATTTTTTTTTATTCAGAAGCGTCCGGATGCTCCTCCTCCGCCAAAACCACCTCCGCCGAAACCTCCGAAGCCGCCGCCTCCGAATCCTCCGCCGAAACCGCCGCCATGGCCTCCTCCGAAGCCTATGGGGAAGCCTCCGAAGAATATGCCGCCGTTGCTGCCGCCGGAGCCGCCGCCGCGGTTGTTGAACTCGTCGGGGTGCTTCTTGGCGTAGCGCAGCAGGAGGAAGATTCCGATGCCGATGATGCCGAAGAGAATGAGCGCGCCGATGGCCGAGCGCCGCTTGCCGGCGGCGCGGTATTCGGCGTAGCTGTATTCGCCTCGCACGATGGGCTCGATGACCTCGAGGGCCTCCACGATGGCGCCGTAGTAGTCGCCTTCGCTGAGGGCGGGAATCATCTCGTCGTCGATGATGTGTTTGCAGGCCACGTCGGGCAGCGCGCCCTCGAGGCCGTAGCCTGTGGCGATGGCCACAGCGCCCCAGTTCTCCTCCTCGGTTTTGCTTTTGATGAGGATGACCAGGCCGTTGTCGAAGGCCTTTTGGCCCACGCCCCAGGTCTGGCCGATGCGTTGGGCCACGGCGTTCTCGTCGTCTCCGCCAAGGGTGGGGGTGATGACGACGAGTATCTGGTTCGACGTGGAGTCGTTGAAGGCCACCAGGTGACGCTCCAGTTGTTCGCGCTGGTCGTCGCTGAGGATGTGCGAGTAGTCGTTCACCAACCGGTTGGTCTTCTCGGGCAGCCATTGGCTCTGTGCCGATACGCACACCGACAGCGTTGCAAACAGCAGCGCGACAATCCTTTTTGCAAACCGTAGCATGTGTCTTAACTACTTAACTACTGACCACTTACTTAGAAGTCGAACTTCACCTCGACGGGCTCTGCGGCCTCCTCGGGGGCGGTGAAGTAGCCCTTCTTCTCGAATCCGAGCATGCCGGCGATGAGGCTCGTCGGGAAGCGGCGCAGCTTGGTGTTGTAGGCTTGGACGGCCTCGTTGAACTTGCCACGCTCCACGGCGATGCGGTTCTCGGTGCCCTCAAGCTGGGTCTGCAGGTCGCGGAAGCCTTGGGTGGCGGTCAGCTCGGGGTAGCGCTCCACGGTGACCTTGATGGTGTTGGCCACAGCCTTGGAGAGCTTGTCCTGGGCCTGCTGGTAGGCTTTGATCTGCTCCTCGCTCAGGGTCGAGGGGTCGACGGTGGCTTCCTGCACGCCGGCACGGGCGTTGGTGACCTCGGTCAGCACGCTCTTCTCGTAGTTGGCGGCACCCTGCACGGTGTTCACCAGTTGCGGGATGAGGTCCATGCGGCGTTTGTAGACGTTCTCCACCTGGCTCCAGGCCTTGGAAACGTTCTCCTCCTCGGTGACGAGTTTGTTGTTCACTCCGATGCCCCAGATGAAGGCAATGGCCACGACGGCAACGATGCCGATGATAGTAATGCTTTTCTTGCTCATTTGTTGTTGTTTTTCTATTATGTCTTGGTTAACGCCGTTTTCTTTCATTTATTGTGTCCGTGGGCTTGAAACTTTCAAAAACGGCAGAAAGGGTCCCCAATCTATTGGACGGGGACCCTTTCTGTTGTCTTGTTTTTTGTGGATGTCTAGCGCACGATGACGATGCGTCGGGCCGGGCGGTCGCCCACCTTCACCAAGTAGACGCCGGCGGCATCCATGGTGAACTCCGCTGCGGTGGGTGCGTCGGTCTGCGTACGCACACACCGCGCACGGCAAAGGAGTAGCAGGTGTTGGCATTCAGACCGTTGACGGTGAGGAAGGTGTCTGTGACTTACAAAAATTTCCGAATATGTATGCCCTGGAAAACATATTTTTCTTCGTCTCTCGTTAAGATGGGCCCGAGAGGGGTCGAAGAGGTACATAATTCGGCATTTCTTATATTGTTCTTATATCGTTCTCATATCGTTCTCATATACTTCTCATATACTTCTTATATTACCTATATAAGAACTATATGAGAAGTATATAGGAAGGATATAAGAAGGGACGTATTATGTCCCTCTCGGGTGGGTGTGGGGTGGGGGAGGGAGACGAAAAACGCCGCCCTGCGAGATGGCGGCGTTGGAATGAGGTTGGGGATTGTTTTCCAGGTTGTTGTCTGCCGGTCAGCCTTCGAGGTGCTCTTTGCGCAGGAGGTCGTTGACGGTTTTGACGGGGTTGAAGGTGGCCACGGGCACCTCGACGAAGAGGGTGATCCAGTGGGCCATGGCTCCGTTCCAGAGGCCGGGCAGTTCCTGCGACTTGACGGTCATGGCGCCTTTGCTCTTTTTGCTGATGAAGCCGGTCTGCGGGTCGACGTACAGCCGGAGGTCGAAGTAGCGTCCGCGGTAGTTCTTGGTGCTGCATACCAGGTCGACGGGGTTGAAGTGGGTCGAGGCCTGGAAGATGGCTTCCTGCTGCGGGTCGTTGTGGTTGACCTGGGCCGATTCGACCACCTGGAGGCTTCTATTACCCATGGAATCAATGGTGTAGAAGGGGCCGCCACCGGGTTCGCCAAGGTTTTTTACCATGCCGCAGATGCGCATGGGGCGGTTGAGCAGGTTGTGGAGCGTGCGGGCATCGCAACCCTCTGGTACCATGATGTTAAAGTCCTTTTGGGCCGTGCGGATAAGCTTGGCGAGGGTCTTGTCGTCGGGCTTGGTGTCGAGGGTGCGGAGCATGTCGAAGCATTTTTCGCGCAGCTCGAGCAGCATGCCGGCGAGCACCTGCTTGTATATCACGGTGGTATGCTTCATCCAGTCGGGCACCACGTTGTCGATGTTCTTCACGAAGATGAGGTCGGCGTGCTGCTCGTTGAGGTTCTCGATGAGGGCGCCGTGGCCGCCGGGACGGAACACGAGGCGTCCTTCTTCGTCGCGCACGGGCTGGTTCTGCTCGTCGACGGCGATGATATCGGTGTAATGTTTTTGTTCCGAGAAGGTTATGTGCAGTTTGATGCCGAAGGTGCTCTCGTAGTACTGCTTCACCTCGGCGATCTTGCGGCGGAAGGCGGAGCGGTGCTCGGGCGAGATGGTAAAATGCAGGTTGACAGTGTTGTCGCTGCATTTGGCGTAGAGTGCGCCCTCGACAATGTGCTCCTCGAGGGGTGTGCGCTGCACGGCGCCGTAGCGGTGGAATTTCAGCAGGGCTTTGGGCAGGCTGCCGTAGCCGAGGTACTGCTCCTTGAGGAGGAAGTTGATGACGGTGCTGTAGTCGCCGCGCTGGAGGTATTCCTCGATGTCGAGGTCGGCGGCTTCCATTGTGGCTTTCAGGTCGTTGAAGAAGGCGAAGGTGTGGATGTTCTCCAGGAAGGTCTGCACCTCGGGAAACTCTTTGGCGAAGTTGCCCGCCACGCCGAAGTAGGTGGCGGTGAAGCTGTAAAGGTCTTTGAACATGCGCGTTGCAGCGCCGGAGGCGGGGACGAACTTCAGCAGTTTCTTGCCGCGTCCGAGGGTGCGGTACTGTTTCTCGTAGCGGGCTATCTCCTTGTCGGCGAGGCGGATGATGCCGTTGTTGTCGGGAGTGGCGGCGGCGTCGAGGTGGCTCTTGGGGAAACCCTGTTTGAAGTTGTCAATCTGGTGCTGTACGGCATCGGCCGTCAGGCCCATCTGTTCGAGTTGTAGGAGGTCTTGTTCAGTGGGTGTAAACTTCATGGTCTATGATATTTACGTAATTAATAGTAGACTTGGCTGCTGAGGGTGATTTTGGCGGGGATGGTCTCGCCTTCGACGAGGCGCACGGAGGTCTCGCCGCGGCGTTCGCCGGCCGGCTGGTCGCCGTTGTAGAGCTGCAGCTTGGCTTTGATTTTCACGATGGCGGGGGCCGAGAAATAGGTGGAGTAGACGCCGTCGCTGCCGGTGACGCCCTGGGCGTGCACGGTGCCGCCGTCCTGATACACCTCGACAACCGCGCCGGCAATGCCGGGACCGGATGTCATTTCGCCAGAAATCGGGTTTACGGTGCCCTCGTCGACCACATTGACGTCCAGATAGCAGTTTGTATCCTTGTCGCAGGAGCTAAAAAATGCCATCGGTAAAATGCTGAAAAACAGGGCGAGGGAAAAGATGAAATTTTTTTTCTTCATAAAACTATGATTTTTTGCTTGTTGTTTCTATTTTTATTCTTATTTTTGCATTGCAAAATTAGTAAAATTATTCTATTGACAGATGAAAAAGTTATATTTTTTGGCATTTTTTTTGTTTGCCGCCTTTCTTGGAAACTCGCAAGTGCTTGTGAAACAGCAGAAAGAAAGCTTTAAGGGTCCCCGTGTGGAAATGGTCACCAACTACGGCAGAATTGTGCTTTTGCTGTACGACGAGACCCCTTTGCACCGCGACAATTTCATAAAATTGGCCACGAACCGTGTGTTCGACGGGCTGCTTTTCCACCGGGTCATCGAGAAATTCATGATTCAGGGCGGCGACCCCACATCGAAAGGTGCAGAACCCGGCAAGATGCTGGGCGACGGCACGTTGGGATACAATATTCCCGCCGAGTTCCGTCCGGAGCTCTTCCACAAGCGCGGAGCCTTGTGTGCCGCCCGCGAAGGCGACATGGTGAACCCCAAAAAGGAGTCGTCGGCGTCGCAGTTCTACATTGTCCAGGGACGCGTTTGGAACACGGAAGAGCTTGACAACCTGCAAAAAAGGATGAAAAGGGAGATTTCCGCCGAGCAGCGCGACGTCTATACCACGATCGGCGGCACGCCGTTCCTCGACGGTGAGTATACCGTTTTCGGGGAAGTGATTGAGGGCATGGAGGTTGTGGACAAGATTGCCGCCGTGAAATGCGACAAGAACGACCGTCCGCTGGAGGACGTCAGAATCGAAAAAGTGATTGTGATTAAAAAGTAATACTAATATGCTGAAAGATCTTATTTCGCAGTACATTGAAGAGATTCGTTCCACTCATATCGAGGAGTTCAAGGACAAGGCTGCCGAGGTGGAACAGTTCCGTGTGAAGTTCCTGGGCCGCAAGGGCGTGATGAACGAGCTGTTCGAGCAGTTCAAGGCCCTGCCCAACGAGCAGAAGAAAGAGATGGGCATTGCCCTCAACGAGCTGAAAAACGCCGCTTTGGCCCGCGTCGAGGAGTTCAAGAACTACGTCGAGGAGAAGATGGATGCCGAAGAGCACCACGACCTGACGCTCCCCGCCGACCTGGCCGGCCGTGGCAGCCGCCATGTATTGTCGGTGACAATGAACGAGATAGCCGAGATTTTTGCCCGTATCGGTTTCACCGTCGAAGAGTCGGTGGAGATTGAGGACGACTGGCACCTGTTCTCGGCCCTGAATTTCCCTCCCGACCACCCGGCCCGCGACATGCAGGACACCTTCTTCGTGGAGAAAGAGGAAGGCAAGCAGGAGGTGGCGTTGAGAACGCACACCTCGTCGGTGCAGGTGCGTGTGATGGAGACCCACAAGCCCCCCATCCGCATTATCGCCCCCGGCCGCGTGTTCCGCAACGAGGCCATCAGCGCCCGTGCCCACTGCATCTTCCACCAGGTGGAGGCCCTCTATGTGGACAAGCATGTCACCTTCGCCGACCTGAAACAGACGCTGCTCTATTTCGCCAAGGAGATGTTCGGCGAACAGACGCAGATACGCCTAAGACCCAGTTATTTCCCGTTTACCGAACCCAGCGCGGAGATGGACATCTCGTGCAATATCTGCGGCGGCAAGGGCTGCAATATCTGCAAGGGTACCGGCTGGCTGGAGATTCTCGGCTGCGGCATGGTGGACCCCAATGTGCTGGAGGCCTGCGGTATAGACAGCAAGGAGTACAGCGGCTTCGCCCTCGGCATGGGTGTGGAGCGCATGGCCATGCTGAAATACCAGATTCGCGACCTGCGTCTCTACTTCGAGAACGACCTGCGGTTCCTGCACCAGTTTGACAATATCATCTAAAGAGATACAAACCTTGGCTACCATAGCGATAAACGATATGCGCTTCTATGCGCACCATGGCTGTTTTGAACAGGAACGCGCCATCGGGACGCACTTCCGTGTGGACTTGGTGTTCGAGACCGATACGACGAAGGCGGAAGTGACTGACAACATTGAAGATACGGTGAGCTATCTGGATGTGTACCAGGTGGTGAAACGCGAGATGGAAATCCCCTCCAATTTGCTGGAGCATGTGGCTCGCAGAATAGGGGAGGGGGTAAGGTCCTCGTTTCCGGCGGTGACGTCGGTGAGAGTGAAGGTGAGCAAGCTCAATCCGCCCCTGGGAGGGCAGATGGAGTCGGTGAGCGTGGAGGTGGCGCTATAGGTATCCGTTGTCGTGGAAACTGAAATAGTCGGCCTTGCCTGCAGGGCCGATGGCGATAATCAGGTGGTCGCGGAGCTTGATTTCCAGCAGATTGCTCGCTTGCGTTATTCTCTTTGTCAACTCTTTGTCCTCGCGGCTGGCGACGAGCGAGCCGGAGGGATGGTTGTGTGCCACCATGAGGGCCACAGCTTTGCACTCGATGGCGCCGCGGAAGAGGATGCGGAGGTCGACGGGGGTGCCGGTGATGCCGCCCATGGAGATGCGCTGGCGCCCCAGCACCTTGCCGCGGTTGCTCAGATAGACGGCCCAGAACTCCTCGTGGTCGAGGTCGGCAATGAGGGGCGTCATGTAGGAGAAGAAGGTGGTGCTGTCGTTGAGGATCACCTCTTTGTCGTTGCCGATTTCGCCGTGCATGCGCCATCCGAGTTCGAGGGCTGCCATGAGGGTGGTGGCCTTGGCGGGACCGACGCCCTTGATGGCGCTGAGTTGGCTGAACTCCAGTTGGGAAAGATTGGTCAGCTTGTTGCCTGAAAACGAGAGCACTTCCTTGGCCACTTCGACGACACTTTTGCCGCGCAGTCCGCTGCGCAGGAGGATGGCAATCAGCTCGGCGTTGGTGAGCTCCTTTTTGCCCTTGTTGAGCATTTTTTCGCGGGGTTTGTCCTCGTCGGCCCACTCCTTGAGGGTGAGAGAAAAATTTTCGTTCATATCTTGCTGTAACTCTACAATTTTTGTGCAAAGATACATGTTTTTTTTCGATTTCTGTTGCTATGTCAAATATTTTTCTTATTTTTGCACATTCAAAGTGAATATAATAAAAAACATAAATTTATAGATAAAGTATGCAGAATAAAGGACTTATCAAATTTTTAGCTTGGGCTTTTGCTGCAGTTTGTTTGTTCCAATTGTCGTTTACAATTGTGACAAATGTTGTTCAAAGCAAAGCCAAAACTGATGCCAAAAACTACGTAAACAGTGAGCAGGTGCAGAAACTGATTGCCAGCAGAAGCAAGACTCAGGTTGATGCCCAGATTCTCACGGACTCTTTGATGACTGCCCGCGAAGCTCACTACCTTGACTCCATGGCTACTGAGAAGGTTTATCTCGGCTACACCTACCGCGAGTGTCAAGGTCGCGAAATTAACCTCGGTCTTGACCTGAAGGGCGGTATGAACGTGATGCTCGAGGTCTCGACGGTCGATGTCGTGCGTGCCCTGGCCACCACCAATGCCGAGGACCCCACCTTCGTCAAGGCTGTTGACAATGCTCTCGCCAAACAGAAGGTGACCACCAACCGCGACTTCGTCACCCTCTTCTACGAGGAGATTGTCGCCCTCGACCCCAACGTCTCGTTGGCTTCCATCTTCAGCAGCGGCGACCTCCGCGACAAGATCAAGATGGGTGACAACAACGACGACGTCATCAAGGCCGTCCGCGCCGAGGCTTCCGATGCCTACGACCGCACCTACCAGATTATCAGCAAGCGTATCGATAAGTTCGGCGTCGCACAGCCCACCATCCAGAAACTGAGTGCTTCGGAGCGCATTCTGGTTGAGCTGCCCGGTGTCAAGGAACCCGAGCGTGTGCGCAAACTTCTTAAGGGTACCGCCCAGCTCGAATTCTGGCAGACCTACGACAACACCGAGGCTATCCGCTTCCTCCAGGCTGCCAACCAGTATCTCGCCTCCGTCAACGGTGGTGTTGAACAGGCCGAGAACGACACTGTGGCCCAGCCCGAGGCTGCCGACAGCAGCTCGCTGGTCGACCAGTTGGCCGTTGACAACGCTTCTGCCCAGAACGGAAATGCCGAGAATCTGGCCAAAACCGATCCTCTCTTCGCCCTCCTGATGCCCTATGTGGCCCAGAACGGTCAGCCTGTTCCCGGCCCCATCGTGGGTCTCGCCCACGACAAGGACCGTGCAGCCATCGACGCCATGCTGGCCCAGGCTGCCGCCCGCAAGGTGTTCGACACCCGCTCGGTGAAATTCCTTTGGTCCAACAAGGCTGACGAAAACTTCACCGGTGGCGATATCTACACCCTCTATGCCATCAAGATTACGACCCGCGACGGTGCCGCCCTGCTGGACGGCAGCTGCATTTCCGATGCCCGTCAGGACTTCTCCACCAACGGCAAGAGCGAGGTCTCTATGACAATGAATAGTGCGGGCGCGCGCGATTGGAAACGCATCACCGGCGAGAACGTCGGCAAGTGCATCGCCATCGTGCTGGACGACCTAGTCTATTCCGCCCCTGTTGTGAATGGCGAAATTGCCGGTGGCCGTTCTTCCATCACTGGTAACTTCTCGCTCGACGAGGCCAAGGACCTCGCCAACATCCTGAAGAGCGGTAAGCTCCCCGCCCCCGCCAACATCGTTTCCGAGGCCGTGGTTGGACCTTCGCTCGGTCAGGAGTCCATCCACAATGGTCTTATCTCTTTCATCCTTGCCTTTATCGTGGTGCTGATTTACATGGTCATCTTCTACAACCGCGCCGGTTGGGTGTCAGTGGCAGCACTTATTACTAATGTATTCCTTCTTATAGGAGTTCTTGCCTCGATTGGCGCCGTGCTCACCCTCCCCGGTATCGCCGGTATTGTGTTGACAATGGCTATGGCAGTCGACGGCAACGTTATTATCTACGAGCGTGTGAAGGAAGAGCTCCGTGCCGGTGCCAGCCTCTCCACCGCCGTTGAGAACGGTTTCAAGAATGCTTACTCCGCTATCATCGACGGCCAGGTGACCACCTTCCTGCTGGGTATCGTGCTGATCATGTTCGGTTCCGGTGCCGTCCAGGGCTTTGCTGTGACCCTCTGCATTGGTATCGTGACCTCCCTGTTCACCTCCATCTTCATCACCCGTTTGATTATTGACTCCCGTCTGAACCGCAAGCGCTCGATGAGCTTCTCCTTCTCGTTCTCGGAGAACTTCCTGCGCGATGTGCACTTCGACTTCCTTGGCAAGCGCAAGATGTTCTATGCCATTGCCGCCATTGCCATCGTTATCTGTGTTGCCAGCTTTGCCGTCCGCGGTATGAGTTTCGGTATCGACTTCACCGGTGGCCGTACCTATGTGGTGCGCTTCGACCAGTCGGTGGATATGCTTGATGTCCGTGCCGACCTGGCCAAGCAGTTCGACGAGGCTCCCGAGGTGAAGACCTACGGCCCGTCCAACCAGCTGAAGATTACCACCAAGTACAAGATTGACCAGGACGGCGACGAGGTGAAGGACGAGATTGTCGACAAACTCTATGCCGGCGTCAGCAAGTACTACGCCACCCCCATCACCAAGGCTGAGTTCCAGTCGACCGAGACCAATCCTCTCGGCATCATCCAGGCCGACCAGTTTGGCAAGGGTGTGGCTCACGACAACCTGGTGCACTCCATTTGGGCCGTTATCGGCGGTCTGCTTGTGATGTTCGTCTATATCGGTATCCGTTTCCGCAGCTGGCGTTTCGGTATCGGTTCTGTTACCGCACTGGCTCACGACACGATTCTTGTTATCGGTATTTTCTCGCTGCTCCATGGACTGCTGCCCTTCAACCTCGAGGTTGACCAGTACTTCATCTCGGCAGTGCTGACGGTTATCGGTTATTCTATCAATGCCACGGTGGTTATCTTCGACCGTGTTCGCGAGTATCGCAAACTCTATCCGAAGCGCGAGCTCATCACTCACATGAATGACGCTATCAATTCCACTTTGGCACGTACGGTCAACACCTCGGGTACCACTTTCGTCACCCTGCTGATGATGTTCATCTTCGGCGGTGAGGTTATCCGTGGTTTCATTTTCGCACTCCTCGTGGGTGTCCTCGTCGGTGTGTTCTCGTCGCTGTGCATCGCATGCGCAGTGGTGTATGAGATTTCCGGTAAGGAAAAGACCAATGCCGTGGCTGAGAAATAATAGTATTATTGAATACAATATTAATAGTAAAGACCAATGAGTTTTACGACCATACTGCTCCTCCTGCTAGTTGTTGGCTATTCGCTTTACACGAAAGCCAACAAGGCTGCTGCTGCAAGGCAGATTGACGGGAGTGAGGCTTCCGACGAGGAGCAGGATGGCGTTTTCAGTGAAGAGGATCCTTTTCAGGAGAACGGAAACGAAATCTTTACTTATGAAACCGAGCCAGTGACAGTCCCGATTCGCAAGGTTCAGGAGACCCGAGTGCGACCCATGGCCCCTGTGGTGATGGAAGAAGCCCCTGCGGCGCCGAAGTTCGACCTGCGTCAGGCCGTCATAGCTCAGGTGATATTGACCAATAATTATATAAGTGAAATAAATCAACAAAATCAATAACTCTTAACATGTAAACGCAATGAGAATGTTTAGAAAAGTACTATTGACATTCGGACTCTTGCTGATGGCGGAAATGGCAGCCTTCGCTCAAGGCACCATGAAGGGAACCATCACCGACAAGAAGACAAACGAACCTCTTCCGTTCGTTAATGTCGTTGTCAAGCAAGATGGCAAACAAGTACAAGGCGGTACTACCGACTTTGATGGTGTTTTTACCATTAAAGGTCTGTCTGTGGGTTCGTATGACGTCGAAGTGTCCTTTGTGGGATACAATCGCTACCTGCAAACCGGCGTACAGGTGAAAGCCTCTGGTTTTACCGTTGTGGACATCCAGCTTACGTCAGGAGCCACTAACCTCGATGTCGTGGATATTGTGGCTGACAAGGTGCCTATCATCGAAGTGGGTACCCCAGAGTCTGGTCAGCGCATGAACGCTGAAGACATCCAGCGCATGCCCGGTAACTCGGTTGATGCTATTGTTGCTTCCGTCGGCGGTATGGGTTACAGCGACGGTGGTACCAGCACGGCCCGTGGTGAGGGTGGTATGGTGACCATGCAGGGCGGTGTCCGTAAACGTACGGGTATCAACGTGCCCAAGGACGCTATCGCTGAAATCCAGGTTATTCTTGGTGGTACGCCTGCCAGCATTGGTGAGGCTATCGGCGGTACCCAGATTATCACTCTTAAACCCCCGACCAACACCTTCCAGGGTTTGGTCCGCTGGGAAGGCTACCTCGACTATCGTCTGCTCAACACACTCGTTGTGTACTTGACCGGCCCTGTCTACAAAGTGCCCATCAAGGATGAGAATGGCCAGGTTACTGGTGACCGAACCCTCGTCGGTTTCCGTTTTACCGGTCAGGCCAACTATCGCAACTGGCCCTACTACCGTGCCAGTGGTTATGATTTCCAGATCGTCAAGGACGATATTGTCAGATATATCGAGCAGAATCCTCTGACGTATGATCCTTTGACTGGCGGTACGAACTACACGGCCGAGACTATTCTCCGTCGTGACTCGTTCCATCGGATCACCCGTCTCACATCCGACGACTTTACCTCGTCGAGCCGCGTGCCCGACCTGCAGTACTACAGCGTCGCAATGGAAGGTGCTCTCGACTTCCGTTTCTCGGAGTACACCAGCTTGGTTGTCACTGGTGAGTTCAGCGCTGTCCATGCTCCTAACGGGGGCATCTCTCCCTTGACCATGCCCCTTGTCGGCAATGGCGTCGGTGAGTCCAAGAACATGGTTCTGACCGTTGACTTCACCCAGCGTTTCAAGGATGCACAGGTGACCAACGAAGAAGAAGCCCAGGCCTCTTCGCCCATCAAAAACGTGATGTACAACATCACCGGTATGGTCAACCGTTCGACTTCCAAGTCCTATAACGAAAGCTTCGGTTCCAGTATTGATGACATCTTCAAGTATGGTTATATCGGCAAGTTCATCACCGAGAAGACCCCCAGCTGGGAGGACAAACTCATCAATTACTATGGCTCTGACCGTTGGGCCAAAGTCCAGAATGCTTGGAACGACAATGTGACCTATGTTTCTGGTAGCGGTATCTACAATCCTCTTCTGGCCAACTACAACGAGCAGTTGTTCAATAGCCCCGAATTCCAGGATATCCGCCCCTACCTTACCATGCGTGACTATATTCTTCAGTACAAAGGCCTTTACAATGGTGACTCTCCCGGAACCATTTATGGTCTGACCAACGTCGGTGTCCAGTCTGGCTCCTACGCTCTCAGCCAGGATGACTATCTCTATCTCTCCGCCAAGGCTTCTGCCGATGTTCTTGGCCATGAAATCGAGATTGGTTTCCAGTATGACCAGATGTGGAATTCCTACTTCGGTGTGGCTGCCTATGGTCTCTGGACTCTCATGCGCAACAATGCGAACACCCACATCCAGCAGCTCGACCTCGACAATCCTATTTATGAGACTCGCGGTTCTCAGCTCTATGTGCGTTACAACCGCTTGCTCGACTCCGAGCAGCAGACCCACTTCGACCGCGCTTTCCGCGATTACCTTATCACCAACGGCTTCACCCAGACCAATGGTCAGCCTATTGATGAGTACACGTGGATTGATATCGACCGCTACATGCCCGAAGATTTTGCCAAGGCCGGTGGTCTCAGCATGTTCTCCTCCGACGAACTCTTCAACAGCGGTAATGGCGCTTATGCCTCCTACTATGGTTATGACCACACTGGTGAGAAATACGACGCTTCTAACTGGAGCCTCGACAAGTTCTTCAACCCCAGCGACGGTAAGTACCGTTATCTCCCTGCCTTCTCGCCCATCTATGCTGCCGGTTATATTCAGGATAAGTTCTACTTCCAGGATCTTATCTTCAACGTCGGTGTCCGTGTCGACTATTTCAATGGCAACCAGTACGTGCTGAAGGATCCCTATCTGCTGTATGAATCCTATACTGTTGCCGACCTGCGTGCCAATCCCGAACTCATCGGTGGCGGCGGACAGTACCTCAGCAACGCCGGTGATGACTGGGTGCCCTATGTGGACCAGGTCTCCAATGCTGAAGGTGCCAACAAGCCCATCATCAAGGGTTATCGCGACCAGCAAGGCAAGTGGTACAATGCCGACGGTGTCGAGCAGATCAACACTTCTGCTATCAATGGTAACTCCGGTAAACCCACTCCTTACTACACCGAGCGTGGTCTTTCCGCCATTGCCAACCGTACTGTCGGTACCGAGGCTTTCGAACGCTACACTCCCCAGATTGTTGCCATGCCTCGTATCGCTTTCTCCTTCCCCATCGGTGAGAAATCGCAGTTCAAGGCCAGTTACGACATTATCGCCCGTCGTCCTTCTGGCGGTTGGTCTGCCAACTATGTCGACTACCTCTTCATGTCTCAGATTTCCAGCACCAACAACCCCAACCTGAAGCCTGAGCGCATCACCAACTATGAGCTCGGTTTCCAGCAGGCTCTCAACGAGAATTCTGCCATCAGCGCTTCGGCCTACTACAAAGAGACCCGCGACCTGATCCAGCTCGTCCAGTATGCTGGTGCCGACCCCAACCCCAACTACTACAGCTACGACAACAAGGACTTCCGTACCATTAAGGGTGTCACCCTGGCCTATGACCTCCGTCAGACCAAGCACATCCGTATCAATGCCAACTACACCCTCCAGTATGCCGAGGGTACTGGTCTGTCCAGCGGTACCATGACTGAGCTTATCAAGGAAGGTTACACCACCCTGAAGATGCTCAACCCCATTGCCGACGACCGTCGTCATGAGTTCAAAGCCAATGTCGACTTCCGTTATGGCAGCGGTAACAAGTATGATGGTCCCACCATCACCCGTACCGTTACCGACAAGGACGGCAACAAGCGTAGAAAAGACATCAAGCTTCTCGAGAACTTCGGTGTCAACTTCATGGCCGTCGCCCAGTCGGGTCGTCCTTACACCAAGGCCTTCTCCAACTCGCAGTACACCATCGTGGGTAGCTACAATGGTGCCCGTCTGCCTTGGGGCTTCTATTTCAATATTGTTGTCGACAAGATGTGGCCCATCCAGGTTGGCAAACGCACAACCTATATCAAGGCCGACATCACCATCAACAACCTCTTCGACATCCGCAACGTTCTCAACGTGTTCAATGTCACCGGCAACCCCGAGGACAACGGTTACCTGACTGACCCCGAGATGCAGCAGACCATCAATGCCTACCTCGATCCTCTCGCTTACCGCGACATCTACGCCATCAGCCTCCGCAATGGCACTTGGAACTACTCTTCCCCCCGTACCATCCGCGTGTCTGTATCTTATAACTTCTAATCTCAACGTGATAAAATATTATAAAGATGAAAAGTATATATAGCAAATTAGTATTGGTCTCTTTGCTGCTGGTCACTTGCGCACCGACGGTCTCCGCCCGCGAGTGTATCGAATGCATAAAGAACAACGCGAGAAAAGCTGCTGTCCAAACCAAGGCTGCCGCCTGTAAGCGCGCTCAGAGTACTGCCGAGCTCAACATCAACAATGTTCGCGCCCTTATCAACGGCTACGGCAACATGTGGTATGATGGTAGCATTGCTCAGTACCACCTGCCTAAGAACAGCAACACCACACCTCTGTTCTGCGCTGCTCTGTGGATCGGTGGTACCGACGTCAACGACCAGCTCCGTATCGCTGCTCTCCGTTTCGGCTCCGAGGGCGACGACTACTGGCCCGGTCCCCTGAAAATCAACGGCACGGCCTCCATCGACCTGCCTGTTTGTAACTACTACGACAAACACTACATCATCACCAAGGCCGAAGTCCTCGCCTTTATGGAACACTTCGATTATTCGGGTTCCACCGTCACCATGAAGTCCGATCCCGGCGACGACCTCACCGAGGTCATCCTCAACTGGCCTGCCAAGGGTGATGGTGGCGACGACCTCACCAGCTACCTCGCTCCTTTCTTCGATGCCGACAACGATGGTATCTACAACCCCCACAATGGCGACTATCCCTACTACGACTTCAACAACGACCTCTGCCCCCGCACCATCAAGCAGCGTCACCCCGAGCGCGCCAATGTCTCCATCCCCACGATGGAAACCGAGCAGAATATCGTCACTGGCGGTATCCTCTCCGACCAGGTCCTGAAGGGCGACCAGACCATCTGGTGGGTCTTCAACGACATGGGTAACACCCACACCGAAACCAACGGTCAGCCCATCGGTCTCGAAATCCGTGCCCAGGCTTTCGCCTTCGCCACCAACGACCGTATCAACGACATGACCTTCTACTCCTACGAAATCATCAACCGTTCCACCTACGAACTCCGCGAGACCTACTTCAGCCAGTGGGTCGACCCGGACCTCGGTTTTGCTTGGGACGACTTCGTCGGCTGCGATGTCCGCCGTGGTCTCGGCTATTGCTACAATGGTGATGGCAGCGACGGCCCCGGTTCCGGTAGCTATGCCGGTATCCCCCCTGCAGTCGGTATCGACTTCTTCCAGGGCCCCTATATGGATCCCGACGGCAAGGACAATCCCAAGATCGACCTCGCTTACATCCTTTCGCGTCCCTCTTCTGAGCCTGTCCGCAAGCTCCTCGACCAGTACAAAATGAAGAAGAAAGACTCCACCGTCGATTCTCTCGATATCAACGGCAATGTGGTCTACGACACCATCGCTATCTCCTACGACGCCGACGATTTCTATGCTCTCGACTATAAGAGCTGGTATTTCGTTCCTGGCGATGCCATCGGCAACTGCGCCATCAACGGTGTCAACTTTGGCAACAACATTGTTGACGACGAGCGTTTCGGTATGCGCCGCTTCGTCTACTACGACAATGGCGGTTCCAGCATCAACGGCGAGCCCAGCAAGGCCAGTGACTACTACTACTACCTGCGTGGCTACTGGAAAAACGGTCAGCGCATGAAATTTGGCGGAAACGCCATCTCCACTGGTACCACCAACCTCGACTGCGACTTCATGTTCCCCGGCGACAGCGACCCCTGGCATTGGGGCACCGATGGTCAGATTCCTTCGATCAATCCCAACGATTGGACTGAGAAGAATGCCGGTAACACCCCCAACGACCGTCGTTTCATGCAGTCTGCTGGTCCCTTCACCCTGAAGCCCGGTGCTCTTAACTACATCACCGTGGGTATCCCCTTCGCCCAGGCCAACTCCGGCGACAACTGGGCCTCTGTCGAGCTGCTCCGTCAGGTCGACGACGTCTGCCAGCGCCTCTTCGAGAACTGCTTCAAGGTCCTCGATGGCCCCGACGCCCCCACGCTCACCGCTCAGGAACTCGAAAACGAGGTTATCCTCTATCTCACCTATGAGAACCCCAACTCCAACAACTTTGGCGAGAGCTACATGGAGGCCTCTCCCTCCATCCCCAGCTCCTACACCGATTCGGCCGGAGTCTCCCATGCTTATGACATCTTCTACCGCTTCGAAGGTTTCCAGATCTATCAGCTGAAGGACGCCACCTGCTCCATCGCCGATATCGACAACAAGGAGAAAGCCGTCCTCGTTGCCCAGTGCGACATCGAGAACTACTACGATTCCCTCGTGTACGAATATGATGCCAACGGCAATGTCACCGGCTCCCACGCCAACGAAAGCCCCAGCCTGCCCATCGGAACCCTCATCAACTTCACCACCAATACCGCTACCGGTATCCAGGAGGGTAAGGTGATGGTCCAGGGCGCCAACACCGGTATTCAGCACGTCTTCCGTCTGACCACCGACGCTTTCGCTTCCGGCAACAACACCAACCTCGTCAACAACCGCGAGTACTACTACGTTGCCATCGCCTATGCCCAGAACCGTTTCAAGGAGTATTCCCAGTCCGATGCCGAGTACATCGATGGCCAGAAGGAACCCTACCTCGCCGGTCGTAAGAACGAGCGTGGCGGTAGCATCCTCCCCATCACGGTCATTCCCCACAGCCCCTCTGCCGAAGCCGGTGGCCGTCAGGCCCAGGCCGAGTTTGGCATGAGCCCCCGCATCATCCGCCTCGGCGGTTACGGCAACGGTGGTTCTCTCCTCCGCCTCAGCCAGGCTTCCATCGACACCCTCATGGGCAATCCTGATCAGGGCCTTCTCCCCAAGGCTCCCGGCACCTTCTCGAGCCGTTTTGTTGGTTCCAACAACATCAGCTCCATGAATAACCCCTGCATTATCGCCAATCCTTCCTACGAAGAGGACTTTGGCCCCATCAACGTCCGCGTCATCGACCCGCTCAAGATTCACGAAGGCCGCTTCAACATCCTCTTTAATAATGAAGACAACGACACCACTACCATTGCCAACACCACCCGTTGGTGCATCGTCCGCGACGGTGGTGGCCACATCGACTCCACTCTCGTCGACGGCCATTGGACCTATCGCGACACTGTGTGGTCCGACTTCGAGATCGGCCGCTTCAACGAGCAGCTCTTCCTCGACCTCGGCCTCGCCGTCACCCTGGTCAACCCCAAACCCATTGCCACCAACCTCGGCTACTATGTCAGCAACTCTTATGCCGGCAAGTTCGCCTATGGCGCTGCCACCAAGGGCTCTGTCCTCGGCTCCGAGATGAACTTTGCCGATGAGAACAAGCAGTGGCTCAGCGGTGTTCCCGACAACGACTCCTATTTCATCTACAACTGGATTCGTTCCGGTTCGCAGTTCGCTGCCAACACCTACCTGACCTTCCAGGGTTCCACCGCCGCACCCAACGTTTCCGAGCCTTATCTCGACGAGGACTACTTCCATGGCATCAGCGACAACTCCCTCAGTGGCGCTGTCAGCACCGAGGCTCTCGACAAGGAGCAGGAATTCGAAAGTGTTGTCTACGGCTATTGGGGCCCCTACGGCCTGGCTTCCACTCAGACCTTCCACCCCGGCTTCAACTACTCCTACTACATCGCTCCCGACGACACCCTTGCTGCTCTCAACATCAACAAGAACCGTCTCCTCCGCGAGCTGATGGTCAACACCTGGAGCAAGTCCATCCACTATAGCTCCCTGGCCAACCTGCCCAGCATCCATTTCGTCTTCACCTCCGACACCTCCAAGTGGACCCGCTGCCCGGTCATCGAGCAGTGCGACGACTACACCCAGGCCGAAGGCAATGCCCGCCGCTTCAGCGCCCGTCGCCACGCCTCCGTCAACAAGGAGGGCAAGACCTGCGCCGACCTCGGCATCGCTGCCGACACCTCCGATCCTTCCAACCCCGCCTACATCTGCGAGAACGGTATGGGCTGGTTCCCCGGCTATGCCATCAACACCCTCACCGGCGAGCGTCTCAACATCATGTTCGGTGAAGATTCGCGCTACATCCAGCACAACGGTGCCGACATGATGTGGAATCCCGACGGCACCCTCACCGAGGGCACCCAGAACTATGTCATCGGCGGCCGCCACTACATCTATGTCATGAATGCCACCATGCAGCCCTTCTACAACATGGCTTCGCTCTCCACCGTCATTCCTGCCGAATATGCCACGCCTTCCTACGATGCCGGCCGCTGGTGCATGCAGATGCTCTCCTCCGCCGACCGCCTGATGGAAGCCGTCGTCCCCTATTCCGACACCTACCGTCTCAATAAGGGTCTCACCAAGAATGCCGATGCAGGTATCATCCCCGTCCGCGACTCCCTCTCCCTGCTCTACGCCTCTGTGGCTTGGGTCAACATGCCCATGGTCAACGACCGCTACGCCTTCACCAACCCCATGGACATTCCTTGCGATGTCACCATCCACATCGACGTCCGCAGCCCCTATGGCACCTACATGTCCACCAACAAGACCACTTCGGTCAATGCCGGTGCCGCTCTGCGCAACCATGAGATGCCTGCCTACCAGTTCGTGCTTGGTCCCGACGACGCTGTTCTCGAAAATATCGCCACCGCCTCCAATGCCCGTCAGGATTATATCGATTCCCTCCTCGGACGTATCAACATCGTCCCGAACCCCTACTACAGCTATTCCAATTATGAGACCGCTAGCCAGCTCGAGACCAAGGTCCGCATCGTCAACCTGCCCACCGGCGTTGAGAACGGTCAGCCCCAAGGCTGTACCATCCGCATCTACACCGTCGACGGCACCCTGGTGCGTACCCTCGGCCCCACGGCCGTCACGCGCGACGCCAGCATCGGAGCTGAAAACACCACTGTCGATTGGGACCTCCACAACCAGGCGGGTATCCCCATCGCCGGCGGCATGTACCTCATCCACGTCAACGTTCCCGGCATCGGCGAACGTGTCATCAAGTGGTTCGGTACCATGCGTCCTGTCGACCTCAACTCCTTCGGTTTCTAACACAGTTTGATAACAACTAAACATTAATACAGAGATGAAAAGAATATTAAGAATATTTGCTGTAGTTGTGATTCTCACGGCACTTTCCGCCCCGTCAGCCCAGGCTGGCAACGATGAACGTCGTGGCACAGCGGGCGCCTCTGAATTGCTTGTCAATCCCTGGACCCGCAGCACCGGTTGGGGTGGCGTCAACATCGCCAACGTCCGTGGCCTCGACGCCCTGTTCAACAACGCCGCCGGTCTTGCCTTCGTCGATGGTGTCGAAGTGGCCTATTCCAACACCATGCTCTATGGTGGTCGCAGCGGCCTCTCCAGTGGCGCAACCATCAACGCCTTCGGTCTTGGCATCCGCGTCTTCGACGCCGGCGTTCTCGGTGTCTACGTCATGTCCATGGGCTTTGGCGACATCGATGTCACCACCTATTCCAGCCCCGAGGCAGGACTCAACGGCACCTTCTCGCCCAGCTACATGAACATCAACGTGGCCTATGCCCACAGCTTCACCCGTAGCATCCACGGCGGCGCCGTCGTCAAACTGATCACCGAAAGCACCGACAACGTCTCGGCCACCGGCTTCGGCATCGACGCCGGTATCCAGTACGTCACCGGCGAGTTCGACCAGCTCAAGTTCGGTATCTCCCTCAAGAACTGGGGCCCCGCCATGAGCTACGAGGGCTCCGGCCTCTCCCTCCAGATGGTCAACAATGCCGGCAACAACTTCACCGTCGAGACCCGTTCGGCCGAAATGGAGCTTCCCACCTGCCTCAACATCGGTATCTCCTACGACTTCCTGATCGACAAGTGGGACCAGCGACTCACCCTCGCCGCCTCCTTCACCTCCAACGCCTTCCTGCGCGACAACTACACCGTCGGTCTTGAGTACAGCCTGCTCAACATGGTCCAGCTCCGCGCCGGCTACGTCATGCAGCCCGGCCTCTGGACCAACGACGCCGCCACTGCCAGAAATGGCATCTGCGCCGGCGCCTCGGTCGACGTGCCCCTCCACAAGAAGGACTCCGACAGCAAGACAGGCCTCACCATCGACTACTCCTATCAGTCGGCCGACCCCCTCAAGGGCACCCACTCGATCGGAGCCAGCTTCCGTTTCTAACGCCTGAGCAAAGACACATCAATCCTTGTTGGGAAAGGCTTGCAAAAGCCTTTCCCACTTTTTAAAACCCAATAAAAAACCACTATCGATTATGTCAGAAATCAAATATTACAGTGAAGAAGGCCTGCAGAAGCTCAAGGACGAGCTCCGCCACCTCATCGCCGTGGAGCGTCCCGCCGCTTCGGCAGCTATCGCCGAGGCCCGCGACAAAGGCGACCTGTCCGAGAACGCCGAGTACGACGCCGCCAAGGAGGCCCAGGGCCACCTCGAGGCCCGCATCTCCAAGCTCCAGGACCTCGTGGCCAACGCCCGCCTGCTCGACGAGAGCAAAATCGACACCTCCAAGGTGCTCCTCCTCTCCATCATCACCATCCGCAACACCAAAAACAACCTCAAGCAGACCTATACCATCGTCCCCGAGAGCGAAGCCAACCTCAAACAGGGCAAAATCAGCGTCACCTCGCCCTTCGCCTCGGCCTTCCTCGGCCACAAGGTGGGCGACATCGTCGAGGTCAACGTCCCCGCAGGCAAGATGAATTTCGAGCTTATCAAGATTGAACGCTAAAACCCCGTTGCTATGACCATTTTCAGCAAAATCGTCGCAGGCGAAATCCCCTGCTACAAGGTGGCCGAGACCGAACACTGCTTCGCGTTTCTCGACATCAACCCCGTCGTCCCGGGCCATGTGCTCTGCATCCCCAAAAAGGAGGTCGACTACATCTTCGACCTCGACGAGGAGCTCTTCACCGAGCTGCACCTCTTCGCCCGTCGCGTGGCCAAAGGCCTCAAAAAGGTCTGCCCCTGCATCAAGATCGGCGAAGCCGTGGTGGGCATCGACGTCCCCCACGTCCACATCCACCTCATGCCCCTCAACCATCCCGGCGACCTCAACTTCAGCCACCATGTCGAGATGACCCCCGACGAGCTCTCCTCCCTCGCGGCCCGCATCGCCGCCGCCATCGAGTAGCCCTCTCCCGCGGTCCGTCCCGCTCCCAAAAAGCGCACGCCGGCAAGGCCCACCCTTGCCGGCGTGCGCTTTTTTTTATCCCACCCACTTCCCACCCACCTCCCACCCACCTCCCACCAGCCTCCTTTCAACCTCCTTTCAACCTCCTCCCAACCACCCACCCGATACCTACCCGAGAGGTACATAATTCGGCATTTCTTATATCGTTCTTATATCGTTCTCATATTCTTCTCATATACTTCTTATATAGGTGATATAAGAAGTATATGAGAAGTATATAGGAACTATATGAGAAGGGCCGAATTTGACCCCTCTCGGGGGGAGTTTGGAGTTATGAGTTAAGAGTTATGAGTTAAGAGTTATGAGTTAAGAGTTATGAGTTAAGAGTTAGGAGTGGAGAAAAGGGTGGGGTTGGGGTGGGATTGATTTTCTTAATGAATGTTAAAATGGCATTTTTTTGCAAAAATATTTTGCCAGTTCGGAAAAATGTTGTATTTTTGCAGTCGAAAACAAGAACAAATTAATAGGCTAAAACAAACATAACACGTTATGTATCTGACAAAAGAAAAGAAAGAAGAAATATTTGCCAAGTATGGCAAATCGGCTCAGGACACTGGCAGCGCCGAGGGACAGATCGCTCTCTTCACCTATCGCATCCAGCACCTCACCGAGCTGATGAAACAGCACAAGAAAGACCAGGTCTCCGAGCGCGCCCTCGTGGGCCTCGTCGGCAAGCGCCGCAAGATGCTCGACTACCTGAAGGAGACCGACATCGAGCGCTACCGCGCCATTGTCAAACAGCTTGGCCTGCGTAAATAATCGCCGCCTCGCTCGACCAAAAGGAAAGAATAGTTTTTCATATTTATTTGGTTATGGTTGGGACTGCCCGGTTTTTCCGGGTAGTCCTTTTTTGTGGAGGGGCTGGATTGATCGGTGGGCAGGTCTGTGACTTGATCCGCCACTGCTCACGATTCTGTTTGTTTTCAGGTATTAGAATGTGAATTCGGTCTTGGTGACGCCGGGGCCGTAGATGGTTTTGAAGTCGTCGCGCATGGAGACGACGTGGTAGCCGGCCTGGAGCCACTGCTCGCCGAGGGCGAGGGCTTTGTCGCGGTTGGCGTGGTCGCGGTCGGGGTCGTCGGCGATGAGCATGAAGGCCGCCGATTTGTATTTGGGGTTGCTCAGGCAGTAGTTGTGCATGGCGCAGTCGCCGCTGCTGTTGCCGAAGGAGAGCACGGGCACCTTGCCGATTTCCTGGGCTATCTGCAGCACCTTGTTGGTCTTGAGGTTCTTGATGATGAGCTCGTCGGTGCGGACGATGTCCTCCTCCTGGCCCATGGTGTAGTTGACGCCGGCCTCGGTGCCTTGGCTGGAGGACTCCAGGCGCACGTCCATGCCGATGACGCGGTTGGGCTCGATGCCGAGTGCTTCGACCAGGGCGCGGCAGATGAAGCGGTCGGAGCCGGAGACGACGTAGTAGGTGAAGCCGTTGTCTTCCAGGTATTCGAAGACCTCGAGCATGGGCTGGTAGAAGCTCTGGGCGTAGGTCATGCCGGTGAAGCCGTTGGCGGTGTTGGAGGCGTAGGCTTTCACGTAGGCGTCGAATTGGGCGATGGTCATGCCGGCGTAGGCTTTGGCGGCGGCCTGGGCGTGCTTCATGTCGAAGTGGGCTGGCAGGCTGGCGCCGTTGCGCACAAAGTCGCGGATTTCCTGTGCGGTTTCCCTCACGTCGTCGGGGGCGATGTCTTTGTAGGCGGGGTCGTCCAGGACGCGGTATTCGAGCAGGTTGTACTCGAAGTAGGTGGGGTAGAGCTCGCCGACGAAGGTGCCGTCCATGTCGAAGGTGGCGATGCGGTCCTCGGGGCGGATGTAGTTGGCGGACGAGGGGTTGGTGACGTCCTCGACGTATTCCTGCAGGGCCGTCAGCGAGGCGCAGGAGTTCCACGAGGGGAAGTAGTCTTTCTTGGGTGCGAATTCCTCCTTGCTGCAGCCCGCGAGGAGCAGCACCAGGGAGACGAAGAGCAGGGATAGGCTTTTTTTCATGAAATATCTGTTTTTTAGGGATGGATATCTTTGTCCATGTTGCTGTCTTTTAGGTCTGCTGGCTGGTGGCCGGCGTTCCATTTGACCTGCAAAAGTACATAGAATTATTCTATTGGCAAAATCTTTTTTCTGTATGTCAGGATTTTATTGTATCTTTGCACTTTCTTTAGCCGGTCCTATTGATGCCCGCCGAAGGAGATAGATGATTGAATATTAACACTTTTATGGGTCTTGGGGACGGTCCCCGAGGCTGCGGTAAAGTAATAGAAAACAATAAAAAACAACAATGAACGAACACATTATCACTAAACGTTTCGACCTCGGCGACGGCCGCATGATCGAAATCGAGACCGGCAAGCTGGCCAAACAGGCCGACGGCGCTGCCGTTGTCCGCATGAACAACACGATGCTTCTGGCCACCGTCTGCTCGAAGAAAG
>Ga0326511_10000935_pt1 | contig 24994 bp, 27 predicted proteins | sample 0_2496_0518_D_FD_203701 | JGI IMG/M metagenome (GOLD analysis project Ga0326511, IMG submission 203701) | Bovine rumen microbial communities from UC Davis, California, United States - 0_2496_0518 | ecosystem: Host-associated > Mammals > Digestive system > Stomach > Rumen | place: USA...
CTTAAAAAATTCTCCGGAGGGATATTTTGGATATTGTTTCCGAGTCCCACCGGAGTTTTTCTTTGTTCAGCGCTTGAAAGAGCCTGCGATTTGTTGCCATCGACGCCATGTGGGGACGTCTGTACCGGTTTTGGGATCTATGTGGAATATTTAACAGCCACCTTTCCCGGACTCCATTACGCAGGTTTAAGCTTCTTTACTCCTTTCAAAGCTTTTGAATCATGGTGATATTTCGCAGGTTCTTTTAAGCGCTGAAAACTATGTAAAAACACATGTAAACCCGATTGAAACTGCCGCAAAAGAATCGGTACTCCCAACAAAAGATATTCACAAGTCACACAAAGTACACGGAAAGGATGTGACGAATTTGGCAAAACGAAAAACAGCAGTCGTTTCTTCGGACCCGCCGAAACCCAGAGGCAAGTCGACGACCGCAAAAGGCAGAGAAAAGCAGCTTATTGCCGCCGCAGTCAATCTGGCGGAGAAGCAACTGCTTGACGGAACGGCTTCCGCGCAGGTGATCACGCATTACCTGAAACTCGGCACCGAAAAAGAGAAGCTTGAGCTTGAGATCAAGAAGCAAGAGAAAGAATTGATGGCCGCAAAGACGGAAGCTTTAAAATCTGCGCAAAGAGTGGAAGAGCTTTACGCAAATGCGCTGAACGCGATGCGCAGATACAGCGGAGAGGTCGACGATGGCGAAGAAGACATACGGCGAATTGATAAGGTTGCCGACTTTTGAGGACAGGCTCCGATATTTGCTTATCGGAGGAACCGTCGGCAGAGACACGTTTGGTTTTGACAGATATTTGAACCAAATGTTTTACCGCGACGCTTCATGGAAACGGATACGGCGGGAAGTCATCTTAAGAGACAACGGAATGGACCTCGGGTGCAAGGACCGACCGATCGCCGGTTTTGTTTACGTGCATCACATCGAGCCGATCACAAAAGACGACGTTCTGGCTCATGCCGAATGTTTGCTGGATCCGGACAATCTTGTATGCTGCAGCAAAGCGACGCACGATATGATCCATTATGGGCTTGAAGCCGACGTTCAACCACCGTTTGTCGAAAGGCGTCCGAACGATACCTGCCCATGGAAAAACTAAAATCAGGAGAACGAGAAATGGAACCAAACGCAAGCGTAGAGAGCATTCTCACATCAATAAAAAAGCTCCTCGGTATTACGGAGGAGTGCTCGGACTTTGACAGTGACATTATTATTCACATTAATTCCGTTTTTGCGGCGCTGCCTCAAATTTGTCCGCTTTGCCCGAAGAACTTCATGATCGGCGACAGCACGGCGACGTGGAGCGACTATCTCGGAGATGAAGACTGGATCGGGTTCATCAGGACCTATGTCTACCTCAAGGTTCGCTTACTGTTCGATCCTCCGACCGGGGCGGTTCTTGAAGCTGTGAAACAACTAATTGCCGAATTCGAATGGCGGCTTAGTATTGCCAATAACACGGAAGACGAAGGCCAACCGTAAAAATCAAAATGGAGTATTTGACTAAGGAGCAATCATGTGGTATATTATTCCTAAAGAAGAAGCTGACGAGCTTTATCATCATGGAATTAAGGGACAGAGATGGGGCGTTATAAGAACCCAGGAAGAACTCGGCCACCGTAAATCATCATCTGAAAAACAGAAGAAAGAAATGCTCGAAAGGCTTTCGGTTAAAAGGGCGATAAGATCCCGAGAAGTATCGTTAAAACTAAAGATCCAGGATCAGGCAAAGCACATCAAAGATACAAAAATGCCAGGGCGAAGCTATTTGAATTGCTCTTTAGAGGAAGCAAATCAGTTAATACAAAAATATGCAGGAAAAGGGCTTGCGGTTGTCGACAAAAACCTGAATTGGCAGCACAAAGAAAGAATAAATCTAAAGAAACCAATTGGAATCATTGTTGATCCTATAACCGGAAAAGAGACGCCTACAAGGGCATTAATGATCCATTATTCTAAAAAAGGCAGTCATATTATGCCAAGACAGGAGGACTACAAGTAATGAATCTTGTTGACTATTATCGTCATAAGGTTAAGATACTTGCTGACAACGGACGTTCATTTGTCGGTTTTGTCAGCGACTATATTTGGCCGGACGAAAATGAGAATGGAAAAGAGAGTATCATTATCGATACGGACAACATAGCAAATGGAATAGAATTTTATGCCGACGATATAGTTTCTATAGAAATTTTGGATTGAAGATTCGCCGAAAGTAATCGTTTGTGCAATGCGCTAAGAGCTTCATAACGAGGCTCTTTTATTTTTCACAAGATCGGGAAATAACGGTAGAAAAAAAACAAGAGAACTCCTTTCAAAAAATTACTCTTGTCTTTCTGTGTTATTCTGTGGTGAGTGCAATTTCCTCTGCTTTAAGCTGTTTGGTCTGTATAGCATAAATTCCCCAAATCGTTAACGGAACGCATACAATGGCTAAAGCAGAGCAAGTAGCAAATGGATGTTTGTCGAGCGATTCGAAAAACATGTCGACAATTCCGTTCACGTTTTCTGTGGCATTAGACATTTCAACACCTCCTTTCTACCGTTATTTTCCTTTCTATTATAAAAAAATAGCACTCAAAAGTCAAGAGTGCTAAATTGTTTCTGTATTTTTGCACAAACCCATATATAGATTTCTTCGCAAGATTTACAGCTCATATTATGGAAAAGGAAGTGCTGTGACACGAATGTAGTGGGTGAGATTCCCGCCGGCGCTGTGAGAGTTCGTTGCTCCTCGCAGCCCTTTTCTTTTTTTTTCGCAAATTTTGCAACTTCTATTATGGAGAGAAACCAAATCTCAAAAATGAAAGGAAGTTGTATTATGGAAAACAAATGTCGAGTTGTTGATTACGAAGAAGTAATCGGAGACGTGAAAGAAACCAAAAAGTCTGATTTGCTGAAAAAGGCAGCAAACAAAGCGAAATACATTTGGTGGAACATTGACAATTGGATCTACAACAGCAAGGAGAGTATCGCGTTTGTTGTTGGCACCGGTTCCGTTGGATTGACCGCTGCGGCAGGATTGCTGCGCGCAGTAAACAACAGCGGATTCGGAGCAAAAAGACAAAAGAAAGCGAAGGACCTTGTATATTGGGACCCGTCGTCGAGGCACCATTGGACGCTTCGCAGAGAGCTGTCGAACAACGAATGGGCTGAGGTTGAACGTCGCAGACGAAACGGAGAGAAACTCGGAGACATTCTTGAAGACATGAGAGTTTTGAAGTAAGGTTTCAAGAAACGAAAGGCTGTTTAAACGCAGTCTTTCTTTTTTTTGTTGAGTAGTGAGTATAAAGCCTTATGTTGCTTGCCGCATGTACGAACCGTATTTATTGAGACCGTACAATCTCGAATGCGGGCGGCAGAGGTTAGGCGTCTGGTGTAATGTTGTAGCACGCCGCGTGGAAGAGCCGTTCAAATCGGTAATCGCCGACCAAAAAGAAAACCTCTTAAAAGAGCGAATGTGAGAAAAAGCAGTGTAACAAAATGGGAAAAGGCGTTAGTCGCGCCGAGGTTAGACAGACTGCGGATAACGTGATGCGCACACAAATTCCGCCGCTGCTCCCATGGGTGAAAGTCCCATGGCTCAACATTTTTAGCTCTGCTAAACTCAGTAGTTAGAGTCCCTGGCAGAGAACCAGCTAAGGAGAAAACTGTAGAAATAAACACAACCCGGCGGCCACCTCCATTCGACCACCGGGTTATTGGAATTATCGTTTACTGTCTTTTGTTTCTGACAGATCCCACGATATTTGAAGCGGATGCTGTAAAAGAACTGTTTTAAGTTCTAATTTGCCGTTTTTGACGGTTAACCGCTTCTCCGAGATTGCTTTTTCAAAGAAAATCCATAGAAAACGAATTATCTTTGTCTCGGATCGAGTCGATGCACGAGTCATTGACGATTCCTCCTATTCTACAGTTTTCTCCTTTCGGCAGCATTATAGGGCTAAAACTGAAATTATCCTTAAATGAAATCGCAAAACCTACAACTTCTATAATGAGAATAAAACTGAAAGGATGAATCTTATGGAATTTGCAATGGTTTGTACTGTGTCCGTCGGAATGTTTCTTATTGTTATGCTCTGTCTGGCACTGATCGTGCTGGATTGGAGAGCGGAGGACAAAAGAAACGCTTCGATTGAGGAAAACAGAAGAACGCTGAAACCGGAACGGATCATCAACGATTTTATCGAGAAGCAGGGCTGACAAGCCCTTTTCTTTTTCGCAAAATCCACGCCAAATACACAACGGCTTTTATGAGAGAGAAGGACAAAAGGTGCTGACTCTCTTTTTTTATCCGAAACGCAGCTTGTTAAAATCTGTAGCCACCTCCTTTCTTTTTACAGCTTTTTCTCATGGACTGACCCCTTTGAGAAGCGGAAGTTCCAATCACGGTAAGTGCCTCCAAGCTGCGTTTCGGAAAAATCAAAATGGAGCCAGTAAACTATGTGGTATGCAAAGCCGAAAGACGAACTCCGTCACCACGGTGTCAAAGGCCAGAAGTGGGGAGTCAGAAGGTATCAGAACCCGGACGGGACCCTGACGGAAGCCGGAAAGAAACGACTCGACAAACAGGATAACCGTTGGATCAGAAAAAGAGAGAAGCGCATTTACAACAGCACATTTCGCAAAAGCAAAAAGGAAATGCGCGCGTATGAAAAGAAGGAGCTTTCCAAGTCAGTGCGAAAATACAATGCCGACGGAAACATGAGTGCGGCATACCGAAATGCCTACAACAGAAAACTGGCAGAAGTCATGAACAAAAACGTTGGTGATATTCCGGCGCCTTCTGGCCGAGTGGTTCGTTTTGTGGCAAAGCGCGGAGATCTCGGCGTCTATACCGCCCTTGCAGGAACTTCGTATAATATGTCAAAGGTGAAAAACGGCGTATTCGGTGATGGCAGAGTCGCTTACAAAAAAGATAAGGTGCGGCAGATGTAAGGAACAGGAGAAAAACTATGTGGTACGTAAAAACAAAAGATGAACTCTATCACCACGGCATTAAAGGCCAGAAGTGGGGCGTTCGCCGTTTCCAGAATGAAGACGGGTCTTATACGGCTGCCGGCAGGAAACGATATGGATACGATGAACGATCCGGTTCTTCCGACGGAAAGTCCAAGAAAGGACTTTCTGACAAACAAAAGAAAGCGCTTAAAATAGGCGCGGCAGTTACCACTACCGCCCTCGTTGCTGTCGGGGGGTATGCGCTTTATAAGTCGGGCAAACTAAATGGTGTAATTGCAAACGGAAAGTTGGCGGCAGAAGCAGCGAAACTTAGATGGGAAAACTATAAAGGCCCGGTTGAAGAGCTCAGAGCTGTAGCTGCAGGTTTAGATGATCAGGATTTGGCTAACGCTGTTAAACGCAATAATCTTGAAAATGCTTATGTAAGATCGTATACACAGCGTTTTAACGACCCTAAAGAATCAAGATTTGATAACGTTCTAAAAGCGCTTGGTACAGCATCCGCGACGGCAGTCAGCGCAAAAGCTCTTCGAGATTCTTTTAAGAAAGATAAGAACGAAACACAAAAGCAAGCTCCCGATCTGAGCACTATGTCAGATCAGGAGCTTAGGGATAAAGTAAATCGAGCGAATCTTGAGAATCAGTATCGGAATCTATATAGAAATGAAGCTACGGCTAACAAAGAGCCAAGTAAAGTTGAAAAGGCAATAGACAAAGGCCAAAAAGCAGTCAAGACAGCGCAAGCCTTGGAAGAAGTGGAATACAGGATTCGAAAACGAAAACAGTGATAATTAGTATCTACGGTTTTGATTTTGTCCGTTTCTATTGTATGTCGTGTTGCTTGGAATCGATTTTCTATCGTTACTATTGTCGACTATAGGATTTTGCACATTTGTGCTTCCACCGAGGGCTTGCACGAGAACGCCTAAGACACTCACCACAGTTACAGCGGATGCAATTATGGTTCCAAAATGAAAACGCCTTTTTTCTTTTGTGTGCTCGGAAACACTTTCCCGCACTGAATCTATACGGTCAAGTATTTCAATTTTTTGGTCGAAGTTCAGATCTTCTGAAATACAGCTTTCAAGAATGTCTATTTCTCTGTTACAGACTTCTATAAAATCTTTTGTAGATCGATCCTCCCGGTTCAGTGCATCTATCGTTGTTTCTTTGAAGTCGGTTAGTCCTTCGAGTGCTGATTTGCTGAATTCCGGAAATTGCTCAATAACTTTTTTGGCAACTTCCGGATCCAGTTTGTGTATATTTGACGCTAATTCAAGGACATGATCTTTTGTCAAATGTCGGAAATCCGGTATATTAAATTGCTTCAGAAGTTGCGATTCCGAAATAAGTTGGTATTTTTCATTTGCCATCATGCAAACCTCTTCTGTTGTTTTTTTATTTATAATACCAAAAACAATAAAAAATGTCAACAGAAAGCGAGTCCAGATTCAATGTGGTACGTAATTAAAAGCGGAAACGACCTATATCACCATGGTATTAAAGGCCAAAAATGGGGTAAGCGACGTTTTCAGAACGAGGACGGAAGTTTAACACCGGAAGGCATGGCCAGATATCGGAGGAAAGAGGCCCGCAGGCAGCTTCGGCGTGAGGCTATAAAAAAAGAGTTTATGCGCGACCGAAGAAATGAAAAGGCGAAAAAGCGGAAGGAAGCGCTCACTGCGATTTCCGGTGTCGCGGTCTCAGCGGCTTTGGTTTCGGCAACAATTGCTTACGCGAGCCACAAGGATCAGATTGATTCAGCTATATTGAATCTCGGAACTAAGGCGGTCGTGAAAGTGGCATCCGACGCCTATGACGTTGAAAAAAAGATTGTCGGAAAGAGCTTAAACGTCATTGGTGACGTCAGTTTGCAAATGCTTAAAACTGTAACGGTATAGGATAAAAAACATATGTGGTATGTAAAAAATCAAAATGACTTATATCATCATGGTATTCTTGGGCAGCAATGGGGTGTAAGAAATGGTCCTCCATATCCCTTACGTGGAGGCGATTACACTAAAGCTGAAAAACAAGCTATTTACGAGGAACGCAAAAAAAAGAAAAACAGCATTTACAATAAAAAGCATTTCGACGAGACTTTGAGCAAAGGAACGACGTTGACGACCTTGTCCCACGATCCGAATCGTACAAAGGGTAAGGACATGTTTTATGCTTCACATGAAAAGCTCGATAATCACGAATACAACGTTGTTTTGAATAAGGCGGTTCCAAAAACACTTTACGACGAAAACGGAAACGAGCTTGGTACCGGTGTTTATCACAAATGGCGTATTAATAACACTGTTACTTCTGATTTGAAAGTTGCGAGCGAAGATAGCGCCGCCGAAGTGTTTAGGCAACTATATAGCAAAAACCGGGATTTTTATAATTTTGTAACAGACCCTGCCAGAATGGAGAGTCATATTCCAAAAAAGCAGTGGCGGTTCAAAGGGTATAGAGATGCTCGATCGGCTTTGAACAAAGTTCGTGAAGGGCACACTCCGTCTTCAGAAGATGTGCAGAAGATTTATCGTTTGTATAACTATACGATCCCATCGGATGGACTTGGGGATAAAAGACGAGCAAACGATGTTTTAACACAGCGTGCAAAGTTTTTTAACGCTTTGAAAAAAGAAGGGTACAGTGCAGTTCTCGATACGAATGACGCTATTTATAACGATGTTAGAGCTACGAGTCCGGTGATTGTATTTGACGAAAGCAAGTTTATTCCGGAAAGTATAAAACTTACAAGCGCATCGTCCAAAGCAGTATCAGCGTTGGCGTTAACCGGAAGAAAAGTGTTGAATATTTAAGGAAATAATTATGTGGTACGTAAAACAAAAAGACGAACTTTATCACCATGGCATTAAAGGTCAGAAATGGGGAGTCCGTCGTTTTCAAAATAAAGATGGATCTGTAACTCCAGCAGGAGAAAAACGTTACTACGTTGGTGAAACTGATCAGAGCAAACCGGCTAAACCAAAAAAAAAGCTAAGTAAGGGCGCCAAGATTGCAATAGGCGTTGCAGCAGTAACAGCAGCTACGACCGTTGCTGTTCTTGCGACAAGGAAATACAATTCGGAAAAAAGAATATTGGACGATGTGCTTAAAAAACATGGAAGCAATATTGTCAATAGCACACAAAAACTCAGCAATCGATTATCTGATTTGGAATACGGAGATAAGTATAAAAGCCTATCTTCGAATGAATTGGGTCGCCGAGCGCAAAGAGCTGTGGCGAGCAATGAAAATCGTATCGCCAAATCAAGGCAGGTTGCCAAATCCGGATCTAAGATCGCAAGAGTTGTCGGAAATTCGCAACTGGATGCGTTAGCGACGAAGTCTCAATACGGAAGTGTCAAGAATACTGATGTGATTAAAGCTTTTTCCAGTTCGGCAGCAGAGCAAGGTAAAAAAGCAGTAATGAAAATATTGAATGCTGCTTAATAATCAAGAAAGAGAGTAATTATGTGGTACGTAAAACCAAAAGACGAACTCTATCACCACGGCATTAAAGGACAGAAATGGGGTGTTAGAAGGTTTCAGAATCCGGACGGAACATTGACTTTAGAAGGACGTCGTCGTTATGCAATAGAACAAGATGGGTCGTTGCGAAAAAAGGAAAGAAAGAAAAGTGGCACGTAAAAGGCTCAAATCCGGGATCAGTCAAAAAGAGTTTTCAGATGCCGCATTGCGATTAAGGGACAAAGAACGTGAATTGTCAGATATTGAGTATGATTATTACGACAAATATTCAGAGAAATATGTGACTGACGACGGTGATTTTGATTATAGCAAAGCAGATAATGATTTAAGAAAAACGAAACAGTACAAAGATGCGGTAGCAAATATGGAAGCTGCGAAAAAAAGCGTAAAAAAATACGAGGACGCTTTTTATTATGATCTAAAACTTGCTTCGAAAACGAATGCCGAAAAAGCTCTCGAAGCAATAGGTTCTCTTGCCGTCGCAGGTTTGGTCGCTGCTTCCGCATCATATATTGCAACTAAATGAGCTTATCAAATACAGCAACGCCTAAGTATTACGGGCGGTTTCGGGATGCGGTGCTCAGAGGGGAGATTCCGGTCAACAAAGAAGTTGAGCTTGGGATGAATCTCATCGATGAGCTTATCCGAGACCCGAAGTATTATTATGACGATCGCGCGATCGATGGTTACGTATCGTTCTGCGAAAATGAATTGACACTGACGGACGGCGGCGATCTGACACTGCTGGATTCGTTCAAGCTTTGGGCGGAGGACGCCCTGAGCTGGTTCTACTTTGTGGAGCGCAGCGTGTGGGAGCCGAACCCGCACGGCAAAGGCGGACGGTACGTCATCAAGCGCGTTAAGAAACGACTGCGCAATAAACAATACCTGATCGTGGGCCGAGGCGCGGCAAAGACCATGTACGGCTCCACGATCCACAATCATGCGCTGAACGTCGACACTCATACGACGCAGCAACTTGCCACTGCACCGACTATGCGGCAGGCAGAAGAGGTCCTTTCCCCGATCCGAACTTCGATCACGCGGGCGAGAGGGCCTCTTTTTCAATTTCTGACAGAAGGTTCTTTGCAGAACACGACCGGATCAAAAGCGCAGCGCATGAAACTGGCTTCCACAAAAAAGGGAATCGAGAACTTCTTGACCGGTTCTTTATTGGAAGTGCGCCCTATGAGCATCGACAAGCTGCAGGGGCGGCATGACAAAATCGCGACAGTTGACGAATGGCTTTCCGGCGACGTGAGAGAAGATGTTGTGGGCGCGGTAGAGCAGGGCGCAGCAAAAGTCGACGACTATCTGATCATCTGCATGAGCTCAGAAGGCACCGTTCGAAACGGACCGGGAGACGACGTTAAAATGGAGTTGCGGAAGATCCTGAACGGCGAATACCGCAATCCGCACGTTTCGATCTGGTGGTATAAGCTGGACAGCGTTGATGAAGTGAATCGCCCGGAAATGTGGATGAAGGCAAACCCGAATCTCGGAAAGACCGTCAGCTATGAAACCTATCAGCTTGATGTAGAAAAAGCTGAGAACAACCCGGCGGCGCGGAATGATATTCTTGCCAAACGGTTTGGCCTCCCGATGGAAGGTTATACATATTTCTTTACATATGACGAAACCAAGGTACATCGCAGACGAGATTTCTGGGGACTTCCATGCTCGCTCGGTATCGATCTTTCGCAAGGTGACGACTTCTGCGCGTTTACCTTTGTCTTCCCGCTTCGGAATGGCTTGTTCGGCGTTAAAACCCGAAATTATATTTCGGAGTATACGTTTTCGAAACTTCCGCAGGCGCTCCATCTGAAGTACAACGACTTTATGCGGGAAGGCAGCCTGATCGTGTTCAACGGAACGGTTCTGGATCTCACCGACGTGTATGACGACCTGGACCGTTATATTTCGGAAGCGGAATACGACGTGCGGTGCGTTGGCTACGACCCCTATAACGCAAAGGACTTTATTGAACGCTGGAGCCGGGAAAACGGACCGTTCGGCATTGAAAAAGTCATTCAGGGCGTCAAGACCGAAACCGTTCCGCTTGGCGAACTCAAGAAACTTGCGGAACAGCGGAAGTTGCTGTTTGATGAGGAAGCCATGTGCTTTGCCATGGGTAATTGCATTACGCTGGAGGACACCAACGGCAACCGCAAGCTGTTGAAGAAACGCAGAGAGAATAAGATCGATCCGGTAGCGGCTATGATGGATGCCTGGGTCGCTTACAAGAATAATAAGGACGCGTTTGAATAATCAAGAGAGAGCAATGGGCGACATTTAATTTTCAAAATGGAGTAACCAATCATGAATGATTCATTTGGTTCCAGACTCAAACGAGCCTGGAACATTTTTTTTAACAAAGACCCCACGAGAGAGTACCGCGCAAACGTTGGCGCCGGGTATTATTACCGACCCGACCGGCCGCGGTTTTCCGTTGGAAACGAGCGAAGTATCGTTACGGCGATACTGAATCGCATTGCGATGGACGTTGCATCCATCGACATCCGGCACGTTCGGCTGGACGAGAACGGAAGATATTTAAACGATTACCCGAGTTATCTGAACGACTGCCTGACGCTGGAAGCGAACCTTGACCAGACGGCAAGGGCGTTTCGGCAGGATGTCGTGATGAGCATGCTGGATGAAGGCTGCGTCGCCATCGTTCCTGTGGACACGACAGAGGATCCGGAAAAAGGCTCTTTTGACGTTGGGTCATTGCGGACCGGCAAAATCGTTCAGTGGTACCCGGAACATGTAAAAGTGCAGGTTTATAGGGAAAGCACCGGACGAAAAGAAGAAGTTCTTCTATCGAAACGCGCCGTGGCGATCGTTGAGAATCCGCTTTACGCTGTGATGAACGAGCGTAATTCCACTTTACAGCGGCTCATCCGGAAGCTCAATCTTCTGGACGCCGTGGACGAGCAATCGAGTTCCGGAAAGCTGGACCTGATCATTCAGCTTCCTTATGTAGTCAAGACCGAAGCAAGAAGGAAACAAGCCGAAGAGCGACGCAAAGACATTGAGAATCAGCTTGCCGGTACAAAATATGGTATCGCATATACCGACGGCACGGAGCGTGTAACGCAGCTCAATCGCCCGATCGAGAACAACCTGATGAAGCAGATTGAATACCTGACGAGTATGCTTTTCAGCCAGTTGGGATTCACGCAGGGGATTCTGGATGGCTCGGCGGATGAAAACACAATGCTGAATTACACGAACCGCACCGTGGAGCCTATTGTCGCTTCGATCGTTGACGCGATGAAAGTGCGATTCCTTACGAAGACTGCGAGAACGCAGCGGCAGAGTATTGAATACTTTATCGACCCGTTCCGGCTGGTCCCGGTGTCACAGCTTGCTGAAATCGCTGACAAATTCACACGCAACGCCATCATGACGTCTAATGAATTTCGTCAAATTCTCGGCATGAAGCCAAGCGACGATCCGGATGCGGATAAGCTACGAAATAAAAACTTGAACCCATCGGCGCAGGACGTCGAAAACCAAGAAACAGAAGAAATAACGGAGGAAATTCAAAATGAGTAAAAATTTTGATTTCTGCGGGTGGGCGACGCGATTCAACCGTAAATGCGCCGACGGACGTACCATCAAAAAAGGCGCGTTCAAAGACTGCGACGGAAAAACCGTTCCGCTCATCTGGAACCACGACCACGAAAACCCCTTTGCAGTGCTTGGGCATGCTCTTCTTAAGTGCCGTGACGACGGGGTTTACATGTACGGGTCGTTCAATGACACCGAAAGCGGTGACGCGGCGAAAACGCTTGTTGAGCATGGCGACATTACGGGCGTTTCGATTTACGCAAACCAGCTTCAGCAGGACGGCGGAAATGTGCTGCACGGTATGATCCGTGAAGTGAGCCTTGTTCTTGCCGGCGCCAACCCCGGCGCTTACATTGAGCAGGTAATGGCCCACAGCGCGGATGAAGCGAACGCCGACGTGTTTGTGACCGGCGACGCAGAGCTGGAACTTTACCATTCCGAAGAGCCGATTCCGGAAGAACCTGGAACCGAAGAAACAAACGAGCTTATTCACAAAGAAGAAGGAGCAGAAAAAATGGCTGACGAAAACAAGAAAGAAAAAACGATCGGTGAAGTTTTCGATGAGTTTACCGAAGAGCAGAAGAACGTTGTTTACGCTCTGATCGGGCAGGCACTCGAAGACGCAAAAAATCAAAATGACGATGACGACGAAGGAGATGAAGAGAACATGAAACACAACATCTTTGAGAGCGACGTGAGACAGGAGAACGTGCTCTCCCATTCCGACATGCAGGCGATCTTTGCCGACGCCAAGCGCTGCGGCAGTCTGAAAGAAGCAGTTGCCAATTATCTGGACGGCGGCGAGCTTGCACATTCTATCGACACTACCGGCATGGATACGGCTACCGGCGTTCAGACCTACGGGTTCAATGACGCAAGCATGCTTTATCCCGATTACAAGAGTCTGAACGTTCCTCCCGAGTTCATTCAGCGGAACATGAGCTGGGTGGACAAGGTCCTTGCCAGCGTTCACCGCACGCCTTTCAGCCGCATTAAGTCCATCTATGCGGACATCACCGAAGACGCGGCCCGGGCGAAAGGTTACATCAAGGGCAACCAGAAGAAGACTGAGGTGTTCTCGACCCTGAAGCGTCAGACCGACGCCCAGCTTATTTACAAGTTCCAGAAGCTGGATCGCGAGGACGTGATCGACATCACTGACTTTGACGTGGTTGCGTGGATCCGCAACGAAATGCGCATGATGCTGAACGAGGAAAAAGCCCGCGCCATTCTGATCGGCGACGGCAGACTCCCGGACGCCGAGGACAAGATCGATCCTCAGCATATTCGCCCCGTTGTTACGGACGTGCCGCTGTTCAACACCAAGGTGAATGTCACCATGACCGCCGAAGAGTATGCGCTTGAGGGTGAATTTGCGAAGGCTGCCATCAAAGCGATCCTTCGCGCCAGAAAGAACTACAAGGGTTCCGGCAACCCCACCTTCTGGACGACCGAAGACACCCTGACCGAGATGCTTCTGCTTGAAGACCAGATCGGGCACAAGCTTTACAAGAGCGAAGCGGAGCTTGCTACCGCGCTGCGTGTGAAAGAGATCGTGACCGTGGAACCCATGGAAGGCGTGGAAGTTGACGGCAAGCCGCTGATCGGCACCATCGTTAACCTTGCGGACTACAATACCGGCGCGGACAAAGGCGGTGAACAGAACATGTTCAACGATTTCGATATCGAGTACAACAAGAACCGTTACCTGATCGAAGAGAAGTTCAGCGGCGCTCTGATCAAGCCCTTCTCCGCTCTGACGATCCTTCTCAACGTGACGAACTGATAGGAGAAATTCAAAATGGCAAAATGGCATGGGGCTCTTGGCTTTGCGGAACCCGAACAGGAGTCCGCGCCCGGTGTATGGGAACCTCCGAAAGTGATCGAAAGATTTTATTTTGGAGAAGTCCCCCGCAAAAAGCTCACGACGCAAAGCGCGGACAAGCTTGTTGATGATATTTCACTCGCGAACGAGATCAGCGTTGTGGCGGATCCCTATGCCATGAGCCATCTTGGGCTGCTGCGGTATGCCACTTATGGCGGCTTCCGGTGGGAGATTGCGTCGTTCGAACCGGTTTACCCAAGAATCAATCTGACGCTTGGAGGGCTGTATCATGGCGAGATCCCGACTTGAATTACACGAAACGCTCCTGGCGCTTCTCGGAAGCAATCAGGTATATTTTCGGGCTCCGGCGAACGTTCAGATGAAGTACCCGGCGATTATTTATACCCGCAGCAGCTATCAAACCAGCTTTGCCGATAATAAGATCTATCGGCAAATGAAGCAATACACGATCACGCTTATTTATCGTGATCCGGACAGTGATCTGCCGGACAGACTGCTCAGCCTGCCGTGCTGCAGGTTTGACAGGCACTATATGGCGGACAATCTGAATCACGACGTGTTCACATTATATTTTTGACCATAGGAGGAAAATATTATGGCAAAACTCACCTGGGACGCAGTCGGCGAGCGTTATTACGAGGCCGGCGTAGAAAACACTGCTTTGTATCCCTTTGCAGACAAACATTATGGCGAAGGCGTTGCCTGGAGCGGCATTACGCAGATCAGCGAAGGCGTTGACGGCGGCGACGAGAACGAGCTGTACGCGGATGACATCAAGTACGCAGGCATTCGGTCTACCGAAAAGTTCAACCCGCAGATCGAGGCGTATACCTATCCCGAGGAATTCGCGGAATGCGACGGCAGCAAATGCCCGACTGCCGGCATGCACGTCGGCCAGCAGAGGCGGAAAATTTTCGGTCTTGCTTACAAATCCAAAGTCGGCAACGATATCGACGACCTCGACGCCGGTTACAAGCTTCATATCGTTTACGGCGCAAGCGCCGCCCCCAGCGAGCGTCAGCGTCAGACGATCAACGACAGCCCCGACGCCATGACTTTCAGTTGGGATTGTTCCACCACTCCGGAGGCAGTCAACATCGCCGGTTACAAGCCCACCGCCCATATCGAGTTCGATACCACAAGGCTCAGCGCGCCGGCGAAAACCAAATTGGAGACGCTCGAGAAACTGTTGTTCGGCGTTGACGGCGAGGGCGCTGCTGGAAATGCGGCGTATCTGCCCACCGCCGAGTCGGTCATCGCGTACATGGCCGATACCGCCGCTGATACGGATAAGCTCAAGTATTGGAAGTATACGCCCGGCGAGGGCAGTGCACCCGGTACCTGGGCCCTTACTACTTATTCTGCTGCCTGATAATTAAAAAAATGGGGCTCTCCAATTCGGCGAGCCCTTTTCTATTTCAAGAAAGGTGAAAAAACAATGCTTAAAAAAACGATTACTTATACCGATTACGACGGCAACCGCCGTTCGGAAGATTTTTATTTCAATCTGACGAAGAGTGAAATTACTGAAATGGAGCTCGGTATCAACGGCGGTCTTGACGCAATGCTGGACCGGGTGATCCAGAAACGGGATGGCTCTGTGATCATCAAAGTCTTCAAAGAGATCCTTCTGAAGGCTTACGGTGAGAAGAGTCTTGACGGACGGAAATTTGAGAAATCGGAAAAGATCTCCGACGACTTTTACCATACAGGCGCCTATGACACGCTCTTTATGGAGCTTGTGACGGACGCCAAGAAAGCGGCGGCGTTTGTGAAGGCGATCATGCCTGCCGATATGCAGAAAGATATCGACGAGAACGCACCGGCGGTCAACGAACGGCTGAAAGCGCTGACGCCTGCCGAAGGACCTGCGGAATAATGCTGATCTATGCTTCAGTTAACGATTCCCGGGCAGGAATTATTTGACGAAAAGAAAAACGAATTCATCCAGACAAAGGAGCAGCGGCTCACGATCGAGCATTCTTTGGTTTCCCTTTCAAAATGGGAAGCGAAGTGGTGCAAACCGTTTTTATCCGATAAGGAAAAGACGAGGGCAGAGACCATTGACTATGTGAAATGTATGACATTGACACAGAACGTCCCCGAAGAAGCCTATCAGCGGCTGACTGCCGAAAATCTTAAGCAAATCGACGCGTATATCGAAGCGCCGATGACGGCTACCTGGTTTTCAGGTTCCGAAAAGAAAGGGCGGAGGGGGAGCGAGCAGATCACTGCCGAGCTGATCTATTACTGGATGATCTCTCTGAATATTCCGTTTGAATGTCAGAAATGGCATTTGAACCGATTGCTCACGCTGATTCGTGTTTGCTCCGTTAAAAACGGAAAACCGAAGAAAATGAGCAAAAGCAAAATGCTGAATGAACGCGCCGCGATAAATGAGGCCAGAAAGAAACAATTCCACACCAAAGGATAACGGACCATGATCTATTTCAGACAGAAGGGCGATTTCAAGAAGCTTTCCGGTTTTTTGGAACGGGCCAAAGAAGTTGTTCGATTGGGAAGTCTTGATAAATTCGGCGCCCAGGGCGTCGCGGCGCTGAGCGCAGCTACCCCGAAGGACTCCGGCGAAACGGCTGCAGCCTGGGGGTATAAGATTGAACGAGATAACGGTTCGGTCAGTATTATATTTACAAATTCAAACATTCATAACGGCGTGCCGATTGCGATTATTCTGCAATACGGGCACGGCACAGGCACCGGCGGATATGTGGAGGGGATAGATTACATCAACCCCGCGATCCGACCGGTGTTTGACACCATCGCAAAAGCAGCCTGGGAGGAGGTAAAGAACGCATGAGCAAAGAAATTTACGAAAAAGTCGTAGAAATGCGGTTTGACAGCAAACAGTTTGAGCAGGGCGTCAGTTCCACAATGAAGACGCTCGACAAACTGAAACAAAGTCTGAAATTTACCGAATCCGCAAAGGCTTTTGAAAATATTGAAACTGCGTCTAAAAACGTGCATTTTACAGGTCTTATCAAAGCTGTAAACGACGTAGAAACGAAAATCACAAGTCTTAAAAATCAGGTTTCAGCGGCAATGGATCCGTTGAAGCAGCAGTTTTCGAACCTGGGGAGTTACGTAATAAGATCCGCAGAGACTACTTCTGCGAACCTTAAGACGATTGTTTCCTCCGTTTCGGAGAGTTTTGTTTCTTTGACCACTCCGGTTTTGCATCAGACTGATCAGATCGCGAATGCAGTTTCGTCTTCATTCTCGCAAGCGGCTTCGGCCTTGTCCGCAAACACTCAAAATTCCGCTTCGCAAATTCAATCTACTGTTTCGTCTGCGTCCAGTGGAATTTCGAATGCGATTTCGAGCGTTGTAAAGACACTTGCTATTACTGCCGGCGCTGCCGCAGTGGTTGTTGGTGGTGTTGTCCTTGTTTCGTCACAAGCAAGAGATAAAATCAAAACAATTGCGCTGAACGTAAAAGAGGCTCTTGTTTCCGCTGCGGAGACGATTCGGGAGAAATTGTCTTCAGTTGCGGCAACGATCAAGGAGACGCTTTCCTCTGCCGCGGATAACATCAAAAGCAAAATCGAGACGGTGACTACGGGGATCCGCGAGCACCTTAGTAACGTGATCAACACAATCCGGTCCTGGATGGAAACGAATATTCCGGGAATTTACAATTTACTGTCAAATGCCGCAGATTCTATCCGTACAAAAATAGAACAGGTTTCAACCGAAATACAAAACCGGGTCGTCGCTGTTTGTGAGAGCATTAAGCAGAAAATTCAAAATGTCGGGGAGGAGATCCATTCCGCAATCTCTGACGTCGTTGAGCGTATCAAAGAAAAGTTCCTTTCGGTTACGACCGCGTTCGATGAATTCAAGAACAAGCTTACGTCGAAGTTCAAAAAACAGGACCTCGGTCTTGACGAAGTTTCTGAAGGGTTCGAGACGCTCGGCGAGCGAGCGAAGGAGGCCGAGCAAAAAGTTTCTGAGGCGTCAGAGGGAATCGTATCGTCTATCGAAGAAACGAAAAGCGCGGTTTCCGATATTGGAGATAAAAACGGACAAATAGAATCGACGATCAACGAGGCATCAGACGCCATCGACAGGGCAGCAGATGATGCTAAGGATAAAGTTTCCGACGTTGGAAAGACTGTGTCGGAAGAATCTGAGGACGCTTCGGAAAGTGTTTCCGAGGGCGCGGATGAGGCGGCTTCTTCTTTTGAAACGATTGCAGAAAAGGTCAAGGATTCATCCTCATGGTTCGATAAACTCGGAGAAATCGGAGGTGTGCTGAAATCCAAGTTTTCCGGATTCGGAAAGGATATCGGTGAAAACTTAGGGAAAGTCGGAGAGAAGATAAAGGAATGCGTTACAGGCAGTGGTAATCTCGGAAAAACTATAAAAACTGTTTTCAGCGTCGGTCTCCCTTTGGTCAAAACTTTTTCTAATACGTTGAAGAGCCACAAGGCAGAGACGGACAATTCGAATACCGCGATGGAAAATCTTGGGTCCGCGGTGCAAACCGTCGCATCCAAGTTTACGAATCTCGGCATTATGGGGCAGCAAGCTCTTAAGCGGATAGCCAATCAAGCGCTTAGCACTGGCGAGAGACTAATCAAATCTTTAAGTGTCGACAACATTAAGGCCGGATGGGACAAATTCGGAGAAAAAACTACCTCTGTTGCCACGCTCGTTGCACAAGGATATGATCTCGACACGGTGAACGAGCAGCTCGAACAGCTAAACTGGTTCACAGACGAAACCAGTTACAACTTCACGGACATGGTAGGCGAGATCGGAAAGTTCACTGCCTCCGGACAGAATCTGGAAGATTCCGTAACCGCCATGAAGGGTATCGCAAGTTGGGCCGCGCTATCCGGGCAAAACGCTGCCACAGCAAGCCGGGCAATGTATCAGTTGTCACAGGCGATGGGCGCCGGCGTTATGCGTAAAGAAGATTACAAATCCATTCAAAATGTAAGTATGGATACGATGGAATTCCGTCAAAAGGCCATTGACGCGGCCGTTGCTCTCGGAACGCTGAAGGATAACGCAGACGGCACATATACTTCTATCGTTGACGGCGCAAAAACATCGACGTTCACGATCAAACAGTTTGCGGAAAACCTGACGGAAGAACAGTGGTTCACTTCCGACGTTATGATGTCGGTGTATAAGGACTACGGTAAAGCGTCAAATACCGTCATGGCGTACGTCGATAAATATTCGAATGACGCTGAGCATAAAATCGACACCGCCAGTAAAGCGATGGACGATATCGAAGAAAAAGCACAGGCTTTCGTTGAAAAAATGAATAAAGCCGGCAAAGAGATCACGCTGGATGAAGCCTTGAAAAAGGTGTCTCTTGACGAGATGAAGGAGATTCCCGAAGTCGTCGAAAAAGCGGAGCAGTACATGGAAGAGTACAACGCTACGCTGAAGGACGGGGAAGAACCGCTGACCTCGATGGACGAAGCGCTGGAAAAACTCGGGTATGGATTGGACGAGTTCAGCCTGAAGGCTTTGCGCGCCGGTCAGGAAGCACGTACTTGGAAGGACGTGGTCGATTCGGTGAAGGACGCCGTTTCCACCGGATGGATGAACACTTTCGAAAAGATATTCGGCAATTACGAAGAAGCCAAAGAGCTTTGGACGACGGCCGCAAACGAACTGTATGATGTGTTTGCCGCAGGCGGAGAAGTAAGAAACGAGATCCTTGGCACATGGAAAGAACTCGGAGGTAGAGATGATTTACTTGCCGGGGTGATGAACACGTGGAACGCCTTCAAGGATATTTTGCAGAGCGTAAAAGACGCTTTCAGAGAAGTGTTTCTTGGGACTACCGACGAAGACACGATCGTAAAGATGTTGTCTGAGAGCCTCGCTGACCTCACAAAACGATTTAAGGACTTCACCGAAAAATTCAAAATGGGGGACGAGACTGCCGAAAAGCTGAAAACGACGTTCAAGGGCCTGTTTGCGGCGATCGACATCGTGCGGCAGGTTTTGTCGAAAGCGTTTTCGACTATTAAACCTTTATTTGGAATGTTACCCGGTATGGGTAACGGGGTGCTTGGTTTAACGAGCAATATCGGAGAATTCCTAATAAAAATCGACGAGTTCCTGAAGACCAATCCCAAATTGCAGGAAGTTCTTGGAAAGATCAGGGAGGGCTTCGGAAACGTAGCGGCAGGCATATCTTCCGGCTTAGAGAAAATCGGTTCCTTCTGGGACGTGATCAAAGTCGTGTTCGAGAAAATCAAAGGGTTTGTTTCCCAGGTATTTTTCGGTATCAGCTCTGCGCTGACTGCGTTCAACGGTAATATTAAGAATTTCTTTAACGTCGCTGTGGTCGGTCTGGCGATCAAAAGGCTATTAAAGGTCGTAACCGGAACGACGACCAAATTCGGACGGGCCTTTAAGAACATTAAAGAGCAAGTGACAGAAATCCTGGACAGCGTAAAGGATTGTCTTGAATCTTTTCAGAGAGATATTAAAGCAAACACGTTGTTGAAAATTGCTGCTGCCGTCGGAATTCTGGCCGTTTCTATTCTTCTGCTTGCATCTATTGATCCGTCTCGTTTAGGTTCTGCCCTTGGCGCTTTCACAGTTGCCTTTGGCGAACTTATGGGCGCGATGGCGATATTTACAAAAATAGCAGATTCTCTGGACAGCAAGAAAACGGGCAATATCGACAAGCTCGTTGCCGCCATGATCGGTATGTCGGCGGCGGTGCTGATTTTGTCCCTCGCGTTAAAAACGATCGGCAATATGGAGCCGGAGGCTGCTGTTCAGGGACTTATCGGCGTTTCCGTGCTTATGACGGAGCTGGTGCTTGTTTGCAAAAAGCTTTCTGCCATGCAGGGCGAAATCGTGAAGGGCATGGCCGGTATCCTGATATTTGCCATTGCCATACGCGTGCTCGTGATGTCAGTAAAAGCGTTAGGAAAACTTGACGTCATGTCTCTTGTGCAAGGTGTTGCCGGTGTTTCGGCGCTGATCTGGGAGTTTGTCGGCGTTATAGCGGTCCTTTCGAAAATGAAAGGGAAAATGGCACAGGCACTTCCGGCGGTGTTTGCCATGACTGTAATGGCCGTCGCGCTGCGAATCGCCGTTTCTTCTGTGAAGGCGCTGGCAGTGCTTTCCACCGGGGAGCTTGTGAACGGACTCTTCGGTGTTGCCGGGATCCTAATGATATTTACCACGATTGTGGGCGTGCTTTCGAATCTGAAGGAATCGGCGACTACTGCGATCCCAGGCGCGGTTGCGATCGCGCTTTTGGCGGTTGCACTGAAAATCGCAACGAAGCCCTTTATGGAACTCGGTATGCTCGCATGGGATCAAATTGCCAAAGGCTTTGTTTCCATGCTTGCGATCCTCGGGTTGTTTGCGGGTGTTGTCGCGATGTGTTCAGCGTTTGGGGCGGCAACGCTTGCAGCAATCCCAGGCGCTTTGGCGATGGTCGTGATGGCCGGCGTGCTAAAAATGGCGGTGGAACCTTTCTACGCCCTCGGTATGCTCGAATGGGATCAAATCGGGAAAGGCGTTGTTTCCATGCTTGCAATTCTTGGGTTCTTTGCGGGCGTTATTGCGCTGTGCGCGGCTTTTAGTGTCGCTACGCTTGCGGCAATACCCGGCGCGCTTGCGATGGTCGCGATGGCGTTTGCGTTAAAAACAGCCGTCGGACCGTTTACAGAGCTTGGAAATATGGAATGGGATCAGATCGGGAAGGGTATCGTCGCAATGCTCGGTGTCATCGGTGTTCTCGGTACGCTCGGCACGGTGCTTGGCGTTGTTTCTCCGTTGCTGCTTGCCGGTAGTGTCGCGTTGCTTGCGATGGCACTTTCACTGCAGGCGGCTGTGACGGCGCTGGCTTCCGCGCTTGTTACGTTTCTCGCGTGTACGGCGATGCTGTCTCTTATCAAACCCGATGAATTCTCCTCGGCGATCATAGCGGTTTCAGAAGGCATTGCCATTCTCGGTGTTGCTTTGCTGGCGTTTAATCCGTTATCTCTGGCCGGAGCTGCGTCTATGCTTGTTCTGGCAAACGCCATCGCCACGCTCGTGCCGCCGCTTATTTCACTTTCAAAAGACGCCGATATGGAGAAAATCGCTGTCGGTATGACAGTGCTGAGTCTCGGTATGGCGGAATTTGGCCTTGCAATGAATGCATTCAGCCCGCTCGCGATTATCGGCGCAGCGGCTATGTTGGAGCTTGGCACCTCTATTGCAATTATGGCGCCCGCCATTGCTTTGCTTGCAGCGGTTCCCGGAGACGGCGTAAAAACGATGTTGGATACGCTTGCCAAAGGATTTAAAGACTTCGGCGAAGCGCTTAAAGAGACTCCGTTCTGGGGCGCAAAGTCCCGAGCGCAGGGGATCGGCACTCTTGTGGATTCCATTAAATCGCTTGGGGAAGGTCTTGCTGAAATCGCCGGTATAGAGAATATTTCTGTTTCAACAGTTCTTACAGACATCGGCGAAGGTTTCAAAGCGTTCGGTGAAGCGCTTAAAGAGACTCCGTTCTGGGGTGCAAAGTCAAGAGGAGAAGGAATCGGCACTCTTGTAAACTCTATCAAAATGCTCGGCGAAGGGCTTGCGGAAATCGCCGGTATAGAGGATATTTCGGTTTCGGATTTGCTGAAGGACATCGGCGAAGGTTTCAAAGCGTTCGGAGAAGCGCTAAACTCTACGCCCGCTTTCAATTCGAAATCCGGCGCTCAAGGTATCAGCACGCTGGTCGACGCAATTGACGAGCTGTCTACGGGGTTATCCGCTTTGTCGGAAACTCAAATGAACGGCGCCGCGATCAAGACAAAATTAACTTCGATTGGCGAAGGGCTGCAATCTTTCGCAACTGCCTTAAATTACGGGCCGATGTGGGGTGCGGAAGGAAACGCCGCTGGTATTTCCACGATTGTTGGCAGTATCACCACGCTTGCGAACGGCGTTAAGCAGTTTGAAACAATCACTGATATTGAAAAGGCAAAGGAAGACATGACGTCGCTTGCCACTGCCTTTTCGGAGTTCGGCTCTTCTGTCGCTAACGCGCCGCTGTTCAATGCCGACGAGCGGGCAAACAGCATTAAAACGATCATAGATTCCATCAAGAATCTGGTTCCTACAGTCAAAGACCTTGCCGGGCTTGAGCAAGACAAAGAAAAAATCACCGGGATCCTTACCTCCCTTGGCGAAAGTATGAAAAACTTTGGCTCGGCGGTCACTAAAGTTCCGTTATTTAACTCCGACGGCAGAGGAAACGCCCTCTCGACTGTTCTGCAGTCAGTGAACAGCCTTTCGAGCGCGGTTCAACGTCTTCAAACAATGAGTTCCGACGATATTGGCGCGATCGGGACTGCCCTGAGTAATGTGATCACTGCGATCAATACAGCGTCGAGCGGCTTCAGCGAGGGTACGTCTTCGGCGTTTTCCGCTACCGCGACCGCACTTGCCAAATTAGCACCGACGCTGCAGCAATACGTTGATATTGACGCCACCACGATTTCGTCGAACCTTTCGGCGGTATCGACGGCGCTTACAACGTTTGCCTCGTCCACGACCGGTATTGGAGAAAGCCTTGAGACGTTCTCGACCATGGGTTCCACCGCTGCGACGAACTTCGTTACAGGATATTCGGAAGCACTGGAAGCGGCGGCAGAGAATTTCCAGTCAGCCGGAGAAAGCGCGGTCAATTCCTACAACAACGGAATGGAGAACAAGAAGACCGCTGCGACGACAACCGCGACTTCGATCGGCAGCGCCTGCGTTACTGCGATCCGCGGTAAGTATAAAGATTTCTATAACGCCGGCGTTTACGTTATTACCGGGTTTAACAACGGTCTTAAATCTGAATACGACACGATCGTGCAAACGGCCACCTACCTTGTGGATGGGTTCGTCAACGCGATCCAAAGCCAGGAATCGTTAGACAAAGCAACTGCCGCCGGTGAAGCGTTGGGTGAAGCTGGAAACACCGGCGCGAAAAACGCGCTTGATGAGAATTCTCCGTCGAAGGTTATGTACAAAACCGGTGAATACGGTGTTCTCGGTTTCGTAAACGCGTTCAAAGATGGACTTACGATGTCTGAGGTTGCCGGTTCCGATCTTGCATACAACGCAATTGACGGGGCGTCTTTCGCCCTTGAAAGAGCTTCGGCAATATTGAACGACGACCTGGAGCTGCAGCCGACGATCCGACCCGTGATCGATCTCTCCGACGTTCAAAATGGGGTAAGTACGCTGAACGGTTTGTTTGGCGGCAGCCGCGGCATTTCTGTCAATACTTCGACGCGGTTGTCCAGATTGAGCGCCATGACCATGAGCGGCGGGGAAGTCTCTGGCGCAGTCGTTAAGAATGATAATTCCGATGTAGTTTCGGCAATTCATATTCTGCGGTCTGACGTGAACGCGCTTTCGCAAAAGATAGAAGGAATGCAGGTGACCATAGACGGCAAAAAGGCAGTCGGAGCGCTGACGTCGCGTATGGATAAGTCTCTTGGAAAAGTCCAAATTAACAGAAAAAGAGGGGTGTGACGATGTATCATTCTATTAACATTATTCGAAACGATTCGTCTGGTATGTCGATCAACACATGGGAGGACTGGGGGCTTATTCCGTCCTCCCGTCCCGTTTTTGCTATGCCGAAAAAGAAAAAGCGAACCATTGATATTCCTGGAATGGACGGCGTTCTTGATCTCTCTGATGCATACGGCGAATCGGTTTTTGAAAATAGGGAAGGGTCATTTGAGTTTATTGTAGCCAGCCCGCTTCTTGAAGACCAATCACGGCAGTGGTTCCATTTATACTCGATCATTGCAAACGCGATTCATGGGAGACGGGTTCGACTCATTCTTGAGGACGATCCGAATTATTACTACGAGGGTAAATTATCATTTAATGAATGGCGTTCCGATCCTACGTATTCACTTGTGGTGCTTGATTACAGTGTTGGACCGTACAAATATGCAGTGGAATCGTCGATCGGTCCGTGGCGTTGGGATCCGTTTGATTTCGAAATCGGCGTTATTCGGAATTACGGCGAACTTGTTAACGGCTCCCCCGTAAATGGCTCTACAGTTCATGGCATTATCATTCAAAATGGTTCGGTAATTAACGGAGGAGAGATT
>Ga0326511_10000937_pt1 | contig 24976 bp, 28 predicted proteins | sample 0_2496_0518_D_FD_203701 | JGI IMG/M metagenome (GOLD analysis project Ga0326511, IMG submission 203701) | Bovine rumen microbial communities from UC Davis, California, United States - 0_2496_0518 | ecosystem: Host-associated > Mammals > Digestive system > Stomach > Rumen | place: USA...
CGCGCCGGTCCTAAAAAATTCTCCAGAGGTCATATTTCTGGAACTTTTCTGATTTGGTGAGCACATACATAGACAGTTGAAACCTCCTTGAGTGATTATTTCGTCCCTTAGTCCCTTTCGGTTGTTCTTCATCGGCACTCAAAACTGCATGTATGTGCCTTCTAAGTTACAAAAGGCATGTTTGAACAAGGAGAAAGGTATGGAAAACACTTATGAATCTGCCGAGAACATAACGCCAACTCCAATACTTTCTGATGAGGCTCGTGAGAATAGGGTCATAGCAGCCGCTTATAATCTAGCAGAGAGGCAAATCAACGAGGGAACAGCCTCTGCTATGGTCATAACGCATTTTTTAAAGCTAGGTTCAGAGAAGGAGAAGCTTGAACGAGAGAAACTTCAGCGTGAGAATGAACTTCTGCGAGCTAAAGTCGATGCCTATGAGCAGGCTAAGCTTCAGGAAAGAGATTATTCGATTGTAATAGCAGCGTTAAAGTCTTATAACGGATTGTCTGATGAAGACACAAAGTTTTAATGCAATGAAAACATATTCCAAGCTTATAACAATACCAAACTTTATTGACCGGTGCAAGTATCTTATGTGTTCTTGCGGTATCGGTACTGAGACGTTTGGACCAAATCGATATTTGAATCAGGCGCTGTATCAACATTGTAATGATTGGAAGGAAGCTAGATCGAAGGCTATATTACGAGATTCTCTTGGCGGGGATCATTGCTTAGATTTAGCTACTAACGGTCATCCGATCATGGGGCGAATAATAGTCCATCATATAAATCCAATAACTGTTGATGACGTGCTTAACAGAAACCCAATATTGTTTGACCTGGATAATCTCGTATGCGTATCTCATAACACACACGAAGTTATACACTACGGATCGCTTAAAACATTATCAGGCTATCCAGTAAATAGACAGCCAAACGACACTTGTCCATGGAGGAATACATGAATGAGATTATTTTAGATACAGTTAAGGAAAATGTAGGCGGTGGTGTAGTCCACGACCATTTCGACAACCAATTAATTTCGGATACCAATGCCGTAATAATGGAACTTAGACAAATCGGGGTTGGTCCACAAGACCCGTTCATAGTGGTGAATGGAACAGAGACATGGGCTAGCTACTTGGAAGATGACGTCGTATTACTCAGTGTCGTTCCAACATTGGTTAGCTTAAAAGTTAGGATGTTGTTTGATCCTCCATCTGGCAGTTTGGCAGATGAGATCAATAAACAGATAGACAGACTGGAATGGCGAGTAAACTCTTACTATGAGACCGGCATTTAAGTCAGAAAGGAGGTGTAACTTGAACGGACCTTGGGACGTAATAGTTGCTGTTGTTGTTTCTGTTTTTGCTTCATCTGGCTTTTGGGCATTTTTGATAGAACGTCAAAAGAGAAACTCTGCTGAACAGCGTTTGCTTCTTGGAATTGGTTATTACGAGATTTGCTTTTTCGCAGATAAGTATATAGACCGTGGTTGGATTACAAGACAAGAGTATTCCGACTTAAAGAAGTATTTGTACGAACCGTATCTCGCGCGTGGCGGAAACGGAACAGCTAAACGTTTAATGCAAGAGATAGACAATTTACCAATAAAGGAGGAGTAAATCAAAATGAACAAAACTGTTATGGATTTGATTGTCGCCCTTACGTGCGGAGTGATTACGTGGGCTATTCAGACTGTTATTAAACATGTAATTCCATTCATCGAGTCAAAGCTTAAAGAAAGCCAGTATTCCTGGGCTGCTGACATCATAGCAAATGCTGTAAGAGCTTATGAGCAGACCGTGTCTGGCTCTGGGATGGGCGAAGACAAATTCCAGCTTGTTATGGACTTCGTAAACCGGGAACTCAGTAAACACGGAATTAAGCTAAGCGAAGAGCAGATTACAGTTCTTATTGAGTCGGCTGTTCAGGCTATGAACGCTGAGCAGATTGTGATTGAGGAACCGACGGCAATCGATTATTACGAAGCTGGAAAGAGTTTAGATGAAGGAATCAAAGCTGGTATTACAGAGGGATAAGCATGAAAGTTTGCACAACAGAACAGGAGTATCTAGATCAGATTATAGAACCCGTCAGACGTTGCTGCAAACGTTACGGGTATCTTCCATCAGTCCTGATCGCTCAAAGCTGTTTGGAAAATGGTTATGGCATTCGGTCTTACTGGGATAATCCACAGATTGAAGCGCTTATGACGTACAACAACATGGTTGGTATTAAATCGTTTCTACTAAACGATAGTTGGACTGACGTTGGACTTTCTGTTTGGCCTGGCGAGTCCCTTCTTAAAGATACTCCAGAAGAGCATAATGGAAAGATGGTCATAGAACCGGATTCTGCATTCAGAAAGTACAATTCGATCGAACAGTCCTTTGCTGACTTCCTGTGTTTTATGACCTGGGGAAGCAACTATGGTCCTGGTGGGGAACCTAAGTATGGACTGAAAGTTCTCACTTGCAAAGACCCATCTGTACTAATCTCAAAGGTTAGTAAGCTCGGCTATGCTACTGGTTCAACCTATCCGTCTTCGGTTCTTCGAATTATTAAGAAGCATAATCTTACTCAGTATGACAACCTTGACGGCGTGACACCTACGATCTACTATCCGGCAGCAGCTGGTGGAAAGAAGGAAGAAATCAAAATGGCAGTAACAAAACCAGTAATTATTAACAGAGTAACTGCGAACCAGCACGAGGTTCCGGCTCACAATGCCAATTCTCATAAGTATCTCGCCATCCACTATCTAGGTGTAAATGGCGAGAACCCGGATCTCTATGGCGGTGGTTATGGAGGTCATTTTTATGTCTCTAAGACCGGTGTTTGCTACCAGGCTGCTCTGGTTACGGATAAGCTTTGGCATGTCGGAGCTTCTTCGGGATTCCGCTATATTCATCCATATGCCAGAAATACTAATACTATCGGTATTGAGTGTGCAACGTACAGCTCGAACGGTAAATGGTATTTCACAGAGGCCACTCAGAAAGCTTGTGCCCATCTCGCTGCTTGGATTATGCAGGAGTACCATATTCCGTTATCAAACCTGCTAATGCATGGCGAGATCACGACAAAGCATTGTCCGTCGCCATACATCGACAACCCAGGAGACGGTCCAAACTGGACTTGGAAGAAGTTTAAAGACACAGTTGCCGCTTATCTTGGCGAGGGCATTCAGGAAGAGGAAGGAGTTTACAAAGTGGAGTTCAGACAAATTCACAAAGGCGATAACAACGAGGACGTCGGCACTCTTCAGATTTGTTTAAGAGGCCGTGGTCGCACTGGGGCTGATGGTCAGCCCATTAAGGTTGATAGAGACTTTGGCGAAAACACAGAGTTCGCTCTCATCCAGTTCCAGCGTGATCATGGTCTAAAACCGGATGGCTGGTGTGGACCGCTTACTTGGCCTGTAGTCCTCGGTAAAAAGAAGGAGTAATCGATGCTATCAAACACCGCCATCCCTAAATATTATGGAGCTTTTAGAGACGACGTGATTCAAGGAAAGATTCCGGTTTGTAAAACCGTTTCTTTAGAAATGAATCGTATCGATAAGCTCATAGCGAATCCTTCCATTTATTACGACGATAGAGCCGTTGAAGGGTGGATTAAGTTTTGTGAAAACGAACTCACGTTAACTGACGGCGGTGATTTGCATCTTCTTGACAGTTTTAAATTATGGGGTGAACAGGTTTTTGGTTGGTATTACTTTATCGAAAGACCAGTATACGAACCAAATCCTGATGGTCATGGCGGACAATACGTAAATCGTGTTGTAAAGAAACGCCTAACCAACAAACAATATCTCATTGTTGCACGAGGAGCGGCCAAATCTGTATACGATGAATGCATTCAAGCAGATTATCTAATAGTTGACACCTCCACAACTCATCAGATTACGACCGCTCCAACAATGAAACAAGCGGAAGAAGTAATGAATCCGTTGCGCACAGCTTTGACTAGAGCTCGTGGTCCGGTTATTGACTTCTTAACCGAGGGCTCGATACACAATACGACTGGTTCAAAAGCGAACAGGGCTAAGCTTGTTTCAACGAAGCGAGGTATTGAAAACTTTATGACCGGATCTCTGTTAGAGGTTCGGCCAATGTCGTTGAATAAATTACAGGGTCTTCGTCCAAAGATTTGCACAATCGACGAATGGCTTTCTGGAGACATTAGAGAGGACGTTGTTGGCGCTCTCGAACAGGGAGCGTCTAAATTGGATGACTATCTAATAATAGCTACCAGTTCCGAAGGATGCATTCGTAACGCTGTCGGTGACACAATCAAAATGGAGCTAATGTCAATCCTCAAAGGAGAGTACATTAATCCGCATGTGTCTATTTGGTATTACCAGCTTGATGACATTAAAGAAGTTGGCAATCCATCAATGTGGTTAAAAGCCAATCCGAATCTTGGAAAGACTGTAACCTACGAAACGTATCAGCTTGACGTTGATAGAGCGGAGAAAGCCCCAGCAGCTAGAAACGACATACTTGCTAAAAGATTCGGTATACCTACGGAAGGGTATACCTATTTCTTTACTTACGAAGAAACGCTTCCTCATTCTCGTCAGGAGTATTGGCAAATGCCTTGTGCTCTTGGCGCAGACTTGTCTCAAGGAAACGACTTCTGTGCGTTTACGTTTCTTTTCCCGCTATCTAACGGTTGTTTTGGTGTTAAAGCTCGAAGCTATATTTCGACGCTTACACTTAACAAGTTACCAAGTGCTATGCGTACAAAGTACGAAGAATTCATGCGAGAAGGCAGTCTAATCGTTTTAGAAGGTGCTGTTCTTGACATGGATGAAGTCTATGACGACCTTAGCGAATACATAGATACGAGAACATTGTATGACGTTCGTTGTCTTGGATACGACCCTTACAATGCCAAAGAGTTTGTAGAAAGATGGGCTAGAGATAACGGCCCATTCGGTATAGAGAAAGTTAGACAGGGTGTGATTACAGAATCGGTTCCTCTTGGCGAACTTAAAAAGTTATCCGAAGAACGAATGCTGTTGTTTGACGAATCGATAATGATGTTTACCATGGGTAACGCGATGGTAATAAAAGATACAAATGGCGGAATGAAATTAATGAAGATGAAATTTGAAGCCAAGATCGATAACGTTTCCGCGCTTATGGATGCTTGGGTTGCTTATAAAGCTTACAAGGAGGCATTCGAGTGACACATGTCTTATGAATCATATTTAGAACACCATGGAATTAAGGGTATGCATTGGGGTGTTCGTAGATATAGAAACCCAGATGGAACCCTTACTGAAGCTGGTAAGAAAAGAGCCACTAAGCAGTATAGAAAATACGCGTTAAGAGCTCAGAACGATTTCAATAACGATCTTACTGGTATACGTATAAGAACCTATAATCACGCCGCTGATAAGATGAATAATGGTGGGATTAAAAAATACAATGAAGATTACGACAAAAAACTAGGCGACAAAGCTAAGGATCACGATTATTCAACAGACGAAGAATACATTAAAGGATATGAACGGCTGTTTAAACAGGAGCTTGACAAGTCTGCAGCTAGTGTTGTCATTGAATATTGGGAAAGTAACAAGAACTACAAGAAAGCTAAAGAGATAGCCGATAAGTATTCGTTATACGATATTGATGATATAGCGAAAAGTCAATATGATATGATTGACGGTTTGAGGAGGATAGCGGAGGGTAAGGAGTAATGTCATACGATTCATATTTAGCACACCATGGTGTTCTTGGCATGAAGTGGGGCGTACGACGATACCGTAACTACGACGGTTCATACACCAAAAAGGGCTTAGAAAAATACCACAAATTCGAAGGTCAGTACCAGAAAGCAAAAGGCGATTACAAGCAATCTAAATCTGATTTCAAAGTCGGCAAAAATACTAAGGCCGACGTTAGGGCAGCAAAAACTACTATGAAAGAAGCCAAGCATAAACTTAGTAGGAGTTACGATCAGGTTAAGAAAGACTATGCCGGCGATAAGGGAAAAGAGCTCTATCGGCGTGGAAAAACAATAACTGGTAACGACGCGAAGTTTCGGACAGCCAAAATAGTAGCAGCTGGAACGGCAATAGCTTATAAGTATTTGAAAGACTCTGGTAACGAAAAAGGGTGCTACTATAGCCGCTTATGTTGGTCTTGGCATGGAAGCTGTTAACGCAGCTATGTGGGTTAATAATTCCGTCCAAGCAAGTTATTTGCGTGCATATTATGGTCATAGTAGACCAAAAGATTTACAGTGAGAGGAGACCAACATGTCTTACGAATCATATTTAGCGCATCATGGTATCAAAGGAATGCGCTGGGGTGTTCGTAGGTTTCAAAATTATGATAGAAGTTTAAAGCCAGATGGAAAGAAGCGATATCTAGATAATTTCGTTTCTAAGCGAAGAGAACGTTCTGAACAACATAAACAACGTTTAATAGACGCGTATGTTTCGCAGGGCATGAGCAAAGAGCGAGCGACTAAAGAAGTCAATACGCAACTCAAGATACGAAAAGCTTTAATTATTGCTGGTGCCGTTGGTGTAAGTGTTGCAGTTGGATCTTACGCAGCTAATAAATATCGCGGTGAAGTTGATAGAATCTTATTAAAAGGGACTACAATATCCAGAATTGAAAAAAGTGAAATAAGTCATTTGTTTAGTACATTTTATGCTTCGTCTAATAAATATGATACAGCGTTATATACTGGAAAACTAGGAATGACTCGTAGGGATCAGGCAGGTTCTGCTTATAAAATGAACATAGGTTTGAATAAAAACGTTAAGGTTGCTGGTAATAGAACAGCAAGAAAGACGTTCGAAAATTTGTACAAGCAAGACAAAGAATTTAAATCTTATGTAGATTCTAACTTTGGAGGAACCAACAAACCGTTATGGCGTATGTATGATTCTTTTAATGGCGACATTGTTAACTCGCATCAATCAACAGAACTTAATTCCGGACGACAATTCGCAAAATTTAAAGCTGCATTACAAGACAAAGGCTATGGTGGTTTAATAGACAGAAACGACATAAAATATTCAGGCTATAAAGCTCATTCACCTGTTATTTTGTTTAATACAGGAAAAGAATACACAACAAAGACTGTTAAAAAGCTTAGCAATAAAGATATTGACAAAGCGCTTAAACAACGACGATACGCTGACAACATACGACGTGGTTCAGAATTCTGTGGAAAATACGTAGGCGGTTTCAGTCTTCTTATTGGTGGTTCTATGTTATCTGCTGAGTATTCGACAATACATAAATCGAAAAACGAGCAAAAAGTAAAATCAACAACAGCCGAAAAAACAAAGAAAAAACGAGGTTATTAACAATGTCATACGATTCATATTTAGCACACCATGGAATACTTGGTATGAAATGGGGTATACGTCGTTATAGAAATAGAGACGGAACGCTTACGAATGCTGGCAAAGAAAGGTATAATTCTGATGGACATGTTAACGGGCTGTCTCCTGAACGTAAGCAACAGTTAGCGAAAGGTGCAAAGCTTGTTGGTGTTACAGCGGCTACAGCTATTACAGCAGCATATATTTATAAGCACCCGGGTGTTTCCTATAAACTTATTAAAGGCGGTAAGGAGTTTGTAGACGCTCATAAAGGAGACGTTATATCTGGATTAAAGAAGGCTGGAAAAGTTATAGGGGATAAAACAGCAAAAGCGGCTGTTAGAGCTGGCAACGCCGCTCTTGATGGAGCCATGTTATCCGTAGGAACTATAGTCATATCAAAACTCACTAAGAGATTCGAAGTTAAAGATACGGATACCGAACAGCAGAAAATAGCTAAAAAAGTTGCTCTTGGTTCTAGCGTTGCAGCCGTTAATAGCTTCACAAAGGCGTCTAAATCTGGTGGAAATTCCAACAACAAAGGCAATCAGCTAGGAAAAGATGAGGGAGCTAGAATAAGTTCAATAGTTGGAGCTCCAAAGAAAGAACCTGTTGATAGAAGTGGTAGTTCATATCAAGCGCTTTTTAAAGATTCTTCAGGAAACAACAGGAGTTCTGACGAAAGATCGATTATTAAATCAATGGCTTCTGCTGGTTATAGTATAGACCAGATTCAGCAATATTTAGATACACTTGGACATTCAGGAGTAAACATGTATACATACAGCACATTTTATCCGGACGAATTATATCATCACGGAATTAAAGGAATGCATTGGGGTGTACGCCGTTTTCAGAATCCAGACGGCAGTTTGATACACCCGAAACTTGGTTTTAGTAGGAACCCGGAAAGAGCAGCGCTTAGAAAAGAGTACAGAGATTCTAAGAGAGAATTTAAAAAGGCACATAAAGAATATACTGCTCCAGGCAACCACATTGTAAAAGGGTTAAACAATGCCATTACGTCCCCTACGATGGTTGGTAAGGCTTCTGGTTTTGCTAGAGCTGCTTATGGTTTTCATAAATCTAGTGATAAAGCGAAAATGAAGCAAGACGCCAAACGTAATAAAGAAGCTTTTGATCGTTACATGGACGCCACCGCTAAATATAAGGGTATAAGTAAAAAAGAAGCTAGACGTAGGCATGCTAATAGCGAATTTAGAAAAACGTTAATTAAAACTGGAATGTCTGTTTGTGCAGCTTACATGAGTTACAAATATAAAACGGATCCGACTCTTAGACGCGCTGTTAATAGCACTGCTAAGAAGGGAGCTTCATATGCGAAAAAAATATTCGATGAATACAAATATTATCATGACCCTAATATTGTTGACGCTCCTGGTTATCAGGTAATGGGAGAAGTTAGAAATATTGCAGGATATTTGAGAGGTTAAAGAAATGTCATACGAATCATATTTAGCCCATCATGGCATTAAAGGCATGCATTGGGGTATTAGGCGTTATCAGAACCCAGATGGAAGTTTAAAACATCCGAAAAGATCAATAGGACAACGCGTTTCAGACCATCATCAATGGCGAAAAAACGCTTCAAGACTTCGAAACGAACGAGAAGCACTAGTTAACTATCACGTTTCTACTAGACATTCAAGACCATCAAATTCTTATAAAACATCGTTCCAAATGGCTAACGAAGATATAGCTAAAAAATATGGAGACAAAGCTATAAAAGACATCGATAAATTAGAGCGAGAAGATGGTTCCATAATTGTAAGCGCTTGTTTAGCTGGTATTGGAACTGTTGGCGTACTTGCAGCATTAAATTGGAACTAGGAGGTAATAGATGGGTTTGTTTAACAGACTAGCTCATGGGCTGTCTAACGGTTGGAACGCTTTCATTGGAAGAGACCCGACAAATCTTGGGCGAGGTAGTTATTATCCTCCTGATAGAGCACACTATTATAGAACTGAGAGAACGATAATAACATCTGTTTACACTCGTATAGCTATAGACGCTGCATCGGTTAGTATGCGTCACGTCATAGCAGACGAAGAAGGACGATATTTATACACTAAAAATTCTGGTTTGAATGAATGTTTAAATGTTGAAGCCAATATCGATCAAGCTGGTCGAGAATTTAAGCAATCTTTATTCATGAATCTACTTGATGAAGGCGTTATTGGCGCTTTACCAATGGAAGCTATTAACGGCGACATAAAAACTATGAGGGTTGCTAAAATCGTAGAATGGTTTCCAAAGCATGTAAAGGTTAACGTCTACAACGAAGATACTGGTCAGAAAGTGGATTTAATAGTTCCCAAAAGGCGCATAGCAATAATTACTAATCCGTTTTATGCGGTTATGAATGAGCCGAATTCGACTGCTCAGCGATTGAATAGAAAGTTAGCAATGCTAGACCAAATCGATGAACAGAACAGTTCAGGCAAATTCAACCTTATAATTCAGTTACCCTACCTTGTAAAAAGCGAGGCTAGACAGAAGCAAGCTGAGAAAAGGCGCGCTGATATAGAAGCACAGTTGACTCAATCTAGATACGGTATAGCTTATACCGATGGTACCGAAAAAGTAACGCAGTTAAACCGAGCTATAGAAAACAATCTTCTTGAACAGATAAAATACTACAAGGAGGAGTTATTCAACGAACTCGGAATGACTATGGCTATATTCGACGGTACGGCAGACGACCAAACTAGATTGAACTATTATAACAGCACTGTTGAACCGATACTTGCTGCCGCTAGAGACGCCTTCATAAGAACGTTCCTTAGCAAAACGGCTAGAACACAAGGTCAGTCTGTTATGTTCTTTAGAGACCAGTTTGGACTTGTTCCATTGGATAAGTATGCTGAAATAGCAGCATCTATGAAACAGTCAGAACTAATGTCTACTAACGAACTTAGACAAAGAATCGGTTTGCCGCCAGATGTCGATCCAAAATCTGATCAATTGGCAAATCCAAACATAAACCCGATTGATTCTTATCCAGAAGAAGGACAAGCTGAAGCGGAGGAACCGTCGGACTATAGCGAATACGAAGAGGAACCAGAGTATTAATAGGAGAATCAAAATGGCTAATAAAGTTAGTAAAACCAATTGCGACTTTTCCGGTTGGGCTACTAGATACGACATTAAATGCGCTGATGGTAGAACAATTAAGCCAGGGGCATTTGCCGACTGCGATGGAGAAGAAGTAACTTTGGTTTATGGTCATAGTCATGACAATCTTAAAAACGTTCTTGGACACGGTTTGCTTGAAGCGAGACCTGAAGGCGTTAGATTGTATGGCTTATTTAACAAAACTGATAGCGGAGAAAGAGCTAAAGAGTTGGTTGCGAATGGAGATATTAAATCGCTTAGCATATACGCTAATAATCTTAGACAGCGTGCTGGCGATGTTCTTCATGGCGTTATAAGAGAGGTTAGTCTTGTGTTGTCACCGGCCAACAAAGGTGCATACATTGACTACCCGGTAATTCAGCATGGAGACGATGACGACATTGTTGAATGCTATATTTATATGGATGACGTTATCGACGTTCCAGATTCACATTTAGAGCACAGTGGAGATTCAAACAATAAAGGAGAAAATGAAATGGCTGAAAACAAAGAGCAGCAGGCTTCTGGCGGAGAAAAGACAGTACAGGATGTGTTTAACGAGTTAACTGATGAGCAGAAGAAAGTGGTATACTTCCTCATTGGCAAAGCAGTAGAAGAAGCCCAGGGCGGCGGTTCAGACGATGACGACGAAGTAGAGCATGGTTATTTTGGAGGAGAAGACGATATGTATTACAATGCTTTCGAGCAGGATGGTGTTATTGGTGGTGATGTTCTTTCTCATGATGCATTTATGGCACTTCAGAAAGATTGCATGGACGACGCGAGAAAGTTCGGATCTCTTAAGGACGCTGTAATCGAGCACGCTGCCGAGTACGGTATTGAGAACATCGATTACCTTTTCCCGACTGAGAAGGCTCTTTCTGAGAAGCCTGAATTTATCGCACGTAGAAAAGAGTGGGTTTCCAAGATTATTGGCCATACTCACAAAACGCCGTTTGCTAGAATTAAGACTCAGTTTGCGGATATTACGGCTGATGAAGCAAGAGCTAAAGGTTACATCAAGGGTAGCCGTAAGAAGGAAGAAGTGTTTAAGCTGCTTAAGCGTGTCACAGATTCTACAACTATTTACAAGAAGCAGAAGATCGATCGTCAGGATGCAATCAAAATGACTTTCGATCACGCAGCTTGGATGAAGGAAGAGATGAAGGTCATGCTCGAAGAGGAGTCTGCTAGAGCGATTCTTGTTGGCGATGGTCGTAACGAGTCTGATGAAGACAAGATCAACGAGCTTTGCATTCGTCCGATTGCTTCTGACGACGACCTTTATACAATTAAGTACACCGTCGTTGTACCTAATAACGAGACAGAGGAGAACGCTGTTATCGATGCCGCTATCAAGGTTCAGGATGATTATCAGGGATCTGGTAGTATTAGCATGTTCATGGATACTACAACGGTTACAAAGCTGCTTCTCGTTAAAGACGGTATGGGTCACAGAATGTATAAGAGCCTTCAGGAACTTGCTACGGCTATGTCTGTTGATGAAATCGTTAAAGTTCCGAAGGGAATCATTCCGAGCGACGTTTACGGAATTGGTGTTGACCTTGCTGATTACAACGTTGGTACAGATGCCGGCGGCGAAGTTAACTGGTTCGACAATTTCGATATCGATTTCAACCAGTACAAGTATCTTGCAGAGACAATGTTCTCTGGTGCGCTGGTTAAGCCATATAGCGCATTTGTTCTTAAGAAGAACGTTTAAGGAGTGATAGGATGAGATGGTTTGGTAACGTTGGTTATGCTATAACCAGAGAAACGGTTCCTGGGGTCTACAAGCCACAAGTCGTTAGTCGTCAATATTCTGGTGATGCTATTGAACTTAGTTCAAGATGGCAGAATTCTCAGAACCAAAACGACAATTTGGCATTGGATGTTAAAATTAGCATAATAGCTGACCCATTTGCTTATGAAAATTTCGCTCACATGGTCTACGTTGAGTACATGAATTCAAAATGGAAAGTGACTAGTGCCAAACCAAACTATCCTCGAATAGAGTTGACTGTTGGGGGTGTATATAATGAAAAGCAGACTTGATCTACACAACATTCTTAAAAATTGTTTAGGTAGCGATCATGTATATTTTTCCCCTCCAGAGTCTGTTAAATTGGAGTATCCGTGTATAGTCTATCATAGAGACGGAGTTAACACCGTTTATGCCGATAATAAAGCGTACAACGTCTCCGTCTCTTATTCTATAACAGTCATATCTGACGAACCCGATATACACGACTTGTCATCGGATATTCCAATTATTACTAGTCACATTCACGAAGCTTTAATGGCCCTACCGTACATTAGCTATGACAGACATTACGTAGCTGATGGATTGGATCATGACGTTTACAAAATCATTTTTTAAAGGAGAAAACATATGTCTAAACTTGTTTGGGACAAAATTGGCGAACGGTTTTACGAGACTGGCGTTGACCATTGCGTATTATTTCCTGAAGCATCGAACGGCACAACTGAGAACGGCGTAGCGTGGAACGGTATCACTGGTATTACAGAGAAGCCTTCTGGCGCTGAATCGAATCCGGTATACGCTGACAATATTAAATACCTCGATCTTAGATCTGCGGAAGAGTATGGCGTTAGTATTGAAGCCCTTGCATATCCTGAAGCGTTTAAGCCGTGCATCGGTCTTAAGTCTATTGTTCCTGGTGTTGTTGTTGGTCAGCAGAGCAGAAAGAGATTCGGTCTTGTTTGGAGATCCAGAGTTGGAAACGACACTCTTGGCGATGATTATGGATACAAGCTTCATATGGCTTGGCACTGCGGAGCTGGCACGGCTGAAATTGCATACAAAACAGTAAACAACAATCCGGAGACTCAGACGTTCTCTTGGGATTGCACATGCAATACAGAAGATCCTGATACTGAAGATGGCGAGCTCAAAGCAACTGCTTCCGTCTGCCTCGATGAGACTACCATGGATGAAGAAGCAAAAGCAGTTCTTAAGCAGCTTGAAAATACGCTGTTTGGTACAGAGAATGCTGAGCCTACAATGCCTACTATTCAGGAAGTCGTGGCTATGTTCTCCGCTCTTGTTTCCACAGGCGGTTCTACAGGCGGTTGATGATAACAAAGCATATATAGGAGGTTTACTATGCTTACAAAAACAATTACATACGAAAATTTTAATGGCGAATCAGTAACAAAGACAATATTCTTACATATCAAAGCAACAACTCTTGCTCGTATGGAACTCAGACATGAATCCAATGGTCATACTTTTCCAGAACTTATTCAGAAGCTCATTGACGAAACTGAATATGAGCAGCTTTATGACGTTGTAGAAGAGCTTGTTATCATGGCTTATGGCGAGAAGTCTGAAGATGGAGAGTCTTTTGTTCAGACAGATGAGATGAGAGAAAAATTCAAGAACTCTGCTGCGTTTGAAGCTCTTATGACAGAGATTCTCATGGACGGTAGTGAAAACGCAATTGACTTTATCAGGGCTCTCGTTCCTAAATCGCTCCTTGATAAAGCTAACGCGATTGCCGAATCTGGTATGGTAGAGGCATAACATGCCACTGCCGATAGTAGTTAAGCCGTTCGAGCTATTCGATGAGCAGTCTAACAAATTTGTTAAGGTGGAGAAACCAACAAAACTATTGTTAGAGTGCTCGTTGATAGCAATTTCAAAATGGGAATCAAAATGGCACAAACCTTACTTGGTAGAAGGTAGAAAAACGTATCAAGAAAGCATAAGCTTCGTTGAGTGTATGACATTGACAAACAATGTTGACCCCATTATATACAGAGGGCTCACCAAAGAAAACATGGATGAGATACAAAAGTATATAGACGACCCAATGACAGCTACTGTTATTACGCCGAGGGAACCAAAACGTAGAGATTCATCATTCATAACGTCTGAAGTCATTTATTACGCCATGCTAAATCACGGTATACCATTCGAATGCCAAAAGTGGCACATACGAAGATTGTTAACGTTGATTGACGTCTGTAACGAATACAGAACACCAAAAGAAAAACGTTCGCAAGCCGATATTCTTGCCGATATGGAACGTATGAATAACGAAAGAAAACGCAAATGGGGAACGCGAGGTTGAGTCATGCCTATAAGCATCACTACTAAGGGCGATTTTAGATCCACCATTGATTGGTTAACAAAAATCGTAAATGGTAACTACAAAAGCAAATTCGATGAGTACGGTAGAATGGGGGTGGAGGCTCTTAGAGCAGCCACTCCTGTTAATACAGGAAAAACAGCTGATTCTTGGACATATGAAGTAAAATCTTCCCCAGGAAGCACGACAATCGAATGGAAAAACACCAATGTGAACGACCATGTTAACATAGCCTTAATTATACAGTACGGACACGGTACTGGTTGGGGAGGTTATGTTCCACCAAATGACTACATAAACCCAGCCTTAAAACCCGTCTACGACGCCATAGAAAGAGATTTTGCGGAGGTCTTTAAATGAGTTCTACCATAGATCAAAGAGTTGTTGAGATGAAATTTAACAACCAGGACTTCGAAACCGGTGCTAAACAGACTCTCTCGACTATAGAAAAACTTAAGACAGCATTTAATTTTGGCGGAGTAACAAAAGGGCTTGACGCTGTAAAGACCGCAGCAAATGGAATTTCTTTCACAGGACTTCAAAATGGCGCTGAAATAGTTTCTGCCAGAATGTCCGCATTGGGTGTTATGGGTGTTACGGCTTTAGTTAACATAGCCAATCAAGCCATTAATACAGGCAAAAGTATAGTCAATGCTCTCGCAATAAAACCCGTTACTACTGGCTTGTCAGAATACGAAACGAAGTTAAACGCCATTCAGACAATTCTGGCAAATACAAAACAACACGGAACAACCCTTTCAGATGTAAACAGAACGTTAAACGATCTGAATCATTACGCTGATAAGACCATTTATAACTTCCAGCAGATGACCTCTGCGATTGGCCAGTTCACCACAGCTGGTGTCGATTTGGAGACATCAGCATCATCTATTAAAGGTATAGCTAACTTAGCGGCTTTTGTTGGTGCTCCTGCTAGCGATGCTAGTAGAGCTATGTTCCAGTTGTCTCAGGCTTTGTCAACCGGAAAAGTTAGACTTACAGACTGGATGTCTTTGGAACATACAGCTGGCATGGGAGGAAAAGCTTTTCAGGATGCTCTCATAAGAACTGCTAGAGTTTTAAAAGACTCAAACGTTAACGTTGATGAAGCTATAAAAAAGAATGGAAACTTTAGAGATTCTCTTAAAGAAAACTGGCTTACAACAAACGTTCTTACCGAAACGCTTAAACAGTTTGCTGGAGAAGTTGACGAAGCAACTCTGAAACAACAAGGTTTCACAGATGAACAAATAAAGCAAATTCAAGAGACTGCTAAATTGGCAGAAGAGAATGCCACCGTTGTAAAAACATTTTCTCAGCTTAAAGATACGCTGGGTGAAGCGGCGCAGTCAGGATGGGCTGAAACATGGGAAATCATATTTGGCGACCTAGACGAAGCTAGAGCTCTTTGGACCGGCGTAAATAACGTTATAAGTGGCATAATTGATAATAGTGCTAGAGCCAGAAATGAGATGCTAAGTGTATGGAAAGAAAATGGTGGACGAGACGCTATCATTGATTCCATAAAGAATCTCTGGCAATACGCAACGGATATTGTCGGTCCTGTACAAGAAGTATTTAGAAACATATTTCCGCCAATAACTGGCGAACGATTGGCTGAGATATCTAAGAAGTTTCTTGAATTTACGAAAACACTTGAATTTACAGAGGCCAAAGCTCTTCCATTACAGTCGATAGCAGCATCTATATTTAAAACAATACGGAACGGGCTTAACTTCGTTATTAGCGGTTTTAACGTAGCAAAAACGATAGTTGGAACCGGACTTGATGCTTTTAATCATATTTTTCCAGCAGATGGAATAATCAAAAGAGTAAAAGACTTCGGTAGAGCTATTAGCCAGTTGAAACCGACACTGTCTATATCTGAGGTTACTGCTAGAAAACTTCATTACGTTTTTAGAGGTTTGTTTTCTGTAATCGATATTGGAATTCAGACTATAAAAGCCATATATAGTGTAGCTCAACCTCTTATTTCCAAGTTTTTACAACCGTTTAAAGGTCTTTCAGATGCGCTTCCGAAAACAGGACAATCTCTTTTAGATTATTTCTATAATCTTTCCATATCCGTGACTAGATTGGCTTCTAATTGGAAAAAGAACGACACTATACGGAAGACGCTTCAAGGTTGGTACGACACCGCAAAAACAAAGCTACAACCGATAATAAATATAGTTGTAAGTGTAAAAAACGCAATAGAATCTGTTTTTAAATCAATCACCGGTTTATCATTTGGAGACGCGTTTACTACAATAGTCGATACTATCCGTTCTGCTTTTGATAACATTGTGTCTTTTATGAGCGGTTTAGCTAACGGAAAGAAAATCGATTTTAGTGCAATTTGGCAAAACATTACAACTGCTGTTGGACCTTTAGGTAGTGTTTTAAACGTATTAAAAAGTTTCGTCAAGAGTTTTGGTGATATATTTGTATCAGGGGCGCCTCTTCTTAGTAAAATCATAGAAGGCGCTGGAACTCTTCTTGGAGGAATTCTGTCTGCTATTTCAAGTGCGTTTGGTAGTGTCGAATTCACAAACATGGTAAACCTTATAAATGGAGGTTTATTACTAGGTGTTACCGGCGGTTTGAAGAAATTCGTTGGTTCTCTTAATGAAATAATTGGCGCGTTTAAAGGCGAAGGAGAAGGTGGTATATTTGAAAAAATCTTCGGCGGAAAGCTCGGAGACATGTTCGGTGACACTTTCAAACCCATCCAAGACACGCTTTATAACATGCAAACGAAACTGAAAGCCGATTCTTTAAAACAGATAGCTATCGCTATAGGATTGTTAACAGCCTCCATATGGGTTCTTTCCGGTATAGACCCTGATCAGTTAGGCGCTTCTTTAACAGCCGCGGCTGTAGGTCTTGGCGAGTTGGTAGGGGCTTTGTATATCATCAATAAGTACATCGGTGGCTCTAAGGCTAACGACATGAAGAAGTTAGCGACAAACATGATTCTTGTTGCCGCAGCCGTAGCAATATTGTCGATAGGTATAAAGAATCTAGCTGGATTAAGCTGGAGCGAATTAGGTGTTGGCTTAGCCGGTGTGTTTGGTGCGTTGGTTATGCTTGGCGGTTTTCTTACAGCTACAGACTTTTCGCAAATTGGAATCAAAATGGGTATCGGTTTGGTGCTCATTGCTGTTGCTATTAATAAAATTAGTGAAGCTGTTATAAGTCTTTCTGCGCTTTCATTTGATCAGATTTCTCAAGGTATACTCGGTTTGTTCGGAACGCTTACTTTGTTCGGCGCGTTTTTAACGTTTACTGACTTTTCTGATATTGGTATACGAACCGGAATAGGGCTTATAGCTATAGCAGTTGCTATTGGTATGCTTGCAAACGCTGTTAACACGTTTGGAACTATGGACTTTGGCGTTATGATTCAAGGTCTTTTAGGATTAGGCGGTGCTTTACTTGGGCTCGGCATATTTACCACTATGGTTAGCGGATCTACAAATCTTATTAGCATTGGTATAGGTTTGATTGCAGTTGCCGCCGCTATGACCATTCTTTCTGGTGCTATACAGACAATGGGTCAAATGGACCCTGCACAAATGGTTCAGGGTTTAATAGGCTTAGGTGCCTCTTTGCTATCTTTAGCCATAGCTCTTAACTTTATGCCAAAGAACACGTTGGCTCTGGGCTTAGGTCTTTTGATGGTTGGCGCTGGAATAAAGATGGTGGCTTCAGCTGTTGCAACTATGGGTTCTATGGATACAGGACAGTTAGTACAAGGCGTTGTAGCGTTAGGAGCTTCTCTTGTTGGTTTGGCTTTAGGCTTAAATCTTATGACTGGAGCACTTCCTGGAGCAGCAGCGTTGTTGATTGCTTCAGCAGCTCTTCTGATGCTTGGTCCTGCTCTTCTAATGTTTAAGATGGTTGGCGATAATTGCGTTCCTATATTTGTAGGTTTGGCTGGTGCGTTCATTGTGCTTGCTGCTGGTGCTGCTATTATAGCTCCGGCATTGGTTCCGTTGGCTGGTTTCGCTGCTGTTCTCCTCGGTTTATCCGTTGCCGGTGCTGCTTGTGGAGCGGCTTTAATAGTTCTAGGTTTAGGTTTATCTGCTGTTGGTGCTGGTCTTGCCGGATTGGTGGCTGGCCTTGTTAGCGCTATACAGGGCGTAGCGGATTTGGGATACAATCTATTGCATGGTATAACCGACATATTTTACTATGGATGGATTGATTTAAAACCCGCACTACAGGCTTTCTGTGATGCCTTTATCAACTTCTTCAAGAATTTGTTTGGTATTCATTCGCCATCAACTGTAATGGCCGATCTTGGTGGTCAGCTTATAGCAGGTCTTGGTCAGGGTATAACTAACGCTGTAGGCACCGCTTTAAGCGCTATATCCGGCATAGGAACCGCTATAATTGAAGGCATCACAGGGTTTGCTGGACAGCTAATATCTTCTGGTCAGAGTCTAATCGAAAATTTAGGCAGTGGTATATCTAACAAGATAAGTGCTGCCAAGAGTAAGATGGGTGAGATTGGTGAAGGAATCGTAACGAAGATAAACACTTTCAAATCTAGATTAGCTAGTGCAGGTAGATCCGTTATCGACGGTTTCGTGTCCGGTATGGGTGAAAAGCTAGCAGCAGTTAGAGAAAAAGCAGCAAGTCTTGCTAATTCTGCTCTATCTTCCATTAAAGGAATTAGTTTCCATGGGGCTGGCGAAGACGCAGGACAAGGTTTTATTAACGGTCTTGGTAGCAAGATAGGAGGAGTTGTAAGTAAGGCTGCCGAACTTGCAAGAAGCGCCCTGCACACTGTTACAAGCACTATTAGATCTGGTTCTCCTTCTAAAGAGACTACGAAATACGGTCAGTGGTTTGGTCAAGGTTTTATCATTGGTATTGGTCAGTATGTTAAGGCTGCTGGCAATGCTGGTGAAGAAATGGCATCTAGTGCACTCACTGTTGTTGAGGATTTAGTTGGTAGATCGCAGGAAGCAGTTGATGAGATGCTTGATTTCGATCCAGTTATAACGCCGGTTCTTAACTTAGACACGCTTAAGGACCAAGCTAGATCTATTTCTAGCTTGTTTAACCACACAACGGCTAATCTTGGACTATCAACTCCAGAAGATAGAAATTCGAATCAAAATGAAGGATCTTCAGTGCCGGTTGTTAACAATAGCACTACTTATGTACAAAACATAACGTCTCCGAGGGCTTTGCGCTCTCGCGATATTTATAGAAATACTAAGAATCTTATAGCTTTACAGAAAGGGGCTAGAGCATAATGCTGAAATCAGTAACTGTTACTAATCATCTTGGTAAAAGCATTACATTAGAACTCGCAAACCCCGAAGAATCCGGTTTTTACGTGGTCGGGATCACTGGTCTCGACCCGCCAAAAGCCGATATTTCACTGTCAGATATCGCTGCCTATGACGGAAGCGTTTTTAATTCATCTAGAGTTAGTAGCAGGAACATAGTTTTAAGTCTAATGTTTCCTGAGACAAAAGTCGAATATTATAGACACGAATGTTACAAATATTTTCCAATAAAAAGAAATGTAACACTAGATTTTGTTACAGATACTAGACAATTAAGCATTTCTGGTTATGTTGAATCTAATGAAATAGGAATATTCTCCAAAAGACAAGGCTGTCAGGTTTCAATTCTGTGCCCAGACCCATGGTTTTATGACACAAATGGTAGCAGATCAGAACAAACGCTTTCTAAAATAGAGAGAGTATTCGAATTTGAACGTTTTGATGACGTTACGGGGGACACGTGGATAAAAGGAATAACAAGCGAAGACAGTTATTCTATAGAGTTCTCAAACATTATTAAAAACAGTTCAGGTATAGTTAATTACGATGGTGATATAGAAGTAGGCGTTACTCTTAGATTCAGAGCGTTCGGAACGACTGGAGACGTTAACATTTACAAGGGCTATGATCGACTAACTATAAACTCTTCAGTCGTAAATCGCATAACTAATGCCCCTATCCAAGCTGGTGATGAGATCATCATAACTACTCACCAGGGAAAGAAATCTGCTAGATTATTGAGAAACGGTAAATACGTAAATATTCTGTCCGCAATCGATAAAAAATCAACGTGGCTTAAAGTCTCAAAAGGAGAAAACGAATTTGTATTTACAACTGTCACTAGTAGCGGTGAGTTAGCATTTTCGATACAGACACTATACGAGGGTATTTAAAGTGGATATTTTAGTTCTTAATAAAAACTTTGATACGCAAGCCATAATAGACACATACGAGTCGTTTAATTGGACTGACAGATACAACGAAGCCGGCGATTTCGAGTTGACTATTGTATTAAGCCAAGATTCGTCAGATTTGATAGATTATTTCAAAGTTGATTATTACGTATATATGAACATGTCAGATCATTTGATGATAATTGAAGACATCAACATAGATACGAGTTTTGAAGAGGGCGATAAATTGGTCGTAGCTGGTCGGTCTTTAGAGTCTATATTAGATCGTCGTGTTATTTGGCACCAAACAGTATACCCGGTAAACGCACACGTAAATAGTGTATGCTTATCGATCATTAATAACGCTATGGGTTCCCAAGCTCCAGATTATCGAAAAATTCCAAATTTTGAAATACATTCATCTAGTGATTCGTATATTTTATCACTAAAGCTGGAAGGAGGAGCTCAGTACACAGGCGATAATGTTTATGATGTCATAACCCATATTTGTAAATTGAAGAAGATAGGATTTAAAGTCGTTTGGTCAGTTGTAAACGGAGAAAATAAATTTATAATGTCATTGTATAATGGAACCGATAGAACATACGACGCTACAAAAAATCCTAACAAACCGCCTGTTATATTTTCTCCTTACTTTGAAAACATTGATAGCACTAAATACTACCAGTCAATAAAAACGTTTAAAACCGTTAATCTTGTTGCTGGCGAGGGAGAAGGATCTGCTAGAAAACGAAAATCGGTTCTGCGTGGCGGAAACAAATACACTGGGTTATATCGTAGAGAAATGTATACGGATGCCAGAGACATATCTTCTCAAACAGACGATACGCACACTATGAGTAACGACGCCTATATGAAATTATTAGCAACAAGAGGTAAAGAAAAACTAGCAGAAGATGACAATAGTATAGCCGAAACGTTTGAGGGTGAGGTTGACTATAGAACGTCATTCATATACAAAGAAGATTATTTTTTAGGAGACATTGTAGAGGTCGCAGACAGATACGGCCACGAAACTCCTGTAAGAATTTCTGAGATAACATATTCGTTCGATGAAGAAGGTTTTTCTATAAATCCGTCGTTTACGGTTCCAGATGATGAAGAAATAACAGAAGGAGATTAAGAATGGCTGTAACATCAGGATTTTATAACTCATATAATCATGATAGACTTTATAGTGCTGATCAATTCGGAGCTATATTTGATGGTCTAATAAGCGATGGAGTATACAATAACGTAGGCCAGGCTTTTAATGTTACGTCTGGAGAAGGTATGCACGTCAATGTCGGAACTGGACGAGGTTGGTTTCAACACACTTGGATTTTTAACGATCAAACGTTACCAATTGAAATAGACACTGCTCCTACCGGAAATTTAACCAGAATTGATACAATCGTTATAGGTGTCAATAAAAGTGATGCAGTACGAAGTAGTCGTATATACGCGGTTAAAGGAACTCCAGCTGCTAGCCCTACGAAACCTACGCTTAGTAATGGAACAAATGGGCTTTACGAGTACGCATTAGCATTTGTAACTGTCAATTCTGGAGTAACGTCTATACCGTCAACGAAAATACAGTACGTTGTTGGTCATACTGATAAAGGTGGAGTAGGTCACGTTGTTTGTCCAGCGGCATCGACGCAATCCTTGAGTTCATATTTTTCAAATTACGAAACTGAATTAGAGGAGCGTGTTAATAGTTTTATATCTTCTATTTCTCAAGACATAGGCGAAGACGGTCAGGAAACCCTTGGTTTAATAGCACAACACCTTAACACTCTTGACGGACAAGTAAATAATCCGGGTGGCATTTCGGATTTAATAACAAATCCAAGCACCGGAATTAATAAAAAAATAACCGATATTAATACTGCTATAAGTGGTTCCAATGGTATTAACAGTAAGATAGCAGCGATAAACTCGTTAATAAATGCTAATAGCCAGAAAATTACCGGTTCGTTAGCCGGAGATAATAGTAATCCGATAAACATAGACAGACCGCCACATGGCATATGCGTAATAACTACCTATTCAGGAGGGTCAAAACCGATTAAGCTTGGAGGCAATAGCTGGGTTGTTATCACAATGAACACCGATGTGTCAGCAAAATACAACACACAACTGGCTTTTGGCTTTACTAAGACTCCTAGAATTGCTATACGTGTAAAAAACAATGCACAACCAAAAAGTAGCAGTACAACAGAAACGAAATGGGAAACATGGAAATATTCTGCTGAATTAAAAGAGATAAAATAAGGAGGTCGCTGTATGGTAAGAGTAACTGGTAAAACGATAACCATGACCAGAGGCGATTCTGCTCATATAGAAATTCAGATGGAATATGAAGGAGGTGTGTCGTACGAAGCATTACGTGGTGATGTCATAAGATTCACTGTTAAGAAGAATTATGGAGATGTCACACCGTTAATCATTATAGACATGGAGCCATACGTTCCTGACGGAGAAGAGACGGAACTTGTAGAATCTGTTGAGTTACATATTTTACCGTCCCATACTAGAGATTTGGAATACGGTTCTTATAGATTCGATATTCAATTATTGAGAGTGAACGGTGATATAGACACCTTTATAGATAAGGGAACATTAACTTTAACAGAAGAAGTTGGAAGATATACAGATAGGGTCGGAGGATTGTAATGATAGATGGAGCTTTATACACACTTCCGACTCTTGATGGCAAGCTTTCTGGAATAGGACCAACATTATTTATTGGGGATGCAAGTCTTACTGAAACGGAAAAAGAACTCTTAAAGTCTTTAGTATACGGACCTGGAGACACGCTTTCCATATTTGATGAGACAGTTGATATTACAAATTCAAACGAATCTACTTCGATAGAATACGGAAAACAATACACCGCCATATTAACATGCGATCCGTTGAAAGCAATATCTTTGGCTATTTATATGGGCGGAAAAAACATATCCGAATGTAAAACGGTTGAGACGTATTGTAAACACGTAATAAGCATACCAGAAGTAACTGGCGTAATACGAATTACTGGGAGTACAACAACTATAATACGGCAGATACAAGCTACATATACTCAATCAAAAGAAATTCATGCCGACACCGATATCGATGAACTAAGGGACGATTTGGTTGTACGTGGTGGACTTGGCGGTTCTTCTATGCCGTATGTTTTGACTGATTATACATTGAGCGGTAATCTTACCGTTGGTACATCAACTATAACTGTAGATTTCCATGGAAAAACAACAACTTTTGATGTAGTGGTAACATAAGGAGGTTTAAATGAACAACTATAATCCATACGGTAATCAACTTCAGCAACCGCAACAACAGAACAACGGCACGCCTTTAATGGTCACCTTGCTTCCTGATATTTCGCTGGCTGATTCATACAACATTGCTCCGAATAGTAGTATGTTCTTTCTTGATCAGGCTATGACAACACTTAAAATGCGGTCGAGGGATCAGAACGGTTTTGCTAGGCCGGATAGAATCTGGGAGATCAAGGAGACAACACCTCCGCCTCAGACTGCTGACGGGCAGTATGCAACTAAAGAAGAAATTAATCAGCTTAATAGCAAGATCGACAAGCTTCTGTCTGCATGGCAGGAGTTTTCTAAATAAGGAGGATGACTATGGGATTCAGTCCAATTGATACCGTAAAGATGTTTATGCAGGGCGCTCAGAAGCAGAATCCGAATCTTGACCCCGCAGCCACCGCAAAGAACATGCTTGGAGATCCTAACATTCAGACCTCTGCTCAGGCATGGGATATGATGCTTCAGACTGGAAAGATCGATCGAGCAACTTATGAGAAGTACAAGGGGATGATGTGATGGCGATTATTAATGGAAATTTTACAGATGGCGACGGTAATCTTGTCAACATAGCCGATCTTCTGAGAGGCACTCAGGGTAATACTCAGAACTATGACCACATGTCGCCAATCTCCGGCTGGGTATATGACGGCGAAGGCAATAAGGTCAACATCATTGATATTATTAAGGCTGCCGATACTACAGACGTCAAGGGCGTTAGTATCAACGGAAGCGACCCGGTTACACCTAATGAAAACGGAGTTGTAGAGATTACTATTTCCGGGGACGGGCAGTCTGTAGGTTTGTCTTCGGCAGAGAAAGCCGAGCTCATTG
>Ga0326511_10000938_pt1 | contig 24952 bp, 23 predicted proteins | sample 0_2496_0518_D_FD_203701 | JGI IMG/M metagenome (GOLD analysis project Ga0326511, IMG submission 203701) | Bovine rumen microbial communities from UC Davis, California, United States - 0_2496_0518 | ecosystem: Host-associated > Mammals > Digestive system > Stomach > Rumen | place: USA...
GATGGTACCCGTGCTCGGGAACCAGCGGCCACCAATGAGGAAGGTTTCGTGCCACTGCCATTCGTCGCCGAAGGACATGTTCATGTTGTTCACGATAGTGATGGCGGCCTGCGGAATCACTTCGAAAATACGGGCATAATGGAAGACGAACGCCTGTTCCCAGCTTCTCTTCTCATAATTGTCGGCACATTCTTCAAGCTTGCTGATACTACCATTTTCCAATTCCTTACAGGCATCGGGCTTGAACGTGTAGTTGTGCCACATGGCCATACCCAAACCGTAGCTCACATAGTTACGGGTGGGGCGCTTGTGGGCGAACTTGTCGTTGGGGTCTTCGCCGTTGCCGGAACCTTCGGCCGGAACCACATACACGTACTGCGGTTCATCGTTGGAAGACGGGGCCGGGGCGTAGGCGGCGCTTTCCGGAGCTTCCGGAGCGAGGTTCGCGAGGGCCGTCTTGACAGCGCCTTCGATAGCCATGTCGAGATCGTCGATGGAGGCAGCCTTCTGCTTGCCGCTGGCGACCACGGAACCGTTATTCACCTGTTCGCAGACGACCACGATGGAGCTACCCATGGTCATGAGGTTCGTGCGGAGCTGGATATCGGAGCTTTCGGCGAGGGTGTTGCCCGACTGGGTGACCGAAGCGCGGACGAGGGACTGCACCATCTCGGGAGCTTCGGGAGAGAATTCGGCGCCGGTGGGGGCGAGGACTTGGACATCGGCAGCAAATGAAATTGCCGCGAGGGAAATAATAGCTGTAATAATCTTCTTCATGCCCTCAAATATAGATAAAAAAATTAGACGAAAGAACGCCGCTACGCGGCTACAGACGAAAGACGAGAGAGTGATATTAGTATCTCGAGGCTAGAATCTAGAAGAACGGGGAAGCGCCCCCTTCACTTATTACTACTTTTCCAATAAATCTTTCACTTTTTTCTCTCGTCTCTCGTCTCTCGTCTCTCGTCTTTCGTCTCTCGTCTATTCATGAACAAAGCCGCCATAATCGTTGCCGTATCCATGCTCCTGAGCCGCGTTCTCGGGATTTTCCGCGAAATGCTGCTCGCCCATGCGGCGGGCGTCTCGCTCGAAAAGAACGCCCTCGACCTCGCGTTCATGATTCCCGACATTTTGAACCACGTTGTCAGCACCGGATTCCTCTCGATTATCTTCATCCCGATTTTCACGGGCTACAAGGTGGCTGGCGACGAGAAGGGCGGTTGGAAGTTCTTCAGCAACGTGCTGAACACGTTCGGCATCGCGCTTTTGATTCTGGTGGTGCCCGCATTCATCTGGATGAAGGAGCTTTTGCAGCTGTTGACGGTCGACGGCGCCACGCCGGAACTTATCGAGCGCGCCACGTACTATGGCCGCATTATTCTGCCCGGCCAGGTGTTCATCTTCGTCGGCAGCATCCTCGTGGCCGTACAGCATACCCGTAAGCAGTTCTTGATTCCCTCGCTCACGGGCCTTATCTACAACGTGGCGATTGTCGCGGGCGGCGCGGCCGGGCTCGCGCTCGGTAAGTACACCGGCACGGACTTCGGCCTGGAAGGATTCGCCTGGGGCGTGCCGGTGGGCGCCTTCATCGGCTTTTTCGCCCTCCAGATTTTCGGCGCCCGGCGTGGCGGCGTGCATTACGAACTGCTCGTGCAGCCGACCCATCCTGACATCAAGCGCTACTTCAAGATGATGCTCCCGATGTCCTTGGGAGTGGGTTCCATGTTCGGCCTCGAATTCATCATCCGTAGCTTTGGCGCGAATTTCGGCACCAGCGGTATTTCGAGCCTCAACTACGCCTACCGCGTGATGTACACGCTTGTCGCGGTCTTCGGATTTTCGGTTTCAGTCACGAGCTACCCCGACATGGCGCGCCTCGTCAAAGAAGGCGACTTCGCAAGCCTCAACCGCAAAATCTGGAAGAGCCTCTCGCGCATGTTCTGCATCTTGATTCCGGCCGTCGTCGCCGTGTGGGCACTCAGTTTCCCCGCCGTGCGCATCCTCTTTGAACGCGGAGCCTTCCAGCGCGAAACTACCGAAGCCATTTCCGAAATCCTCCGCTGGTACTTGCCCGTGAGCCTCGGGCTCTGCCTGCAAGCCGTGCTCGTCCGCAGTTTCTACGCCTGCGAACGCATGTGGGTGCCGACCCTCCTCAACACCGGCATCTTTGCCGCAACGATTCCCGCCTACATCTTGCTCGGCGCCCCCGAAGTGGGACTCGGCATCAAGAGCGTCCCGATTATCGGTGCCACCGGCGCCATCCTCCAAGTGCTCTCGATGATATTCATGTGGGCCAAGAAGAACGGCACCGACGGCATGAAGGACGCCCTCCTCAACATGTTCCGCGCGCTTGTCGCCTTCGGCATCATGATTGCGGCCGCCATCGGCCTCGACCGTGTATCGGGTGAATTCGTGCGCACCGCAAGTTTCATCGTCCTCGTCATCTACGCCTGCGCCGCGGGCATCGGACTCTTCACGCTCACGCTGATTATCCAGCGCTACCTCGGCAGCAAAGATGCAAAGGATATCTTGAACGAATTGCTCGGCAAGGTGCTCCGCAAGCTGCACCTCGCAAGATAATCATTTGCTCATATCGATACGCACCGTATCGGGTTTCATGTGTTCTTCGTCTTTCGGGGGCATCGCTTCTTCCGGAATCTTCGTCGTATATTCCGTCATGTCGTCGTCCTCGAATCCGTTACTCGCCCACTTGATAAAGCCGATGGTTCCGCCCACTACGGCGCCCGCCAAGAAGCCCACAGCCGCGACGCCGACGCCAATCCAAACCGCTTTGCCAAGGTCGTCCTCGAATTCCTGCTCCTGCTCCGACAGGTCGCCATCATCCTTGTCCGACGAAGCCGCACCGGCCGCAACGAACACGACCATCCCGGGAATAGCAAGCGACGTTCCCGCATTCACGCTATAGCGAATCACGGGATTCGGGTTACTGCTCACGGCGCACCCGACAAGCGAAAGCGCAAGCAACAAGCATATGAGCGACTTCAGGAATTTCACGCCCCAAATATAATGAAAAAGCCCCGCGGGTGCGGAGCTTTCTACATAAATTACAGCAAAGGCTTACGGGTTCATGCAACCGGCGCTCGGATTCGTCCAGCCCTCTTCTTGAGGTGCTTCACCTGCCTTCCAGCAATGGAGCGTGTCGAGCACCCCGCCTTCGTATGTGGACCAGTCGGTCACCTTCTTGATGTTGGTTTCGTTAGTGGTGTTGATTCGGCTTGAATAATGATCGATCAGGTACTGCGGGCATTCCACTTCCTCGATGTAGTAAGTCGGATTGTCTGCAGCCATGTACCAGTCGGCAAACCAGTGGCAACCGCGCAAGAGGTTCGGGAGGCCGCCGTCAGCGAAAGCAGCATCGCACATATCCTTGACGCAGGTCTGGTAACATTCCAGGGAGCCTTCGGTACCGCAGTTCGTGTTTTTCTGGCATTCCGTAAGGAACCCGCCAAAACCAGCGCCCCAGTTAAAGCCGGCGCCCTTGTTCACCTGGGTAGAGAGAGCGTCAAAGGCACCCACGCCGCCACCCGGGACCATCAAGTCGAACTGGCCAGCAGGCAGATTGCCGTTACCGCTCGCCACATCGTTACCGATGTTGGAGGCCATCACCACCAGGTGCTTACCCTTAAGCGCCTTATGGGTCGCCTTGGGCGGGTTCTGCTCGAACTCATCCTTGAAATGACCATCGTACTGCAAGTGATAGCACTTGCCACACCTGCTATCGGCTGTACCCGCAACGTAGGCGTAAGCAAGAGTGTCATTCACGGCAATAGGAGCCATGTCCGTGCAGGTGAACACGCCCTTTTCCTTTTCGTCGCCACAGGCACTTCTAGTACCTTCGTAACCGAACCAAGACTTTGTTACGTTGCCCAAGGTAAAGGTAGGGACTTCCACATCGTGAATGTTGCAGTTACGCGCAGTGCCATAAGTGGAAAGATAGGCCTCTTTGGAAGTCATGCTTGCGCGAGTTTTATCATTCTCGCTTTCCGCAATCCAGGAACAGTGCGGCTTGCAGGCGTCCCAATAACGCGTATTCCAGCCGCGCTTCGCCGTTGCGCTGATGTCCTTGGTGTATTCAACCGGAGGTTTGCCGTAAGATTCAAGCGTCGGGAATCCGCTCGCGTCGAGTTCCGGTTCATTGCTGCTGGAGCTTTCGGGAACAACGTCGGCGCTGGAACCCGGAACTACGGAACCGCTGGAGCCAGGAACTGCGTTACTCGATGTCGGATTGTCGGGATTCGCTGAAGAACCGGGATTCACCGTACCGCTCGAGCCGGGATTCACGGAACCACTGGAGCCCGGAACCGCATCGCTCGAAGCAGGCGTTGCATCGGACGAATTAATCGGGTTGTCAATCTCACCTGTACCTGGGTTATTGCCCACCGGATCGGTAGCCTTGTCCAAAGTAGCGTCGTCGCCGCAAGCGCAGATCATGGCGACCGCGCCGGCAACAATTATCGTCTTGAACATTTTACGTTTCATAGAACCTCGTTACGGAGCGCAACCGGCACCCTTGCCATTCGGATCGTTCGGGTTTTCGCCATCCTTCCAGCAATAGACCGTATCGAGCACGTCGCCCTTCTTGTAATCGGACCAGTCGTCATGCCAACGCCAACGGTTTTCCAAAGTCGTATTGAACGTGGTCAGGTAATGGTCTATCAGGTACTGCGGGCATTCCACCTCTTCCCAGTTGTACGTCGGGTTGTCGGCCGCCATGAACCATTCGGCATACCACTTGCAGCCGCGCAACAGGTTCGGCCAGTCCTTGAACACTTCGTCACACTTCTTGATAACGCACTGCTGGTAGGCTTCCACGGTGTTGTCCCAACCGAGGCTCTGCTGGCATTCCGTGAGGAATCCGCCACCGTTTGCACCGAGGCCGCTAGCAGGCACGCCAATCTGCGTCGAGAGCGCGTTGAACGCACCCACGCCACCGCCCGGAACCATCATGTCGTACTGGCCCGCTTCCACATCGTGACCGATATTCGAGGCCATCACAATCATGTGCTTGCCCTTGAGCGCCAAATGCGTTTCCTTCACGTCGTTCGCATGGTTGCCACCATTGAATTGCAGGTGGAAGCACTTGCCGCATCCGCCACCGAACTGTGCGCCCGGAGCCGCGACGTAACCATAAGAAAGATTTTCCGTCACCTGGATAGGCGCCATGTCCGTACAGGTGTAGGTGCCGCCGGCATTGCTGTTGACGCAGGCGCTGTTCGTGCCCTCGTAACCCATCCAGTACTGCTGTACTGCATGGCCAAGAGTAAACGCCGGAACTTCGACGTCGTGGATATTGCAGTTACGGGCAACAGTACGGCCCGCCTGGTAGGCAGCCTCGCTCGTAGTATCGACGCTGCTGAGCCAGGAGCAGTGCGGCTTGCAGGCGTCCCAGTAGCGGCTGCTCCAGCCCGTCTTTCCGTTGTTCAGAATGTCCTTGGTATATGCAGCCGGAGGATCGCCGTAAGACTCGAGAGTCGGGAATCCGTTCTCGTCGAGGTCCGGGTCCTTGCTGCTGGAGCTTTCAGGAACAACATCGGCGCTGGAACCCACGACTGAGCCGCTGGAACCCGGATTCACTGCGGCACTCGATGTCGGGTCGGCCGGATTCGTCGACGAACCGGGATTCACCGCACCGCTCGAGTTTGGATTGACAGCAGCACTCGAACCGGGAACAGCAGCGCTGGACTGCGGAGCAGCAGACTCGCTGCTCTTGACGACTTCGCCGGTATTCGGGTCGATCGACGCATTCTTATTACAGAAAACCTGTGCCGACATGTTGACGTCGAAATACGGGCCCTCGGCATCCATGATATGGCCAACTCCGTCTTCCGACAAAGTGAAGTATAATCCCTCGACGACCTTGCCATCCTTGTCGTAAATAGAACCGGCACCCGTCTGCGAAGTCGCCTGGTCGATAACCCAGTATTCGCCGATGCCCAGATCGAAAATCCAACCGTCCTTGAACACCATGTATCCGGCACAGGGACTGTTGGGCTGGCTACCGCTATCCACGGAATTCGTCGCGGGAGTGTCGCTGCCCGAACCGGAATCGTCACCGCAGGCACAAATCATCGCCACGGCGCCCATAGCCAACATAACCTTAAAAAGCCTGTTCTTCATAGGTCTCCTTGTATTTCATCTAACCCTAAAAATAAATTTATGTATCCACAACCGCACGAAAAAAAGATAATTGGAACATCGAAGTGTTCACAAATCGTGCCCGCAAGTGTCACAACTCACACTTTTATGCAAAAAAGGCTTCACTAACGTTGAAGCCTTTTTTAGTTACTAGTTAATAGTTACTTCGCCCTTCGGGCTAGTAACTAGTAACTCAGAACTCGTAACTGCCGCGTAGCGGCCCTCATTAGTCCCTGAACTTCACCTGCTTGGTGCCGGCGACGACTTCGCCGATCTGCACCCACTTCTCGCCCTTGGCTTCGAGGTGGGCGACCACTTCGGCCTTGTCTGCCGGGTCGATGAAGATGAGCATGCCCATGCCCATGTTGAAGGTGGAGTACATCTCGTCCTTCTCCACGGAACCGGCCTGCTGGATGAGCTTGAAGATCATCGGCGGATCCCACGTGGTACGGTCGATAATCACGTCCACGTTGTCCGGAAGGATACGCGGGATGTTGCCCTGGTAGCCCGAACCCGTGATATGGGCGAGACCCTGGATAATCTTCTTGTTGCAGAGGTCGATGAGGCTCGGGTAGTAGCTGCGGTGCGGAGTCGCGAGCGCTTCGCCGATCGTCTTGTCCATGCCGTCGACGAGAGTGTCCACCTTGTAGCCGGCCACTTCGAACAGCACCTTACGGGCGAGAGAATAGCCGTTGGTATGGAGGCCCGTAGAAGGCAGGCCGAGGATGATGGTGCCCGGCTTGATCTTCTTCCCGTCAATGATGTTTTCGCGTTCCACGACACCCACGATCGTACCGGAAATGTCGTAGTCGCCCGGACCGTAGAAGCCCGGCATTTCAGCCGTTTCGCCACCGATCAGGACGAGGTCGTTTTCGCGGCAAGCCTTGGCCATACCGGCAACCAACTTGTCCATAACGCCCGGTTCCAGGCGGCCCGTAGCCACGTAGTCCAAAAAGAACAGCGGGCGTGCGCCCTGCACCAGGATATCGTCACAGCAGTGGTTCACGATGTCCTGGCCCGGCAGTTCGTGCGTGCCCATCTCGATATCGACCTTGAGCTTCGTGCCCACGCCGTCGACGGAGCTGACCAGCACCGGGTCCTTCATGCCCAGGTGGTTCAGCGTGAAGAGGCCGCCGAAGTTGCCGACGTCACCGAGGACGCCTTGGTTGAATGTAGTACGTACGGATTTCTTGACACCGACCATTGCTTCGTCGGCACGGGCCAAGGATACTCCTGCGTCTGCGTAATTCATCTTTTTTCCTTTGCCCTAAAAGCGGGCACTTAGTTCTGCCCTATTTCTGGGCACTTTGTTTTTCATCAAGATTTCTGAGGGCATCCAAAATGAGGCTCGTCGTGTCGGACATCTGGTTGATGTTCACGATATCGGGCATCAAGTGGGTATCCAGCTTAAAGAGCGAGTCGTCACCCCAGGAGAGGATCTTCTCGAGGGCATCCGGCCCCGCCAGTTTGCCACACTTGGCACAGCAGATACGGCCTTCCTGGAACGCCACGAATCCGGATTCACCGTTGGCTTCGCAAATCACGGTACCCGTAATGCGGCTCTTTTCCATAGTCTGGGCAAAATCGATAAACGGCAGCACCTTGCCCGAAGCGAGCAGCGAGAGGCGCTGGAACTCGTCAAAAGCCTTGTTCTTCGCGCGCAAGTTATCCGCCACCACCTTGTAGAGGTAGACCATGATAGTCGGATTCTTGTCGAGGAACTTCACGAACTCCGCCTTCGGAATATGCAGCACGGTGCACCCGTCTTCGGCGGCAATGATCGTATTACTGGTCGGTTCATTACAGATGATGGACATTTCGGCAAAGCAGGCGCCGCTTTCCACATGGGCGATGACGCTGTAATGGCCGTCGGGCAGGATCTGGCCGCAAACCTGGGCGCGCCCGCTCTGCATCACGCAGAACGACTTGCTTTCCGTACCGCCTTCCAGGATAATCTCGCCCGGTTCGTATTCACGGAGTTGGGCATTCAGCAATAAAAAGTCCGCACACTCTCTCGGCACCTGCTGCAAAAAAGGTACTTTCGCCTCGTAGCTGAGGGCGATCCATTCACCAATTCCAGTAGTAGTCTTCATCATGGTTAAAAATTAAAAATATTTCGGTACCACGAGGCGCCCGCCTGCCCCGATTGGCCCCCCGAAACGCTCCCATTTTCCGCAAACAGGCAACCGTGCAAATCCGCGATTAGCTTTACGGGCCGTGCGACCGCGCTCTCGTAAAAGTCGTTCCCGCCGCCGGGCCCCTTCCGCCCGTCATTCTGGCAGACTCTCTTGTCCCGGAACGCCTTCAGCGCCTTCACGCGCGGTTCCGTCGCCAGCACCTCCTCGACCGACCCGAACGCCCCCGGGTTCACCCACACGTCCGCGCTGTCGGCCAGGAGCATCACCTCTTCGAGCGAAAGCTTCAGCTCGCGGGTCGTATCGCCTTCCCACAGGTAGCGCCCGCCCGCCGCCTTCACCAGGTGCGCCGTGTAGCTCTTGCCGCCAGGCGCGTACCATACGCCTCCGTAGGCCATGCCCGCGATGACACGGGGGGAAGTTTCCCCCTCGCTCCTGCCGCCCGCGGCATCCGCTACCCCCTCTGCGGGGGCCACCCCCGCAACGCCCCCTTTGTTAGACGAGAGACGAGAAGCCTGCCCTGAGCCTGCCGAAGGGGCGAGAGACGAGAGGTAGTCTGCTTTAGTTTGTTCGTAAATAGCCGCCGCGAGCGAATCCACGCCGAACAGCATTCCGTACAACTTAATCCACTCGATCTTGGCAAGCGGGTTATCTTCCTGCCATTCCGACGTGACCAACAGCGGAATCCCCAAAGTCTGCAGGCGGTCGTAATCGTCGTAGCTGCCGCCGGTCGCAAACGTCATCACCAAGTCCGGCTTGAGCGCCAGGACCTTCTCGAGCGAAATCGTCGGCCCGTTCCCGACCTCGGCGACTTCCCCCGCCGCGACGCGGGCATACAGGGCGCTATCCACCACGTACTTCCCTTCGCCCACGCCCACGATGCGGTTCGCGATACCCAACCGCGTCATGAAGCCGATCTGTGCCGAAGAAAGGATGACCACCCTCCGGACAGGCTTTTCGACCGTCAGGCGGTAGACGACCGTGTCCTTCCCGATGAACGAAAGCACCTCGATTTCGCCGTTTCCGCAGCGGTGCCCCAAGTGCAAAAGGCGGCTATGGCCCATCGGCTCCCAGACCGCCTCCTCGGCACACGAACTGGGCGCTTTAGCCTCCGGGGAACGCCCCTGAAACACCCAGACCAGGGCCGCCAATACCAAAAAAGCGCAAAAAACGGCCAACCGCCACCCCAGGAACGGCCTCAAAAATGCACGTAAATTGTTGATTTTTAACATCTTATGAAATTTTCCCCTACACATATCCCGAAGATAATGTATTTTATAGACTGGATTTTGATAAAGTCGGAGTCTTTATGAAGACAAAAATAACTTTCGTTGCCGCCCTGCTGTGCGCACTGATATTCGCCCCTAGCGTCCTTGCCGATACGGAAGAAGGATTCTACGAAAAGAACCACATCCGTGGGTTCATATCTCTCGGCGGCGACTACCGCGGCATGTTCAAGGAATTCCGCAACTACGTGAACCAGGTCGCCTTCGGTAACGGCTACCACGTCGTCGAGGACGGCGACTCCACGGAGCTCTACGCCGGCAAGATCAACTACGCCAAGTTCGACGACTACTACCTGGGCCTCCACCTGAATATCGGTGCCCAGTACAAGCAGTTCCTCACCTGGTTCGACATCAACTTCATGCCCACCCAGATTTCCGAACGTCCGCATTCTACCTATACCACCACCTCCGAAAGCGGCACCTCCATCAAGTTCCCGCTGTACGACGTCCGCTGGTTCTGCTACGGCGCCGACTGGATGTTCGGCTGGAAGCTCTTCGGCGAAGACATGCCCGTCAACCTGATTCCCGCCGTCGGCTTCGGTTTCAACCTTATCAACTTCCACTTCGCCTCTAACTTCGACCTGGAAAACGATGACGGCTCCTACACCGGCCTCCGCGACCGCTACTACAGCACCATCGCCTCCACGTTCAACTCCGAACTCGAACTCCGCCTGGAAATCAGCCAGTTCGCCATCGGTGTCTACGGCGGCTACCGCGCCGTGCGTTACAACGAACTTAACGTCGAAGGCAACAACCTCGAAACCGCGTTCGGCAAGTACGATACCGACAACGTCGGCGATACTTGGTTCGTCGGTCTGCGCCTCACCTGGATTTTCCTGAGCGACTGGCAAGAAAAGCAGAACAACAAGTTGTAGAATACTCGCTCCCACCTAAAGGTGGCCATGCCCACATAAGTGCTAAAGCACTAAGTGGTCAAAGGTCGTAACCACGCCTCGTTAATACGAAGCGTTTGTTGCTCACGGAGACCGTTCGAGCTAGAATCCCTATAACATTTCTTATAAAGAAAAGCCCCGTTTGACGGGGCTCTTTTTTTATCGCAAGAAAAGCCCTACGCGGCCGTCCGACACGGGAGGGTATTTGTTTGCCACCTGCTCCATCGCCACGTAGTAGTCGCACGCCTCCCTGAGCCCGGTATCCGTCTTCCAGCTGACCCAGCGGTCCGCCTTGGGGTACGCGAAGTTCCAGCCCAGCACCAGCGTGCGCACGCCCACCGTCCGCAGCCGCTCCGGGAACACCGAGTACTGCCCCTGCGTACTGAACAGCACCGCCACGTCCATACGCCCGAACGACGCCAGCGTGAGCGCATCTTCGATAAGCCCCATGTTCGGGCTAAAGCGGTCGCCGCCGATACTTTCGGCGTAATGCACGTTGAACCCGCCGTGGTGCAGCTCCCGCTCGAGCCCCTTCAGCCCATACGAAGCGCTATCTTCCCGCGGTTTCTTGTACGGATGGTAGTAATGGCATTCCATGGTGCAGAACGACCGCTTCGGCGAAAACAGTTTTAGCGCCTCGTGGCGCGCCCAGCTCCTAAGCCCGCGGAAATCGAGCCGCGTATGGTACGGGTGGAAAAAGCGGTAGTACTCGTTTACTTTCTTGAGCGTAAAGCCGTCTACAAAAAAGGCGATACGCAAGGGCATCTTCGGTGTCATCATTTTCTCCATCTTAAAGGTGACTACCCTTTAAAACGGATTTTTGCCGCGAGATGTGCCTAAAAAATTTGTTTACAATGAATTTGTTATAAAAGCTTGCGCGACTTGAGGTCGTCCATCAGCGAGCCGGGCATCCAGCCTTCAAGCGCCTTGTAGCTTTGGGACTCGAGCTTCTTGCGGAACTCTGCCGCCTTCGCCTTGTCGCCCGCGTCGTGGTAAATGCGGATGAGGTTCAGCACCGAACACCAGTAACGGATAGATTCGCCGGTACGCTTCTTGTAGTCCGCGGCGCTCTTCTCGTATATCGCGGCCGCTTCCTTGTAACGCTTGAGCCTGTACAGCATATCGGCCTTGATCTGCAGCATCACCGGATGGTTCGGCGCTTTCTTTAGCCCGCGTTCCGAAAGCTTGAGGCCCGTACCGAAATCTTCCTTGTCGTAGTACATCCAAATTAACGGCGTCAAGAAAAGCGGCCAAAAACGGGCTGACTTTTTCGAGGCGCTGTCGAGGACGGCCAGGTATTCTTCGCGGTGGTCCGACTTGAAAGGCACCCAGCTAAAGCTCTTGTCCACGTAGTAGGCGTAGATGGCATAGAACGCGCGCGCTTCCTGCTCCTTGGCATTTTCGAACATCTTCGCCGCCGAGCGCGTCTGTAGGGCGCCCTTGAGGGAATGCCCCTGCTCGCTCTGCACGTAGCCCATCTCGAACTTGCGCAGCGCATCCCACAGGCCCTGGGCCCTGCACTTTTCCAAGTTCTTGCCCGCTTCCATGAGTGCCGCCGTATCGCCGCGGTCATCGTACATGCTAATGCGTACAATGCTTTCGATAACGCAGCCCGCCGGCTCGTTTACGCTACGCAGTTTTTTCGCAGTCGCAAGCGCATCGCCGTACTGCAGCGCCATCGTCTGCGACGTCACCGCAGCAGCCAACTTCGAAAGCGAATCGGGCAGGGCGAGCGTCAGCGGGGCGCCAAAAGAGAAGGCGGCAAATACAAGCAATATGGCTACGGTACGGAACATCATGCGCAAAAATAACAAAAGAGGCGCCCCGAGGCATAATCCAAAATGGAATAAACATCAAAAGCGCAAAAGCCCCGGCCGCCACTGCAAGAACAAGCATTTAATCCATTTATGCTCAATAAGTTAGCTTAACCCCCGAAAGGCCCGATTCGCCTGCAGCCCTTATACGGCGCGGGTTAGAGCGCGGTGCGTATGATTTATATCACTTGCCTTACGGAAGGGTCAAAACGTATAATACAGGTAAGGATTCACTCTGGAGGTCAACCATGAAACTGCTCCACAAAACATCCGCTATCCCTTTTTACCTGATCCACACGGGCTTCCAGGCGTTCAAGTGCCGCCTCCGTGAAATTCTCTCCGCGACAAGCGGACTCACGCTCGAAGACTACATCGACGACGAATCGCTCTGCACCTATTACAGGAACGGGGATTCTCCCGAATACATCGCCGCGGCCATCATCGGCCCGGACATGGATATCGATTCGGGTTACGAACCCGACGAAGACCTTGCAGATGCCGGCTAGTCCGGCCTACTTCTTGTCGTCCTTGGACTTGGCGGCTTCCGCGCTCGGAATCTTGCAGCCGTTCATCGTCTCGAACTTGCCCTTCTGCACGGTCACGATCTTCGTATTGACGTTTGCACCGCGCTTAAACTTGATGTCACCGTAAACGCCCTTGAACACATCGGCGTTATTTAGTGCATTCGTAAGGCTTTCAGGCTTGCGGGCGAGCGTCGAGAAGATGATGTTTGCCGCATCGAAGCTGAGGCCGCTCACCTTGTCTTCGCCCGGTTCGGTACCCCAGCGTTCCTGGAAGGCCTTCGCGAACTTGTTGTAGTCTTCGCTGTTGCCGTTCATGTCGAGCGCGGGCACGCTAAAGAAGGAGCTGTCCACCAGGCGCTTGCCGCGGATCAAGAGTTCGCGGCCGTACCAGCCCGAAGTCCCGAGCATCACGCCAGAGAAGCGGTTGAAGGCGACCTGGCTTACCATGGCGCCCGCATCGGCGGGGTTCGTCGCCGGGATAAAGATACCCGGAATATGGAACGTCGAATCGCTCATGTAGAAGCGGCGTTCCTTGGGGCTCACCGCATCGAGGTCGCTGGCACCGCGGGCAATGTTCCTGCGGCGGTTATCCTGCTTAAAACGTACGTCACGCAAGAGGTCGAATTCCGTCTTGTAGTCGGGGCGGCCTTCCTCGTAGTTGCGGAAGGCGACAATCTTGCCGCCACGGCGTTCCACGCCGCGCGTGAAGCTCGCCGACATCGAAGAGCCGTAGTCGCCCAGCGGGCTCAAAACGGCAAACTCGCGGATATCGAGGCACTTGGTGGCAAAGTCGGCAATGCTCTGGGCCAGGTTGTCCATGGTGATGTTCACCTGGAAAATGTTCGGGCCCATCTTCGCGATACCGTCGTCGGTCGCGGTCGGGGTGAGCATCGGGATGTTCTGGAAGTTGCTGCCGAGCCAGGCGGCCACGGTCGCGGCCGGGGCGCTCATGATGGGGCCGATCACCGCGATAATGCTGTCCTGGTTCACCGCCTGCTGGGTACGCATCAAGGCCTGGGCCGCATCGGCACGGGTATCGGCGATACGCACGTTCACCTTCTTGGTAAGGCCGGCCTGTTCCTGCGCCAGAAGCACGCCCTGGATAGCCGCGGCACCGAATTCGGCGAAATCGCCCGAAAGCGGGGCGAGAACGAGCACGGTCGGCATACCGGCGCCCAGGTCTTCCAGCGATTCAAGTCCCTTCTCGGCCGTCCTGGAAAGGTTTTCGGCCACATTGCCGTTCACGACCTTCTTGTACCAGTAGCGGGCAGCCTTGTAGCGGCGGGCGTTCTGGCTTTCGCGGCCAATCTGCAGCTGCATCCAGCCCACCACGTCCCTGTCGACGGGGTACTTTTCAAGCAAGGCCTGCAGCTGGTCTGCCGTCAAAAGGCTTGCGGCCAGCGTCTGGATGGCGATTTCCTTAGTATGGCTCTTGGCGGCCGGGTTCTTCGTATAGGCCAAAATGCGCAACATCGCCTCGACGCCTTCGTACACGGCGCCGGACTCCACCATCACGATGGCGTGCGCGAGTTCCATACGTTCGCGGTATTCCGAGGACACGTGGTATTCCAGGAACCTCGAAGTCAGCTGCATGGCCTCGTCGCGCTTGTGTTCGCGGAGGTAGCATTCGGCGAGCATCACGGAAGCCTGGGCCCCGGCATGCGTCTTGAACTTGGCCTTGGAAAGCTTTTGGAGCGGAGCGACGGCGTCGGCACACTTGCCGGCGCGAATCAGGGACTTAGCCTGGGCCACTTCATCCTGGGCGCAGAGGGGCACCGCCAGGGAAAGTGCCAGAACAAGGGAAAATAGGGACTTCATAATATCCGATTAGCCTTCTGACGCGGCCTGAACCACATCGTGTTCTTTCTTGATATGTTTCTGGATGGATTCCGGGAGCTTGACCCAGTCAATGATATCGACGCGGAAAGGGAGCCCACAATCGGCAAAAGCCTTCTCCACGGCAGTCATATCCTCGAACGAAAGCGGACTATCGGTAATCACCACCAGTTCCAGTTCCGTTTCGGGAGTCAAATCCACACCCGTCACGCGGGATCCGTAGGCCCAGACTTCCAAGCCCTCGAAATGGAGGGCGAGAATGCGCTGGACCTTTTCCAGTTGTTCTGTTTCTAAGCAAAGTGCCATAGCGCATCAAATATAGTTAATTGAGGCGCTTATTTCTGTTTTTCACGCTTGGCAGCTTCTTCTTCGGGGGTCGGCTTGGTATCTTCGAGCAAGCGATCGGCCCATTCGTCCCAAAAACGGCAACGTTCTCCGTCAAGTTTCATCTTCGCGAACTTCACCGGGTCGGTTTCCACGGCGAGCGTCACCACCGATTCCTTGTATGCCTGCGGCAGCCCGGCGACGTGCGCCATCCTCTGCTTGAGTTCGGCGACAGTCGCATCGAGGATATCCACCTCGAAACGGCGTTCCACGTAACGGCGGGCGATAAAGCCGAGTGCCATGAAGTAGTCGCCCTGGTTGCCTTCGGCCAGGTAGTTCTTCTGGCGCAGTTCCTTGAGGGCGAGCACCGCCTCTTCGTACGGCGGGAGCCTCGGGGCCTCGCCCTTCTTCGCAAACTTTTTATGCAGGAACCATCCGAGGAACACGAGCAGGACCACGCCCAGCACGATCAGCACCACAAAGAGCCACTGCGGGAGCCTCGGGTCGTCCAGCGGGTCTTCCACTTCCAGAATATCCGTCTCTTCGCCCGTCGTGCGGGTCGAAACCTTCACTGCCACCGGGTCGGTGCTCACCTTCACGGTATCGCTACCCACCACCGCGTTCACCTGCTGCGGCGCAATCAGAAAGTCGCCACTCACGAAGGTATTGAGCGTGGCAAGCCAGGTAAACTTCGCGGTCCCCTTGGGCATGCCCTCCACCACCTTCTCGTTCTTCATCTCCTTGACCTCGAAGCTCCCGAGGTTCCCGACAAAGCTCGGCAGGTCCACAATGGCGTTCTCGGGGGCGGTCACCTGGATTTCGTAATTGAACATGTCGCCCACGAACACCTGGGCGTTATCGACATTCGCCTTCACCGAGACATCGAAGGCACTAGCGGGAATGGCACAAACGGCGACCCATACAAATAGGGCGGCTAAAGGACTCAAAAAACGCGACATAAATAAACCTCTGTGCCGAAGAATATACAAATTTTAGGAATTCTAAACCCACGCTATTTATCTATATTCCAAGTACCCTATGCCCTACCGGACATTCCGCAAGCCCAAATCCCTGCTGATGGCGCTACTCTGCGCCGTAGCCGCATTTGCCGCCGAACCCGAGGCCAAACAAGATTCCCAGCCCGCCGACACGTCGGCATTCAGCATCTCCGACGAGAACGTCTTCTCGATAGTCTCCATCGTGCTGCCCCACAACTCCCTCAGGAATTCCGAGACGCTCCACAACTGGCCATTCTTCGCATTCGCCGCCCCCTCGTGGGCATACAGCGCAACAGCCCAATACGATGCAAGCAAGCTCCTCACCCTCAAGGGCCTCCTGGGCAGCGACCTCAGCTTCGCGGGAATCGGGTTCAAGCTCGACATCTCGGCAGAACTCATGCACCTGCTGGAACTCGGCGTACAGGCAAGCACGGGCTCCGCGCTCAACTACAAGGAGACCGCGACCCTCATGGGTGTCTACGATCCCGAAGAACGCAATTACAGACAAGACGTCATATTCACGGAATACTCCTACGGGCTCCGCTATCATGCGGCACTTACCTTCCCGCTACTGGCGCTGCTCCCCAAGAGCGACTGGACCAAGATTATCTTGAAGGGTACCGCCGACCTCACCTATTCCGCCTACACCGGCGCAAACGACAAGGAAGTCTGGAAGGCGGGTAACGACAACCAGGTGAACGGTCTCAAGTACCGCTACGGCGGAACGCTCATCTACATGATGCCCTTCAAGCGGGTGCCCATGGCGATGCTCTCGGCAACCGCGAGCGGGTTCAAGCACGAATACGATTTCGACGAAACCTACAAGGACTACAATCCCGGATTCGTGACCGTGAACATCACGCCCATGGCCTCCATCAAGGTGAGCGAAAAGTGGAACGGAATGCTCATGGCGTCGGTATCGCGCGACCGCGTATTCGAAAACAGGCGCTACCCGACTACCGAGGAGCTCCTGCAAAAACAGGTCGACAGCGAATGGGACTTGCGCGCCGTCATGTTCATCTTGAGCCGGAAATTCTGATTTCCTTGTTCAGCAACTTCTTGCTGCGCGAGGCCACGGGAGGGTGCTCGCGGTACATAACCGCAAAGAGCTTTGTATAGGGAATCTCGCATTCGGCCAGCGCATGCATGGCGGCCTTCGTCTTGGTCTTCCCAAGTTCCTTGAAGGCGTAGCGGTCGGCTTCGTACTCCTGGTTCCAGCAATACAGGTGGAAAAGCGCACGGAACGGGATGGCCACGAGGTGCATCCACAATACAGCCTGCCACAGCGGGAGTCCGCCGCGCACAAGCATTGCCGCCAGCACCCACACAGAAACAAGGAGCATGGCCACCTTGTAAATGTTGCGGAGCACGGAATGGCGAAAATGGCGGTGCCCTTCCTCGTGCTTACGGACAAATTCACTTTCCGGGACTTCTTTGCGGCTCTCGGGCAAGGGGACAATGTCGTTCACCAGCGGAATCAGGCGCAACACCGCAAAAAAACCACCGCGCATCATCGTCGCGCGACGCTCGCGAATCTCGAGCGCAAGCCGCAAAGCGAACTCCACGACAAACAGCGCTACAAGCAACTCGACCGAAAGAATCATTCGGGCCTAGCCGTCTTCATGATGGTATTCAGGCGGCGCTGCTTTTCTTCGGCGCGCTGCTTTTCCCATTCCGTAAATTCCTTGTCCACCGGATGCGCCGACACGTAGTCGTCAAATATCTGCTTGCCGCGCTCGGTATCGCGGTCAAGGCCGTGGCTCACGCGCTCGAACCAATCCTTCTCGAGCTGGCGGTAGCGCTTGAGCAACTCCTCGAACGTCTCGGGCAGGTTCAGCACGCGCGAAACTTCGCGGTTCATGTCGCCCTGCAGCAAGCGGCGCAACTCGCGCGGCGACTGCGATGCAAGACTCGCGTCGTTTTCCACGAGCTGCACAATCTGGTCGAGCACGTAGCGTTCCAGGTATTCCAGGTAGGCGCGCAGAGCGTCTTGGCGAACGCGCTCGCGCATAAAGTTCTCGCCGAGCCCGTCGATATGTTCCTTGGTGTACACGTCGCGCACCTGCGAAACCTGCAGGCGGTTGTAGGCGTCAAACACATAGCGTACCGTGTCCGCGTTGTACAGGCTGCAAAAAGCCGACGGCACAAGGCCCTTGCCGCGCACGGAATACTTGTAGCAGTTCCTGTCCAGCGCATAGGCGTTGCGCGCATAGTTCCAGCCCGGGACAATTTCGTTCAGGCGCGCAGGCACCCCCATCAACTGCGGGTCACCGGGGCGCACCAGCGAGAACGGGAACTTGAGGCGCTGCGGGAGCGTCGTCACGCCGCTTGCGATTAGCGTAAACGGCGACTCGCGGTAGTTCGCGGGGAACTTGATGTTCACGCCAAGGCCAAAGAACATACCCTGACCCGGCATGATTTCCTGGTCGGGCATACGTCCGGTGTGGTTGCTGCCGACGTTCGCGCCGTAACCCAGGTTGCCGCATCCGGCGGGCCAGAGCGCCGCGATCAAGAGAGAATGGTGGTGCATCTGCGTGAGCGGGCCCATGTAAGAGCTGTTCACCTCGCCCTCTTCTATATGGCAGCACGGAGCGATAATCGAAGACTTCACAATGGCCTTGCTCCCGATCTTGGAGCGGCTCATCAAAACGGAACCCTGCACCTCGGCACCGGTATGCACCGTCACGCCGGTCTGCACGTTCGAATTTTCAAGAATCACGGAATCGTAGATATGCGACGATTCCTCGAGGGTGCTGAGGATTACGGAATTGCGGATCTTGGCCGCACCCTCCACGCGGGCATGCGAACCGATCCAGCTGTTGCGAACGATGGTCGTATTGCTTACCACCGCGCCCTTGCCCACCACGCCAAAAGGCAGCGCCACGTCCGTGCGGAACTGCGAAAGCATCTCGTCGAAAGACTTCTGCACGTCGTCATCGGCCTTGTGGAACAGCTGCATGTCCACGAGGTCCGTCGTGATATCCGGGAACACCTTGACCGAGCGTCCGCCCATCTCGTTGCCCACCGTCATGGGGTTGCCAATCATATAGTTAATCTTGCCGCTGCTCACCAGGGAGCCCACGTTGTAGATCACCGCACTGCTGCGCACCAGCACCTTGCTCAACATCGCGACCTTGTACAGCAAGGCGTTTTCCACGATGCAGTCGTGGACCATGCAGTCGTAAATACCCGTCGGGAAAGACACGTCGCCCGGGAGCAACAGCGTGCCGTAGAAAGCCGGCAGGCGCACGTCGCCCATAAAAACGGAATTATGGATGCGGTCGCAAGTGAAATTCGCCTCCACCTGGACGCGCGACCAGTCCTCGCAGCGATTCCCGTTTTTTTCAAGCGCCGAAATCTCGCCCTCGCTCAGGGGGCGGAACTTCCCGGTAGCGGACTTCGCCGCCTTGAAAACTTCGGCCAAGGATAGCAAAAAACTATTCTTCAGCACTTTTTTTAATTTCAACAATCTCTGCATGCCCTAAAAATAGACTAAATTAAAGCCGATGATGAAGGAAACGCTCTTCAATTTGATTAGAAAACACCACTACAATATTTCTATCTACACGGAAGAAATATTCGAAAGGCGTTGTCAGGAAGAAATTATCCGCAGCGACGAAGAGCAGAACTCCTTCGTATATGTCGAATTTGACTTCAATACCATCTCCAAGGCGCTCCAGGACGAAGAAACCATCACGAAATTCTGGGACGTCTTCTTCATGGCCCTCTCCAAGAACAACCGCGGCAGCGATATCATCGGGTTCCTGGAGCAAGAAAGCGGCATAGGGATGCTCCTGCTCGATTCCAAGCTCCCCGGCTGGGAACGCGTCAAAGGGCGCATTGAACAGACCTCGAGGGAACAAGGCTACAGGGCATTCACCCCCATACTGAACAACATCATCAAGCCCATCGTGTACCCCGCATGCATCCAGCAGAAATAAAAGTTCTCGTCATCGGTTCCGTTTACCCGAGGTACGACAAGGACGCCGAGGTACCGTGGCTCCGAACGTCCATCGCCCACCTCAAGAAGGCTGGTCTGGACGTCCAGGTGCTCGCGCCCGCCTACAAGGGGCTCAAGAGCCACACCATCGACGGCACGCCCGTCAACCGGTTCCGCTACGCCCCTGCCGACTGGGAAATCCTCACGCACGAAGAAGGCGCCCCCTCCAAGATGGCAAGCAGGCCCTGGCTGCAGCTCCTCGCCATCCCCTACATCATCAGCGGGTTCTTCAAGTGCATCAAGATCTGCCGCCAGTGGAAACCCGACATCATCCACGCCCACTGGCCCTTCCCGCACGCCTACATCGCGCTCGGCGCCGCCAAGCTCTTCCATATCCCGCTCGTGCTCAACTTCCACGGCGCAGAACTCCTGCTCATCCGCAAGAAGAAATGGATCAAGCCGCTCCTCAAGTTCGCCATCGGCCAGGCGCAATCGATCTTTGCGAACTCGAGCTTTACCGCCGGTAAAATCAAGGCCATCCGCGACGTGAACGTCGAATGGAGCCCTTACGGGACTACGTTAGACGAGAGACGAGAGACGAGAGACGAGAGAGAAGGCTCGGGACTCGCGCCGCATCCGGTCAACGGGAAGTTCAAGGTCCTGTTCGTGGGCCGCCATATCGAACGCAAGGGCATCCGCTATCTCATCGAAGCCGCCAAGTACCTGCCCCAGGACAAGTTCGAAATCCGCATCATCGGCGAAGGCGACCTCACCGGCCAGCTCAAGCAGCAAGCCGCCCAGTACCCGCACGTGCTGTTCACCGGCAAGCTCCCCGCAGCGGAACTCGCCCGCGAATACCGCGAAGCGAACGTCTTTGTACTGCCCGCCATCGTCGACCACAAGGGCGACACCGAAGGCCTGGGCGTCGTGCTCATCGAAGCCATGGAAAGCGGACTGCCCGTCATCGCGAGCGACGTCGGCGGCATTCCCGACGTAGTCGTCGACAACGTCAGCGGGCTGCTCGTTCCCGAAAAGAGCCCCGTCGCGCTTGCCGACGCCATCAAGCGCCTCGCAGAAGACCCGCAACTCACGGTCCAGCTCCTCGAAGGCGCCCGCAACCGCATCGCCGAACATTTCACCTGGGATAACATCACCAGGCGCCAGATAGAAATTTACGAGAATCTCAAAAGAAAGTAAGACACGCTAGGAACAACCAAGAAGGAGGCCCTATGCATATCTTTTCCAAAATCTCTTCGTCCGCGCTGGCCTTGTGCCTCGCGCTCATGATGGCCGCCTGCTCCGGTGAAGACGGTTCCGACGGCGTCTCCGGTGTAAACGGCAAGGATGGCGTCAGCGGCACCGACGGTAAGAACGGTAAGGACGGCAAGGATGGCAAGGACGCCGCCGAAGTCAACGTCGACTCCCTCGCCCAGGTGCTTCGCGAAGAAATCACCGGCACCCTTTGGGACAGCCTGTACGCCGAACCCTACGTCGACACGGTCTACAAGATCCTCTTCGACAACGCCTACGGAACATCGTGGATGGATTCCACGCGCCAGGCGCTGATCGACAGCCTCAAGCACGCCGACTACGATTCGCTCTACAAGGTGCTTTTCGACAGCGTCTATAACGACATCTACTACCAGAACATCATCCGCACGATGGACGCCTACATCTGGACGAGCAAGGAAAACATCTACGGCGCGTTCGCAAACCAGTACCCGCTGATGTACAAGGACTTTGTCGGAACCGACGGCAAGCCTTATCCCGTACCGCTTTCTGTCAAGGTACGCAACATGTGCGACAAGAACAATGCCAAGGTTCCTTGCCGCTGGAAAAAGGTGATGCTCAAAACCTGGATAACAGGATTTACCGACACGGCCACGGTGACGGACATCGCAAATCCCGACACGTCTGTGATACTCGCCCCCAGTTACAAGTTCAACAACGCTGCGCTGCTGGCCGTGACTTCACCGATAGCCACGCAGTTCCAGATACGTGTATATGCGCTCGAGAACGATCGCGAAATCCTTTTCTACTCGTCATCGAAACCCACGACCATCCACCCGATGCAAGTCAACGGCGGGGAACTCGTCGGGCTCAAGAATCGCGAGCTGTGGAAAACGGTGTGGGTGACGCCCGCCATGGATTCTATAGACAATATCCTGAACGACCTTAAGAAGAAACTGCCCGGCGGCACCGTCAAGGTCTACCAGCTATATTCCGATGACACCTCCATTCTCCAAAGCTCCAGGCGCGTCGCGAAGGCCGTTTTCGAAATCCTGCAGGCCCGCGGCATCGCCTACGTGCAGAACAACGGTGTCGGGAGCCCCAGCCAGAAAGTAAACTATCCCATCGAAGTGCTGCGCAGCCGCGACGGGCTCTGCATCGAGACGACGCACCTGTTCGCCTCGATTTTCGAGGCGCTCGGAATGCAACCGGTGATTGTGGAAATTCCGGGTCACGCCTTTGTGGGCTGGCGCACCGATCGGAATTCCAATATTGTCGACTTCCTGGAGACGACGATGATTGCCAACAAGAACGCCACGTTTACAGAGGCCCTCAACAAAGGCAACAGCACGTTCGATGCAGAAAAAGAAGCCGGCAACTTTGATACGGGCGTATCGTCGTTCGTCGATGTCGAACAAACCCGCATATTCGGAGTCCGGCCCAACGACATCCCGTAAAAAAACGGCACCTATAAGAACGGCCCCTTACGGGGCCATTTTTTTTAAAACTCAAATAATCTATCCGGGAATTTAGCAGAACTTCGAAGAATCAGGATATCTGTAGTAACAGTTGTCTCTTTACCCTTCGATACGACCGATGTCTTCATAGACTTAAGATTACCTTCGTCATCGTAAGCAAAAGTAACTAATACATTTTTTTCACTATCAATGGATTCCATTTTCTCTATCTGCTTTTTCTTGGCATCGTAGAACAAAGTTCCTTTTTCGCCCTTGATAGAATACAGATTTTCAGAAACAAATCTAGGTTCTTCCCATATTCCTGAATCAAGAGGGTTTATCCTCACATAGGACAACGCCTCCAGCGATTCTCCATTATAGGGCAATATTTGGAATTTTTTCGTATCTAGGTCAATAACCTTCATACGGTTTCCGTTCACAACAGTCCGCTGATTTAAAAAAGCCGCCTTTACTTCTGAATAACTTTTTGTTTTGCCCTTCTGAACAAGATATACAGAGACAACTTGTGAACCGGCCACAGAATTAATCGTCGTTCGAATTTTTATTTCGGAGGAATCTCTATTGGCCGTTTTTTTATATAAGTCCTGTCGAACTTGATCTAAGGACAAAGCAAACGATGAAACGGAAAAGAGTAATGCCATTATAAATATTTTTTTCATATCCTAATCCTTTATACAACGAATGGGGTACTCATAACGATATGCATTCGCATTAATTAACACTGGAGCAATTCCCACATTCCCCTCTATAATGGCTATATCTAAGCCGTCAACAAATGGTTGAGTTGAACATAAATAGCTAGCAGCAAAATGATAATTACTCTTTTTATTTCCCCCGCCAGGTATTGCATGAAAATGGCAATCATCAGAACCAGGCGGATCTTTTGGATCAGGATAGAAGGCCTTATCTGAATTTCTCAATCGCGTTGCCGCTTTAAATATGTCTCCACCCATTATGTCAAACAACTTTTCCCATTCTTTCTTTGATGGAACATGCCAGCCTTGAGGGCATAGCGTTTTGATTAAATCTTTATTCAACTCAGTATCAGGCATATAGTCTATGCTTGTATCCTTAACCACATCATAATACCTACCATACAGCAAACAATTTGAATCATTGCAATCGGGCACAACGCTTCCTTCAGCATCATAATTCAGGTTTTGCGCCATCCACACCTGATTACCGATAGTCGTGTACTCGTATTCCTGTCCATCGCGTTCATCTACGATCGTTCCGCGATTCGGCATACCATAAGCGTTCGTCCCCTCGGCAGGGCATACAACACTTGCATCAAAGTCATCGGAATCATCGGAATCCGTCGAACAGGCAGCTAAAAGCATTAAAAAACTTAACGCAATGAGTTTGATTTTTTTCATCATCACATCCATATTTAAAAATTCTCATTACACCCGATTTTTTAATTCTTGATACAGCGAATATAACCAGCACTACCCGCAGATAATTTGCTTATTTTATCATAAAACGATGTTATTTCAATAATCATCTGATGACCTAATTCATTCAAAGATGAAGACAGAAAAACAGCTTGATAACCATCGTATTTTCTTCCGGACACCGTTGCCGGATAGGCCTCAAATCCACAATCATCCGTTCCATTTGGATTTTCGTCATCATTAAGAACTTTCCATCCATTTTTTGCTTTCAAACGGACTCCAGAAACTTCCATACCACCAACAGATTCAAAAAGTTCGTTCCAATCATTATTACTTGGCAAATGCCACCCCGCGGGGCAAGCTAAATCAATGAAGTCTAGTCTATAGACAAGTCCTAGGAGATTACAATCTATCTGTTCAGTTTCACAATACGATGTACGCCAATCCTCTGAACCGTTCTTCATTGCATAATTCAGATTCTGAGCCATCCAAACCTGGTCACCGATGGTCGTATATTTGTACACTTGCCCATCACGTTCGTCTACGAAGGTTCCACGTTTACTTTCGGGACAAACCTTGGCCGCGTCAAACTCTTCCGCATCCGTTCCTTTATCGGAACAGGCAGCCATAAAAACACAGGTCATAACGAGGGATAAAAATCTCATAAAAAGTGAGAGCCAATAATAGAAAAACCGTACAAAATAATAGACTAATTGAAGCAATAAAAAAACTTTTTAATAAAAAAACAATAAATGTTCTTGTAAAAAAAAGTTTGTATTTAATTATTTTTACACTTCAATCGTCACGCGGCTGATTTTATTGTCATCCTTTTTCACATGAACGGTCTTCTCTATCTTGCGCTCGAGTTCGTTCACGTGGCTGATGATGCCCACCAGGCGGTTGTCGCCCGCGAGCGTCTGCAGCGTGTTGATGGCAAGCCGTAA
>Ga0326511_10000939_pt1 | contig 24952 bp, 15 predicted proteins | sample 0_2496_0518_D_FD_203701 | JGI IMG/M metagenome (GOLD analysis project Ga0326511, IMG submission 203701) | Bovine rumen microbial communities from UC Davis, California, United States - 0_2496_0518 | ecosystem: Host-associated > Mammals > Digestive system > Stomach > Rumen | place: USA...
CTCTTCCCTTGAAAAAAAGCCGGAAAAAAAGCGACACTTATTTGACTTTGTGAAAAAGGATAAGAAATCATAATTCATGACGGCGCAAAGGAAGAAATGTAGAAAATCACTTATATTATTTTAAGATATTTTGGTTTTTTGTTGACTTTTGCTAAAATATGTGCTATAATAGGGATATTACAAAGATGATAGGAGTGATTGCCTGTGTCATTATACAACAAACAGGATTTTGAAAATGATTTAAATCAGTATTTTTCTTGGAATATGGACAAAATCAAACAATTAGAGAAAGATTTAAGTGAAATCAAGCATGATGTCAAATGTTCATGGAGAAGATTTGATGGAAAAGTGGATGCAGTTGTCAAGGGATATCTTCCCGAACAAGAAGTTTCTGGTATGGTGCCGGATTATCAGAATGCACACACTATGACACAAATTTGTCAATGCCTTGATGCAGTTCGGGGGAATCATATTGAAAATAGCATGAAAGCTTACCTTTATCAAAGCTTATCAGAAGAGGAACAAAAGAATTATTTTGCCAGAATTTACTATATGAAATGGGCGAATAATCGAACCCGTCAGGAAGATTGGGAGGTTTTTGTTTTAATGTGTGCAGAAGTAAAGTTGTTGCACGCTCTTACCAAAAAAATGCTTAACTGGTTAATCCTGACACATGGGAATAAAGTGGTTGGAAATGGCACATGGAGCGTTTCAAAATCTCTGCAAAATGTTTTGAGTGGGGATTCCATTAACTATGAATCCCCTAATCATAGCACTTTGCTTAGAATTGTCTACTCTTTGCGCCTGATTCCTGTCAAGCAAATTCGTTATACCCCTGAACAATTGGCTGAAAATTCCGAAGTTACCAAAAAATTGATGATTAACCTTTTCAGGGATGAGGGATATGATGCACATTCGATACTGGATATGATTTATTTTTATGGAACAGTCAGAAATCTCACCTATGAAGAGATTCATGAAATGACAATATTAGCAGCACAGCAAGTGTTTCGTCAGCTTTTGCCGGATACTGTAAAAGATAAGAAAATAGAAGACTATGTCAAAAAATACGACAAAACGCCAAGGCAATCCGCTGAAACATTACTCAACTTTTCAAATTATCGTGGGGAATCTGGTTTTTTGATGCAGGTTTGTCAATTTGCCAAAGCAAAAATCACATGGGATACCCTGAGAGATTTCCTCAAAGTGAAATTGGAGCAAATGCACATAAAATCTGGTCATATCATCAATGACGGAATGGATACGGATGTATTTTTTGACCATACAGCCCAGAATTATGTATTACGCTGTCAGAATAAAGAGGATTATGTCAAAAAGATTTGTTCGGATAATGATTTTTATATTGACATTTTGGGAAAACACGCCAGTGTTTCACGCAGTAACGCAGTTTTTGGCGTGGGTTGCAGTGATGAAGAAAAAGCCGCAAAACAAATTTATTGGGATGATAAATTTTCAGATGTGCTATTCAATGATATTGGAAAATTGGGAAATTTGCAATGGAAAACCAGAGCCAAAAAAGCCACGGGTATTGAGCAGAAAAAAGCGATTTTAAAGGAATATTTTGATACAAGATTAGATTACCTTGAAACTGCGGATTTAAGCCAGAAACGTCGGTCAAAATGGGAAGAAATTCATAATTTTGGAATTCTGGATAGAGAGGCATTTTATCAAGCATTATTGGATGAAATCCAACGTGATGAAACGGGTGCAGTCACAAGAGAATATTATTTGTATTCCCAATTTCAGATATGCATTGAAGAACAAAGCAGTAGTGAGGATTTCAAGCAACAACTTTCTGACGAAGAGGATATGACCGGTTTACGTTGGCACGGCTTTGACGATTTGAATTATTATGATATTTACTTATATATGTGTTTGAATACCAGTCATCCGATGGAAACATTCAATGAATTGAACGCAACAGAGGATTATCATTATTGGAACAAAGATTGATAAAAAAAAGTTTTTTAAAAAATACTTTTTCTTTTCATCAGTAGTTCAATTATTTCTTGTATCAAGATAGAATAAGGATAATGGGAGCAAATTAGAAACTGCCATTCATTTGAAATGTAAGACAATTTTCCGGAAATGTGCGATATTTTGCACATTTCCGGTATGCTATATTCATTGATGAGGAGGATAACAAATGGATGAGATTTATATTGGCATTGACTACGGAACAAATAACACGGTTGTTTCCTATTTGGATGATGAAAAAAAGGTGGATGTTGTTCGGCTTTCCAATGTGACACAATTCTGTACACCAACGGTATTATATTTTGAGACGGAAGAAGAGTATACAATTGGTCATGCAGCTGCACAAAAAGGACTGCAAAACCCAAGTGCTTGTGTCCGGAATTTTAAGACTGACTTTGATAACCCCAATAAAATTTATGAGGTAACTGCTGAAAATGGTGAGAGTTTTCGATTGAATCCCAAAGAAGCGGCAATTAAATTCATGAATAAGCTTTTAAGAGAAGCAATGCAACAAATAGCGGTACAGTGTCCGGCTTTAGAAGATGGCTATATTCATTCAGCGATTGTCACCGTTCCTGCAAGATTCAATCCCACTGCGAAAGGGGTTGTCCGTGCTGCGGTTCGTTCTGCAATCGAAGATTGTAAGTTGATGGCTGAACCTTCAGCAGCGGCACTTTGCTATATCCAAACACACCAGCAAATGTTAAATAAAACCATTCTCGTTTATGATTTTGGTGGTGGAACATTTGACCTTTCCGTCATGACTACCAATCAAGGAAAATGCGAAGAAGTTTATACCGATAATGATTCCCACCTTGGCGGTAATGATTTAACCAAACGCATTGTAATAGATTTAATCAAAAGAATCAATGACGATTATGGTCAGAATATGCCATTGAATCCGGAAGACTATCAAGAGGGCGTTTGCACTTTGGATAAAAGAAGCTATTTGAAAAATTATTCTGCATTATGGGAACAAGCCGAAAGAACCAAAATTGACCTTTCCAGAGGTTTGCCCGAATTCCGTGCGCAGGCGAATATTGACGTGATGTTGAATGGAAAACTCCAGAATACCGAATTTACACAATGGTATCATCCGGAATCTTTCACAGATTTATTCCATGATTTGATTGATAAAACCATTGCCATGACAAAAGACTGCATTGAAACCGCTGCAAATAAGGGGTTTTTGATTGACCATATCATCCTTGCTGGTGGTAGTTCACAAATTCCGGAAGTTCGCAATCGCTTAATTTTACTTGCGAAGGAAATGACACAAGAACATCAGCACGAAATCCACGTGGCTCTTGACCGTGAAACATCTTCTTTAATTGCAAGAGGTGCAGCCTTGACATGGAATGAAGGAATGGTAAGAGGATTATCAAATTCTATTATTGGAGTAGCTTCACAAAAAGGTATGGTTCATTTTGCATTCCATAAGATTTTAGATGCTGGAGTTGCATTAGGGGAAGAAAATGGAACAACTGAAAAGTTTATCATTCCTGACCGTGTAGGGCGACAATATTCTATCAATGTATATGAACGTGACCCCAATCGCCCCGTGGAAGATGATACCATTCATAGTGCAACCAAAATTGATAGAATTACCATCAGTGACTTACCAGCGGTCAAAAAACGTACAGCAGAAATTTTCTTTGCGTTGGATAAAGATGGAGTTTTAATCATGCGTGTGAATATTTTGGTCAATGGTCAGGTGGTATCCGAAAATCATAAAAGCTACAAAAGGAGTAATTTATTTGATGAATGATTATATTGGAATTGTAATCAAGTTGAATGCCACTTCTGAATATCAACTCAAAGAACATCATAGCATTGCCAGAAAATTTGGATTAGTATTACATCCGAAACCGGATTCTTTGCAGTGGATTAGGCAATTATTGGAAGAGGATAATTTTCTCCCTGCTATCTTCGATGATGAGGGCTTAGAAATATCTGTACATGAAAAGTGGATAGCATATCAGCAGACCTATTTTTCTACCATTGCACATTTAGAAAAAAGAGAGTCCATTTCAATCCCAGTGGAGTCAGTGCATGAAAAATTGACCGCATGGAAAGAACAATATTCCCAAAAACTGGAATTCGAAAATACAGACACTGCGCAATCACCCCCAATCAAAAGCGAAATTTTTTCCACCAATAAAAAAGCAACTTATGAATATTTTGTCATTCCCAAAAGTGAAACCTATCAGACACCATTCAAACGCTTTCCCAATCCCATCCAATACCTGAGAAATGCCAAAAATGCCCCGATTGTTGAGGAAATCCGAAAAGAGCTTTCCCATTTATCAGAAGAGGGATATTTGAAACAATGGGAGGTATTCTTGAATTATCTTGACATGGAATATGAAACGTTTTATGAAGACCTTCCACAATATCAGACTGTGGAACATGCCGTTTCAGCTGTAGCGAATTCATTTGAACGACAATTATTTCCGTTATTGGATGCATTCTTTCAGAAATTAGATGAAGAAGGTACTTTTTCGGAGGTAAGCAGGGCAGTATCTCTCATCAATCAATATATTTCAGAAGAATTGGGATTTTACACCTATCGGAAAATTCCTGTGGTTGGAGAAAAACCCCCGAATGAAGTCTATGGTTATTTTGAGACAACTCCTGTTTATTTTCCAGAATATGCCGGAAAAGTGGCACAAATTGACAGATTACCATATTTGATTGAATTTCCACGGGGAAAATCCATTGCTACTAGGGCATTGGCAGGCAGATGGCAGATTTACAGTAAAGTAAATCCATAAAACCATATTTTAGCAAAAATAAATTCCTGAAAGGAGAAAGATGATTCTGCTGTTGCATATCATCATAAAAATAGTATGGAAGATTTGAATGAGTATTTGTTAGCGGTGGATTATGGGAACTGCTTTATTAAGACGGTAATATATGATTGGAGTTTGAATAAAAGCACTGCATTTGAAAAAATTGTTCCTACAAGCATCACATTGAGAAATGATGACCAGCCATTACAAAATACTGCTTATATCATGGAAAATGGTACAATTCTCGGAGATGGTGGCGGACGGTTTGATTGTACCAGAGTAAGCAGTGTCAAGAAACATATTGGTGATGAAAATTGGAATGTTTCCATTCCACAGCGGAAACACATTTTGATGAATGCCTATGACATTATGAAAGAATCGTTTGAATATATCTATGATACAGTGGAAAATCAAACATTCTACGAATTTTCAAAGGCAATTGTCACAGTACCAGTATGCTTTTCTGAAATGCAAAGAAGACTTCTGGAAAGTGCTGTCAAACGGGAAGGATACGAAATACAAGAAATCATTACTGAACCATTTGCAGGGATGTTTTCTTGCTATGAAATATTTGAGGGGATGCAGGACGGTGAAGAACAGTGGGTATTGATTTTTGATGCTGGTGGGAGTACGATTGATATGTGTCTTTTCGACATTAAGCGGAAAGGAAATCAATTTGATGTTCGCAACACTGCTGCAAAAGGTCTGCGGTTTGGTGGGGATGACATCACGGAATGGATGTATCAAACTTATATGAAAGAAGCATTCGAACCTGTGTTACAGCAAGAAGCCCTGAAAACATTTCAAGCACGGTATCCAGAAAAATACCGTCCCAAAGAAGGAACAGAAGAATTCCAGAAAGCGTTTGACAATTGTTGGAAAGAAAGTTTCGATTACCATATGAGCTACATGGATATTTATAAAATTGCTTTGAGTAATCATAGTTCAAAACCAGAGGAAAAAGTCAATTTTGAACGCATTCACTATATCAAAGATGTAAATATTCAGCTTTCCTATGATGAACTTGTGAAAATGCTGGATGACCATGGAATGAAGGCGCAAATTGAAGAAGCCATTAAACAAATGATTTCCCTGTCCAATATGTACAAAGAGGAAATCAGTAAAATTGTCATGATAGGCGGAACTTCTCAATTACACTATTTCCGGCATTTGTTGCAGGAATTCTTTGCAATTCCGGACGAAAAAGCAGAGGAGTATTTTCCAGTATTAACTAAAAAGCAGAATCAATATGCGGTTGCGATTGGTGCAATGGTGTATCTGTTAAATTCTGAAAATCGCTTTATTGTGAAATCTCGTGCGCCTTATGAAGTGGGAATTTTGGAAGAAAATGGTTTTCGGTGTTTGCGTGATAAGTCCCTTTGGTGCGGAGATGAATCCAATCCCCGTATGGTGAAATTGCAGAAAAAGGGAAATGGAGTGCTTGGCTTGAAAATGTACCAGCGTTTTGAGGAAGACGGCGAACTATACCCTATGGGAGAATTTCTCATAGAAGAAGCCACATTTCCAAATGCAAAATGCAGGGTAGGCTTAATTGTGACACAGCAGAATGAATTGATTGGAATATTCTACCAAAACGGCAGATTAGAAAACGGAATCAAGAAATATTTATCAATGGAGGTTTGAGTATGGAACAAATCAACCCGAATTTTGAACAGCATCAGAAAGATTTTGAGGAGATGTATTCTTTGTCATTACAGCTCCTTGACCGGCTTGAAAAAAGATTGCAGAAGCATGAAAGTTTCTGTACTTCTTTCAGAGAGTACAAAAATAAGGTGCAGAATATGAACCAAGATTATCTGAACTTGATGAAGGAACTCGAAAACAACATGGATGATGCTGGAAATGGAGGTATGCGCTAAATGGCAGAAAATACACATCAGGAATGGCAGCAGGAGATTGATGCACTCCGGCAATTGATTGAATTGATGAAACAAGAAAATTCAGAATTGCTCAAAGAAGCAAGGGCATTACAGGAAGAGCGTGACAGAGTCCTAGAATCAAGGCAATGTTTCAATGAATTCAATGCCACAATTCAAACTATCAAGGCAAATCAGGAAACTTTCTCACAAGATTTATCTGAATTAAGAACGAATATGGAAACTGCTCTCAATTCCGCAGGAACTGAAAAAGAAACAAAGCTGAAAGAAATTTCTGAGTCAATTACATCATTGAAAACGGCTAATGAAAATAATGAGAAAATGCTCCAGACAATTTTAGACATTGTGAAAAAAAAGCCCTCTGGAAAGTCACCAGAATCAGCTCAAAAGCATATGAGTGCTAAAAATAGCATGAGAGGGAAGATAGAAGACCCAAATTCCTGAGATGATTGGGAAAGATGAATAGGAGAAATTGAATTATGAATGACGTTTTTTATGTTGGGATTGACCTTGGAACAACAAATACTGTTGTTGCCTATATCGATGAAGATGACAACCCTCAACTTTTGGAATTTGGCGAAATGGGAGAATTTTTTCTTCCCTCTGTATTGTATGTGGATGAAGACGAACAAACCACTTTAGTCGGGCGAATTGCATTAAGCAAAGGCGCAGCAGACCCCACACGTTTGATTCGTTCCTCTAAAAGGAAAATGAGATTCCGTGATTATAGTTACCCCGATTCTGAACAAAGACATTCTTTTACCATGAAACTTCGTCCTAAAGATGTAGCTACAAAAATTTTAGAAGAAGTACGCAGAACTTTGATTGAACGAGGGTTATGTAATGAAGAAACAGAAATTTATACAGTCATTACCGTACCGGATAACTGGTATCATCCTGCACAGGAAGACACAGAAGAAGCCGGAAAACGTGCAGGCTTTATTGTCATGGATAAACTTTCCGAACCAATTGCAGCCGCCTATCATTACATTACCCAACGCATCCAGAATCAGGACAGAATTTTAGTTTGTGATTTCGGTGGTGGTACACTGGATATTACGTTTCTCAAACCCAATGAACAGGGGAATAATTATATTCCCTATGGGCATGGTGGAGAAGCGGAACTTGGTGGTGATGATTTTGACAAACACATTGTCAAGGAATTCCAGAGGTATATTTTGGAAGAAGTCGGAATTGATTTAACAGAACAAGCCACTTCTGGACTTTCCCCCATGGAGTACAATGTTGTCAATTCAAAGCTCCGTGATGCTGCGGAAAAAGCAAAGATTGATTTGAGCCGATTCTCAAAGCCTGATGCAGAAAACCGCCCCACTTCTCGAACATCTGTTACCATCCTGAATTTGCTGAAAGTCGGCGGAAAAAGTTGGACATTTGACTATGTTCTCACATTGAAGCGTTTCAATGAATGCTGTGCAAAGGTTTATGAAGACTTTCAGAAGGCTTTCAGGGAGATGTTCAGCAAAAATCAAAAAACAGACGGTTCTGAAAGTGTCAGTGCAGAAGAAGTTACAATGGTACTTTTGGTAGGTGGGAGCTGTCATATTCCGAAAGTTCGTATGTTATTGAAAGAGATGTTTCCACAAGCCAATTTAAGGATAGGCGACCTTTCCAACGCTGTGGCTTATGGTGCGGCGATTTATGCACAATCTTGTCTGATTCCAGAAGACGAACAAACCGAAGAATTGCCAATTCAAAGAACTTCCGGTGCAAATGATTTGGGTGTCGCTGTCATTGAAATGGTCAATGGGAGACCACAAAAAGTATTTGATACCATCATCCCCAAAGATTCCTTGCTCCCGATTAGAAAAAGAAGACCTTACCCGCCTTTCAGAGATTATGAAGAAAAGATTCCAGTTGAAATTTATGAACGAAAAGCAGGAACGGAAGGTAATAGCCTTTCCAACTGCAATTATTGGGAAACAATCATGCTCTGTGATTTCATTCCGGGGTTACGTTCTGAAACAGAAGTGGAAGTAATTTTTGAACTGGACATCAACAACAAATTAACAGTAACTGCTATCTACCATGATAAAGATGGGGTAGAAATCCCCATCAGAAAAGAGATTGACAAAACCGCCAAACCTATGCCAAATCTCAGCTTCGCCCAGCCTATGGATATTTTCTTTTTGTTGGATTCTTCCTTTAGTATGAGAGCACCCGTTCCGAATATGGGAATCAGCACATTGTCAGCGGTACGAAGAGCATTTCAGGAGTTAGTCACACATATCATTGATACCAGCTGTCAAAAAATAGGGGTCATTACTTTTGGAATGGAAGAAAATCATCAAATGATTCAGGCATTGACGAATAATCCAGATTTATTGATGGAAAAAGTGAACAAGATTGAACCCAAAGACACAGCAACGTGTGTTGGTGGTGCAATTGAATTGGCTACACAAGAACTGTTGAAAGTTCAGGACAAACGCAGACGAAAAGCGATACTTATTTTGACAGATGGTTTATTCACAGACCAGCCCAAAGAAAATTTAACCAAACTTACAGATGAAGCCAAGCAACTGGGGATTTCTGTTGTAGTAATTACTGCTGACCCTAACAGAAGGTTGGGGAACAATGTAGACTTGAAAAATCTGGTATCTTTGGATAATGAGAGAAAACCAATGTCCTATTATGCCACAGATTTGACGAAATTGCAAGATTTATTTGGGGATATTATGGATGGTCTTTCAAAGCTTTAAGCAACTGGTGCATAAATCATGAGGAGGAAAATGTGAATGAATCAAAAATTGTTTATTTCCAAGGATGATGCCGAAAAAGTTCTTGCAATTTTAGAAATTGAATATCATGGTGACTATTCCGCTGAAAGTATTCTGGAAGAAATGCAGAATCATCAGATATTTGGCTTTGAATTGCGCCAATTTCTGACAATGATTGTGGAGCAGGAACATGACACCTTAGGGACGGCATACGAAGAAACAATTGATTTTGTAAAAGTTTCCGATAGAGGAACATTGATTGAATTTTACCAAAATATGCTGTTTATTGACAATTGCAATGCACTCGGAAATGGAGATACCTTTGAAGAAGATGCTTTTGAGGAAGATACTTTTGAAGAAGAAGCCTTAATTTTGGAAGATGAGGAAGAAAATGATTCCGATTTTTCTGAATATGAACTCAATGAAGCCATTGGAGAAGAAGATGCACCCTTTGAGGACATGGAAGAAGAGGATAATGAAGAATTTGAATTGACGGACAGAACAGACACAGAGGAATTATACACCGAAACGGGGACTTATTCCGACTTGGAAGAAGACAGTGAAAACTATGATGATTCCATGAATGAAAAGTTTAAGCCCTATTTTGACCCCCTCGATAAAGCACAGCATTTCTATGAAGAGATAAAAGAACAGATTCATATTATCCCCATTGGTGAAATGTTTCCGGAAGTGTATTTTGATACCAGCCCTAAAAATACAATCTATGAAGGTACAGACATTACGACCAATGATAACATCAGTCTGACAATCAAATTCCAGAATGACACCTTGTATCATCGTATTTGCTTGATTGTGAATGAAAATGGAAAAGTGGTCATCAATGGCAGATTAGTGCCGGCAGAAGAACCAGACAGCTATTTTATTGAAGCCCTCCAGAGAAATATTGATTTTGAGGGTATCCGCAAAGGGAGCTTTCATTTTCATGTAGTATTTGTGAATATGGAAGTTACTGATTTTTATGCAGGTGTCATTGATTTGCGCTTTGGAAAGCGTGAACTTTCCGAAAAAATCTTATGTGTTGATTTTGGAACAAGCAATACAACCTGTGGAATTTATCAAAATAATCACATTCATATTGTACAATTTGAAGATGTCACGGCAAAGGAACATAAAAGAAGTGGGCTTTGTCCGACACTTGTCTATGTAAGGCGGATTTTAAAGAAAAATATCGAAACCCAAAGGGCTGAACAGGTAGAGTATCTTTTTGGGTATGAAGCAAAACAAATGCTTTTATTGAATGATTATAACCCCAAAGGCTCTGTATTCTTTGAAATCAAGCGTTGGATTACCAGTCCAGAAGATTTGGAAACCATCACTGATGGAGATACAGAAGCATTGATTTCCAGAAAAGAAATCATTCGTGCATATTTGAATTATATTGTCAGTATGGCAGAAAATGACCTGAAATGCATCTTTTATCGAATGCATTTTTCTGCACCGGTGAAGATGAAAAGCAAATTCATTCAATTCTTACAGGATGATATTTTCAATGGGAAAACAGCAAATAAACCCTATGAAATCATGAATGCAAGTGAAAGCATTGATGAAGGGGTTGCAATTATCTATAATCATATCTCTGAAAATATCGCCAATGCAGACAATACCGGAACGAATACAACCGCAGACGGAAAAATCATCATTGTAGATTGTGGCGGTGGTACAACTGACCTTGCAAGTTGTTCCTATCGTTATACGAAAAAAATGACCGGTTACGATTTGGAATTGCAGACACGTTTTGAAAATGGAAATTCCAATTTTGGTGGCAACAATATCACCTACCGTATTTTTGAATTCCTGAAAATCAAATTTGCATCTGTTTTGGCAGGTTCAACCGAAGAAGTGAAAGTGAAAGATTTGATGGAAATTGATGATAATGATGCTTTGAATGCCGTTGACCTAGCAATTGCAACACAAAGCAGGCTGAAAATTTATGATAAGCTGGATAATGCCTCCCGTGAAGCGGAAAAAATACTCCCCACGGATTTTGACGGCTCATCCATTTATGCACAGAAAATCACAACCAAAAAACAAACCAAACGCAACTTTTATTTTCTTTGGCAATTAGCCGAAAAAATCAAGCTGGCACTATTCGCAGAAAATGACATTTCTTCTGTAGTTCTGAATCCTCGTGAAGGGGTAGACTATTTCGAAAGTGTTGTATTGGATGAGAAACTTTCTTTTTATATCAAAAATCCTGATGAAAGGATTCCACCTTTGAAATTCTGTGACATTCCGGAAAATGTACACATGGTAGTTCGCAGGAAGGAAATTATCAGTTTAATTCAGCCGGATATTTATTACTTGCTTGCAAGTATTTTGGATTTAGATAATATTGAAACGCTGAATCAATGCAGTTATATTAAGCTTTCCGGACAATCCTGTAAAATTGGGGTATTCCGTAGTTTATTAAAGGAATTTGTAGCCGGACGCAAGCTGAGAAGCGGTGATGCATTGAACCCACCCGACAGCAGTGCAGATAAATATAAGTTAGATTGTGTATGTGGCTGTATTACCTACATTCGTGATAAGGAATTTCATTTCGTCAATTCGTTCAATAAGCACACCAATCAAAATATTATCTTTGATGTAGAACTTTCTAGGGGTGGAATGGGCAACAGAACCTTATTTGAAGGAAATGTTGTCAGTGACAGCAATCGCATGACCGCCGCAAAAAATGTCCTTCATCTGGAGCTTTACAAGCCGTCAAAGGGGATACTTTCCATCCATGTATTCCATAGTAACAATGACAGAAGCCTTGAAAATGAGCTGGAAATCCCAATGAAATACACAAAATTTTCTGAATTCCGCCTTTCTTCCTTATATCGAGAAAAAGACGAACTGAAAGCACTTTATACCATGTTAAGTGACCGTTGTTATGCAACGCTGATTTTAGATAAAGCTGGAAAAGATAGGATTTCCTGTTTAGTGAAAGAAATTGATAGCGTTTCGGTGGAGTCGGGCGAAAGCAGAATTTTAGTATTCGCCATTCCCAATAGTGACGGATACAGCTTTACATTGTATCAGATTCTCAAATCCAATGAAAATGGGAAAATTGTATACTATCGAACCGACCAAAGAAATTTGAATTTCGAAAATGGTGTCTCATTCCGTTCATTCTTTAATGGAAAAAATTGTGAAATCGACAGCAGATACCACAGAATGTGAGGGACAATCAATGCCAAGTAATTTTTATCATATTTCTGATTATTGTCAAGTGGGAACACGTCACCAAAACAAGGGAATTGCTTGTCAGGATGCCGTACAGGCGGAATATTCCACAACTGCCAATGCAGCAATTGCCGTTTTGAGTGATGGGGCTGGTTCATGTGAATGCGCCGAAGAAGGGGCGAATATCACAGTCCATACCACAATGGAAATTTTGTCAGAATATTTTGACCAGCTGTATGAAATGCCTGAAAATGAAGCGGTTGATTTCATTTTAACAAGAATCCGTGAAAAGATGGCGCAATCTGCCAAAGAACAGGGATTTGAGGATATTATGCCCTTTTCCGCAACGTTATTATGTGCCGTATTAGCGGATGATGGAAGGTATCTGTATTTTCATGTGGGAGATGGAATGATTGCAATTTCTGATAAAAAAGGAAATTGTCAGGTAGTTTCCACATATCATCATAAAATTGCATCCAATTATACAACATTTGTCACAGTTGAGGATACCGATTATCATTTTCATAAGGGAGTCAATGAAATCTCTAGTTTCCTTTTAGTGAGTGATGGACCTGAAATTTTTCTCAAATATGGCAATGTCTTAACCGGAAAAGGGGATTTATTGATACAGCTTTCCTATTTTTACCAAAATCATGAAATGGTATCAGAGATGCAAGCATTGGCGGAGGAACTGCAAAAATACGGAATGACGGATGATGCTTCCTTTGTGCTGATAACAGATAAACGCTATGCAGAGGACGTATTCAGTAATCTTTCAGAGAATGCCAAAATCCAGCTTGCCAAAAAACAAAAATCACATCCCTAAAATGAAAGCCAACCCTACAAAGGGGGCGCAGTTTGTTTACTGTCCCATCCCAACTTTTTATGGAACAATTTCTTTTTGCCTTCCATTTTCTTTTTTGTACTTTGTCATCCTATCCCCTTTATAGGGGGTTGGGATGGGACAGAAACATTTAGGGAGTACTGTCATATCATGACTGCGAATCATGGGGGCGAAACCTGCAATGAAAATAATGGTGCAATGATGGTGTCAAGGGTTGTTTCAGTTTCATGAGTATCCCCTCCGTTTATTGAAGCCTTTTTATCATATCATCCAAAAAAGCGCAGACGTCTTTTTTGCCGTTATATTTCTGACAATCTTCCAAAGCCTTAAAGCATTTAGATTCAGCATTAGACAGCGACAGCGTGTTTTTGTTTTTTCCGTTCATAATATGACCAAAGATATTCCCAAGGCTATGAATCACACCAATACCATGATAGAAATCTCCCTCGCTCAATGCAAAGAAAGCCGGCTGATAAGTGCCATTTCGTCTGACAAGCATCAAATTGTTAATACCCAATGTACAGGAGTCATCACTATCAGATACATAATCCGCAGTATTATAGATTTCTCTAAGTGCAAGGGCAATATCATGCATAATTTTCATCACTTGATGATAATTGTAAGATGTTTTATGAAGCCACATTAAATAATGCTGATAAAGTAACCCAAATTCCATATCTAAAATCACATAAGGCAATGAAGTTTTATGATTATAGGCACTGTCAAGAGAGGAAATCCAAGTAGAATGCTCTAAATCCAACTGAACAACGGAGGAATGATTTTCCATCATAAGTTGATTAGTGAATTCAAACACAGATTTGAAGCCAAAAATAGAATCTTCATCATCAAATATTGCATAGATGAATTGCAGTCGCCTTTTGCTATGTCGGTTTTGATAGCGCAAAATACAATTTTCGGGGAAGAATACCCAGTCATTATCTACCAAATCATCCCCATAATCGCTTGAAATTTGTCGGATGCAAAGATGATAATATTCCTCAATGGTTGGATAAGCAGAATTCACAGCAGGGTTATGCGGTTCAAATGTATGATAATGATAATACTCATCACAAACACCGGGGTTGTTTTTAATCTCATTCACTAATAATTCTTCATTGGAAATATTAGGAATGGGGTAAGTATTACTGTGATTATCTTTGATGCTTGCAATTCTGTCAAATGCCTTTTTAGAAGTGGGGCATTCTCTTTCATTGGTATTCAGACACGGGTACAAAAGTTTTCGCCATAAATCCGTAGCACACGAGCCTAATTCAGTCAATCGGGTAGGTTGATTGGCATTTTGTTGCCATTTTTTCCGGTTAGAAGTTAAGCTTTTCGGGGACAATGCAATATTATCCAATAATTGACAGGAAATCAATGCAACGGCAAAAACATCAATTTTAATCGTAGCATTGATGGTTTCATCCTGTTTTTGCCAATAATCAGGCATATATAATGGTGTCCCATGAGGGGAATGAATAATGGTATCCGTCCCCCATAAATGTGCTGTATGGGAGCGGTGAGAAGTATTGAAATCAATGGCAACAGGCACAAGATTTCCTTCACGCTTGACAAGTAATAGATTAGAGGGCTTCAAATCCATATGAATAATTCCGGATTTGCTGATATGGTTCAACATTTCAAACAAATCATAAATCACATTCAAGGCTTGTTCAGGGTACATATCCATTTGTTGAAACCAATACATGAAATAAAGAAACGAAAGACCAAATTCTGTTTCTAAAATCAAATAATCTGGCGGATGAATCCAATCTTTCAAATTAGGAGGCTGATGACCTTTAGAGAATGCCAAAACCAAAGCATCAATCCATTCAGGTTTCAATCTGCGTGAGCGGTGGGCTTCTTCCTGTAGTTTCCTGAGTTTTATCAAGTCATGTTGAGCATCCATATCAGCCAATTGATTAAAGAAACTCACTTGCTCATGAAGAAAGCAAACCAATTCTTTGGGGGTGGAATATTCCGGATAGAATTTGACAATGCAGGAAAGATTGTGATTATCCGCCTGACAGCAATATTCATTTTCAATGGATTGCAAGATAAATTCCAGATTTTCTCCGACATTTCCCTCATGTGCCTTATCATCTAATATTTCGGTAATATCGTAAATTTTTTGTGCAGTTTCAATTGTGCCACGTTTCCGGTAAATGACAGTACCGTAACTTCCTTTACCGATGACAGTACCATCCGTAAATTGAGGTTCACTTTCCCAAGACTGCAATTTGCAGAGACGCTGATAAACCTCCTGATTAGGATAGGGGTTAGAAGCACGGAGTGTTTTTTCTTTGAAAGGCTTGAACCGTTCTTTCAGGTACTTAGGAATTTTCATCTGTTCATTTCCCTGTTTAGAAGTCTGCAAAGCTCTTTCAATCAATTGTCGTTCAATAGGACTCAATTCACCAGAGGAAGAAATAGGAATGTTAATGTCAGGTTTAGGGGAATCAGCAGGGCGCACTTTGGTTTTAGGTTTCGTTTGAATGGTATCAGCTGGGAGGGTTTCCGCTTCATTGCTGTGAGGGGATTCTTTTTTTGGGGGCTGTGGTTTTGTGGCAGGTCTGCGGATGGTCTGCTGAACTGGAGCAGTTTTCACGGAATCGGAATCTTTTTTAGGGAAAATTTGGGGATAAATGGCTTCAAATTCCCTGATAATGCTTTCAATTTCGGCATAATCTTTCCCATACAGAACATTTTTGATAAGAATTTCTTCTTTTCTTGGAATACCGGTAAAATCCAGATGGGTATCATTCAATAAGCGATTCATAGCGGATTCATGAAAAGGAATTCCTTTCCGCATCGCATAAAGCATCATGACCAATGCTTTACAGTCCTCTGATTTGCGAGGGCTGTACCCTCTTAAAGCACTGCGCACACGAAAACCGAATATCTTAGGTTTCATATCAAGCGGACGTATCATAATATTATCAGAATGCAATGCACCATGAATCACTCCTTCATGATGTGCAAAGCGCAAACCGTCTGCAATATTCCAAAAGAGCCTTGTAATCTGTTCCGGTTCAATCTGCTTGAATGCAGAAAGCAATTCCCCTTTATCAATTGATTCATAAATTAAATATGGCTGATGATTAGGGGATTTTTCCGGCGAAACAGATTTCACAATATTGAGTACATGAACATATCCAGACCCAGAAACGTGTTGATTGATGGCAGATTGTAACGTATGGTTATCATTGATAACATCAGCATAACTGACATCAATGGAATCTGTGAGTGTGAAGGAAAATGTCTGCAAGACGTAAAGCAATAGAATTTTCCCTCTTGTTCCCGTTGCATGATAAAGCTGAGTACAGCTTGTTTCACGAATTATGGTCTGTAATTGATAATTTTCAATTGTCTGACCACTTAAATCATTCATAATTTTCACCATCCATTTTATATTGACAGGGCGGAAAATACCGCCCCTTTTTATCGTACAACCTTGAAAAATCAAGTGGAAATATGGAACTTTTGATTTTCCCAATAGATAGTATGGTCTTTTACCAATGGTGTCAAAGTTTCGAGTACTTTTCCATAGGAGATATAGCCTTTTTCAACAAATTCTTCTGGAGTCATTGGATTTTCAGATAAAGCTTTCAAAATGGCACGATACATCACAGGATATTTTGAAAATTCATCTGTGACTTGTTTAGGTTCAGGCTGTTTAGTGGGATTCAGAAGCAATTTAGCATCTTTTATAGTGCTGTCGTTATCCATCACAACAACCGCCATAGAAACATCATCTTCCGTATAAGAATTTGAGGTATAATTCATCATTTCCTGCAAATGAGAAGCATCATTATCAAGAACGGCATGAGCAGAGATTTGTTTCAGGAGATTTCCGCCTTGATAGAGACGACGTGAGAACAATCTCTCACAGCCATCAGTATAGATGATAAATCCCGAAAAATGATAGGCGTGTAAATAATTGCACCGGAATTGCGCATAGGTAAGACAGCTTTCAAGGTCATTGGTGAACAATGTTTCTGATTTTTTCGCTCCATTGAAAGGCTCAACCAAAAGCAAAGGTTCAAGATGTTGTTCCAATGCAATGACCGTACTGTCACCAATGGAAACAATCATATATTCACCGTCTGCCTTGACAGCGACAACACAAAGCGTTGCACAGAGTTCATCAATGGGAAGACCAGATTTCTGGAATCTTGCGTGAATGCAATCCAGCAAAGATGCAATCAATTCTTCTTCTGAATCCTTCAACCAATTTTTGACATTGGAAAAATAGGAAATAGACTCTTCCACATTGATAATAGCAGCTTCTCTGGAAAATTTCGCACCGGAGCAGCCATCAGCCACCGCAATGACAGAAACGAGCTGATTATTATACATCCCTGCATAATCTTGACAGAGCTGATTTTTTTTAGCATGACTTTTCCCTTGTTTAAAAGAAAATTTTGTTTTCATGGTAATCTCCTTTCAATCATTCTTCACTTAACTGTAATTCCATTTTTGCTTTCAGCAGAAGCGTTTCCCAATGTGCAAGGGTGTACTGTTTTCCATTCAAAAAGGCTTGTTCCAAATCGTTCAAGAAGCAATCCGGAAGTGTTTCAGAATGACAGATACTCTCCAACATTGTCCCCATCACATCTTGACAGCTCTTCAATTCTTTTCCAAATAAAACCATAAAACAAAATTCACCATAATGATATTGTTGCTTGTGAATGGGTTTCCAGTCAAGAACCAATGCATCACCGCTTGAAAAGGCAAGTGTACTATTGAGAATGGGAATCAAATCATGATTCTGTAATTGAATTTGTTTCAAGAGATGATGCAGAATGAAAATTCTTTGCTGGAGATTCAAGGGCATATCTGCAATTTTCCCAAGGAAATTTTTTTCATGAAGGTTGGAATCTAAAAGCAATGTACCCCATTTGGAATATTCTCTTTTCTTATTCAAGGGAATCGAAGAATAAATTTTCTGTTCTTTTCCCTTTAAGAGAATTCTGCCATCTTTATCCGCATAAACAATCTCATGGAAGAGATTTTTTGCAATGCAGTATTCTCTTTCATTTTCATCAATCAAAAGGCTGTCTTCATATTGGATTTCCTCAAGGAATTTTTCAGCATCCCATTTCCCCAAATGGTAAATTGCCATATGATGATTACCGGAAGTTTCATTTAATGCACAAGCTACCTTGAAAGCCCGCAAAGAGTGAACCGTTACCAACCCATGACCACTTTCCAATGTTTCGAGAATCATACCTGTCAATGCTGGAATGTCATTTTCTGCGATTTCCCGAATAGTAGCATGTGCTGGTGGTGGATAGGGAAAATCAGAACCTTTTTCACAGATGGCAATATCTGTATAGCTTTGCATAAGCTGTATCGTAGTTTCATCAATTTCAAGATTAAATTTATCTTCACTCATATCATTCTCTCCTTACTGGTTTAGGACTTCCGGAATTTTGTTGTGGAAACTTCAGCGGACATCAAAGAATCCGGTTGATGCAGACCCTTTTTAGGGGGGGAAGGTTTTCCGGTGGGAGTTTCTGCGGACATCAAAGAATCGTTCTGATGCAATCCGGTTTTCTTTTGTGGGGGATTGGAAGATGGACGAGGTGCAGAGGCTTTCACAGGGGATTTTTCCGGATTTTTGGCAGTGGGAGCTGAATCCGATTCCGAACCCTGCAAAATTAAAAATCCACACAATGCCCCAATCACAACGGCTATAACGACAATCATCACAATCAAAATAACACTCATAACAGTTCCTCCTTACAGTTGTTTTACAATATAACACTATTATACCATTGATTTCGTCAGCTGTCAACAAAAAATGTGCAATTGCTACATAAAATTTGAGGTTTCAGTTTTTTTGCTTATCTTCAATTATAAGGAGACTGGCGGAAATTTCCTTTGCTGATGGTATCTTATTATGAAAATTGTGCAATTTGTACATTCTTTTGAAAAATATCATGGTGAAATCGTAGAAAAGATTTGGAATGATTGACATACTTTTACATCTATGATAAAATAAAATTGTAATTGTCCCTTGCTATGCAAAGAATCATGATTATTTTTAAGAAAGGCAGATGAAATATGAAACTGCTGAATATGACGTTATACAGCGGAGAATATCATATTCCCCCCAATGCAAAAAAAAGTTTGAATTGCAAAATTTCTCAAAAAGCAATTCATGGTATTTCTGATTGTGGAATCTGGATGGTAGAAAGTACCCCTCAATCCAATGCTGAGCTATTAAAGATTTTAGATATGAAGTTGAAAGGATGTTCGCTTTCTAAGTCTCATATGGACTCATTTAAAGGGTTTGTATTTGAAATGATTTGTCATGCTGCGCAGTTTAGCGGAGGAAGTCGGGAATTCAATGGATGGCTTAGGAGCTATTTTGACGAATATTTTTCTGATTTTTTTGTGATTGATGAAAAAAATGCTCTTCCTGAAAGGAGCAGTGGTTATTTTGGTATGCGTATGATTGCACTGTTATTTACACAGTGTTTCTTACAGGATACCAAAAATGCTTTTCTGGATTTAGGGAAACAAATTCCCCAGCGTTATCATAATATGCTTTCTGATTTTCAGCAAATTTGTGAATTTGAGGATGAAATACAAGCTTCTTTCCGAGCGTCAGCATCTGCAATTTTTTTCACCCCTGATAAATTAGACGTTTCTGTCCTAAATTTTGGTGGATTACAGACACATATTTTAGATTTGCAGAATGGCTTAAGAATAGCAGTCCAGAAAAAATGTCCTCCCCTTGCATTTCAGATTCCTACCCAACAAGACAGCATCCCTAAAATATACAATATTACCAAAAAATGCAATTCTCCGTTCTTATTGATTTCCACTTCTGAAAAATTCAGGAAGTTATTCCATGCTGAAAATGATGATGCTTTTTTCTCACCGCTTTTAATGGAAGGCTTTCTGTTGCAGAACATTGTCAATCATTCCTCAATGCAGGATTTGGAAGAAGAGATGCAAGCATTCTGCCAATCTTTGGGGGAAGTTGCCAAAGAATGCAGTTTGAATATGATTGCTTTTGGTTTTGCGGATTATGAAGAATTGAAAGACTTTGCCAAAACCTGTGAAAAGCAGATGAGAAATACTTATCAATTGGATTCCAGCCCCGAAGACATTCTTTATGTGAACTATACGAAAAAATTGCAGGAACTCAAAGACGAACGAGCAGAAATTTTAGATTTTCTGCCTAGCATGGAAGAAAATGACTCTTATGAAACTTATCGAAAAAACCGCATTACAGGCGAAATCAAAGAAATCATCCGCTGTCATTTCTTTGACTTTATGAAATTTTTCTATCCTGAGCGAGATTTAGATTCTGATGATACATCCCTCATAGTGCAATTGAAAAAGGAAATTCACAATCAATTAACCAGTTTATACCGAAACGAAAAAAATTTCGATAATTTGCGCAGAAGTTGGGAACAAATAAATGCAAAAGTTTTTGATATCACTGATGAAGAAAAAATTGATTTTTGGGTGAGCCAATTGATAGAACAAAGTCTCACGAACTTGGAAATGACATTTCCAGAAATTCAAGGGGAATTGAACCATTTATTGAAGGAATATCAAAAAATTTCCTTACCGCAACAGACTGATGATGAATCCATGCAGGAAAAACTTGCACAATTAGAAAGAGACATCACAAAATATGAACAATTTGAACAGGCACAAAATGAAATGTTTGCTTTTTTGAGTGCCAACACTTGAAAACATCTCATAATCACAAAAACCGCTTTAATATCATATGAAACTTTGTGCAATCTGCTGATTTTCTGAAAAAGTGTCAGAAAATACCTCTCTGATTTGTATTGAAAGTAAAAACAATCAGGAGGGATTGCACATGAAAAAATGGATTGCAACAATCACGGCTTGTATGATTTCCGTCATGATGTTCAGCGGATGCGATAAGCCCATCACGGAAAACAAATCAGCCAAAAAAGGCGCAACGTTGGAAATGGATTTGACAACGTCCTATGTGGCAGAAGAACTCAATATGCAGGGGATGAGAGCTGACCCAATTGCTGTCACGTCAAAAGGTATCATCATGACGCATTGGAAATCGACCAGCAGTTCCAGAATGTACCTCTATGACCCCGAACAGCAGACCTATACCGAATTTCAGAAGAATCAGCCACACGCCCCAGCCTATGCCACACAGCTCCCAGATGGCAGATTATGCGCCCTGTACAATATCATTGTTGAAAAAAAGGGCAGTCAGACTTTTTATGACGGCATTCAGCGAGTTATGGAAATTTATGACGATAATTTGCAGGTCACGGAAGAAATCATGCTCCCCGAAACCGTCCCCACATTGGAATTGAGCCGATTGAATACCATCATGGATTCACAAGGCAGATGGTATTTTATCGCCTTTGATGAAGAGAATGGTTCATATGATGTGAATGTCATGGATGAAAATTTTCAGCTAATCGGGAAAATTCCCTTTGACATGGGCTATTGTAATGATTTGGTGGTTGGCAAGTCGGGAAAAATCTATGCACTGGTAGCCACTGCGGAAGGAAACGCAAACCAATTGTATTATTTTGATGCAGACACAATGACAAGCGGAAAATTTTGCGATATTCCAGCATATACCAAAAAAATTACACAAGGTATCAATTCAGAATTATATTGCTGTACGGAAACTGACATTGAAAGCATTGACGAGAATGGTACTTTGAAAGAGATTGTGGATTATCGAAATTCTGATTTGCCTGATGATGTTTTTGATGCTTATGCGATTCCGAACAGTGAATTTATCATTGAGTATTTCCCTGATGGTGGCAGTATGGAATATTACACGCTCCGTCCACGCACAGACGAGGAATTGAAGAACGTGCAGTTTATTTCATTGGCTGGTGTGGGTATCCATCCAAAATTAGTGCATGATGTCTGCGAATTTAACCAGTCACAAACGGATTACCACATTATCATGAAAGACTATGCTAATGATTACCCGATTGCAAATTATGACGAATATTATGTAGACGGAAATTATAAAATCAATATCGACCCGAAAGCCATTGAAGCTTTCGAAAATGACCTCATGAATGGCATTGTTCCCGATATGATTTGTATGGACTATATGCCCTATCAGCAAATTTCTAACAAGGGGCTTTTGGAAGACCTTGCACCCATGCTGGAAAAGGACGAGCGTTTCAATCCCAATGATTATTACATGAATCTCATTGACGGCATGAAAAAAGGCGATAAATTAGAAGAAATCGGCTTTAGTTTCACTTTGGATACCAACCTAGCCAAAACGGAAATTGTCGGCACACAACAGGGGCGAACCCCAGATGAATATATTTCCATGATTGAACAGCTCCCCGATGATATGGAATTATTACCGATTACATCAAGGGAAGAAATGACGAACCAATTTTTGACAGGCAGTCAGGAAGCATTCATTGACCGCAACAACATGACAAGCCATTTCAATTGTGACAGCTTTATCAAGCTGTTGGAATTGGCAGGCAGTTTCCAGACGAAAGAGGAGCTGTTGGGCGAGGAGCAGGATTATTTTTCGGAATATTACAGAAAATTGGAAGAAAACGGCGCATTGCTTGACCCGTTTTCCATCTGTAACCCTATTGATTATCATAATCACCACCACGGATTTTTCAAAGATGAGGATGTTACATTTGTAGGTTATCCCGATACTTCCGGTGGAAACTGCGGACGTTACCGTATGAATTATACCGTTGCATTGACAAGCTATTCTACCCAATCCCAGCCAGTATGGGAATTTATCATGGCGCAATTATCCACCCAGCGACAAGCAAAACTTTGTTTAGGCAACAATCAGACATTACCCATTTTGCGCAGTACCATGCAAAGCTATCTGAAAGGTGCAACCATCCCGAACCAGTTCAATGATTATGCCTCAGAATCAGAAATGAAGGAGTTAGGCGACTATCTAGAAAATATCGGGATGTATACCAACAATGACCCCCACATTACCAGTATCATCATGGAAGAATCCGAAATGTATTTTTTCGGAGACCAGACCGCCGAAAAATGCGCTGAAATGATTGAAAGCCGTGTCAATCTGTATCTTTCTGAACAGGAGTGAAACGAATCCCCGACAGCGTTTTTGTCGGGGATTTGTGAGTTATTTGACTGTTGGTAAATTAGTATAGCCCATCAAGAAAGCATCTGTTTCAGCGGCGGCATTTTTCCCCTCTTTGATAGCACGGACAACGAGAGACTGTCCAATGTGCATATCTCCGGCAGTAAATACCTTAGGGACATCAGTTGCATGAGAATCGGGAGCAGTTTTCACGTTGGTTCTGTCATCTACTGACACCCCGAACATTTCGGGAATATTGGTCTCACATCCCAAAAACCCGACAGCAATCAGGCACAGTTCACATGGTAAAATTTCTTCACTGCCTTCAATTTCATGAGGAATCAACCGCCCATTTTCTTTTTGAAAATGGAGTTTGACAGTTTTTACACCACAAAGCTTTCCGGAATCGTCCTTGATAAATTCCTTGACAGTGGTCTGATACAATCTGGGGTCATGTCCAAAAATAGCGGTTGCCTCTTCCTGACCGTAATCAGTTTTACAGATACGAGGATATTCAGGAAAGGGGTTATCCTCTGCACGGGAATCGGGCAATTTCGGCATCATTTCCAATTGTACGACAGAAGCGCACCCATGACGAACCGCCGTTCCTACGCAGTCGTTACCAGTATCACCGCCACCAATCACGACAACGTGTTTGTCTTTTGCAGAAATGAAAGTTCCCTCTTGTAAATCGCTGTCAAGTAAACTTTTGGTAGTGGATTTGAGGAAATCCACCGCAAAGAAAATACCCTCTGCATCTCTGCCGTTAGTGGTAATATCTCTAGGATGAGAAGCCCCACAAGCCAAGATAACAGCATCATAATTTTGCAGGAGCTGTTCAGCGGAAATATCTTTTCCCACCTCACAATTGAGAACGAATTCCACGCCCTCTTCCTGCATGAGAGTTGTACGGCGTTCGACAATTGTTTTTTCCAGTTTCATGTTAGGAATGCCATACATCAGCAGACCGCCGGCTCTGTCGGAGCGTTCATAGACCGTCACGGAATGCCCCCTATGATTGAGTGTATCCGCACACGCAAGCCCCGCAGGACCCGAACCAATGACAGCAATTTTTTTATTGCTTCGTACAGATGGGGGCGCAGGTTTGAGAAGTTCATTTGCAAAGCCGTATTCAATGATAGTATATTCATTGTCACGCACAGAAACAGGGTCATCATAGATACTGCAAGTGCAAGCCTTTTCGCAGAGTGCAGGACATACCCTTGACGTGAATTCAGGGAAATTGTTCGTCATGAGAAGACGAGCAAGAGCCTGTTCAATTTTCCCCTGATAAAGCAGGTCATTCCATTCCGGAATGAGATTATGAAGAGGACAGCCGGAAAGCATCCCACAAAGTATCTGTCCATTCTGACAGAACGGAACACCGCAGTCCATACACCGGCTTGCTTGTTCTT
>Ga0326511_10000940_pt1 | contig 24935 bp, 45 predicted proteins | sample 0_2496_0518_D_FD_203701 | JGI IMG/M metagenome (GOLD analysis project Ga0326511, IMG submission 203701) | Bovine rumen microbial communities from UC Davis, California, United States - 0_2496_0518 | ecosystem: Host-associated > Mammals > Digestive system > Stomach > Rumen | place: USA...
TCTTCATGTTCGGTTGGATTGCTGACATCATCAAAATCGCAACAGGCACATACAAAGACGGCGCAGGCGAACCGCTCCGTAAGTAACACCAAAAAACCACCTCAAGGGGTGGCTTTTTGTTGAACGGCGGTATTATTGAATCTTCCCTGCGACAGTCGCTTGGGTCGTTACATCCCAATGTGACTCTTGTGTCAAATCGCCAGTTCCGAGGCGGATATAACCGTCTGAGGTTGGTTGCATGAAGATTGTCGATTCAATGCTCAAGACTTCCGTTCCGCTGAGGGTTGGGTTGAAAGTCTGTTTCACGATGCCTGCAAAGATGTGGATGTCGTTGTCATCGTTGTCTTCGCAAACGTTGTGAATGTTGATTGGTAGAGCCGTTCGAGTTTGGCAAGAACCGTTCCCAAAGATGATGTTGCCAGTCGTTTGAGGGTTCGTGCCTGCGTTGTAAGCTTCTTCCCATAACGTCTTCAAATAGTCGATGCTTGGGAGATATAGCGTGAACGTCAACTCAGCCGTTTCAGGCTTGCCAAGAGGTGTCGTGCGAGTGCCTGCTTGCGTGTCTGCATCGGTGGTCGCTTCGTCATAGTTTGGCGAAATGTCTCCGAGCAACTCGGCAGGGATTAGCACATCGCCAATGCTCATCTCATAAGTGCCAGCTTTTAGTGGTTGCATTTTGACTCCTTTTAGTTTGTTAGTAGAGAATCGTGCCAGTCGCAGTCCAAATGATGCGACCGTTGCTGTCCAAACCGTTGTCAGTTATAGACGAGCAAGGCATGATTGTTATGTTGTCAATTTGTTCCGAGAGAATCTCGGTTGGGTCATCTTTATCAACGACCTGCGGAAGTGAACATATTGAGTAGGACGAATTGAGGAAATCCACAATGTCACGCAGTCTGCGACATCCTGCCACGTCAGACTTGCCTCTCGAATAGAGTTCAAATGACTGGATTCTGCGAGAGCCTCTTTCAGTTGGGTTGCCGATAGATGCGACATATACTCCTTCTTCGCCGAGGGTTAGTTTCTCCCAAAACAAGTCTTTGTCTATTGTTCCGAATCCGTTATTCTCTAGGAGCTGTAATAGATTCAAAGTAATCATAGATAGTATTGAACTCCTTGTTTCGCAACCTGATTGCCTGCCCTTTCGAGGTAGTATTTCGTGTCAGGGTGCTTGTTGTTTTCGTAGTGCCGTCTGCGAGCATATGGTACGCTGAAACCTCCGAAACGTACCGTCACAGAGTTCGGTTCTTTCACAACACGTCCGTCTGCTCGAAGTGCGCCAGTAAGAACTGGAGCGTACATTTGGGCGAGATTCAGAATCGAATCGCCCATTCTTGCAAGAGCTTCGTCAATGTGCGCTTGTTCCTCTTGTAGCACCTTCGCCGAGTTATCCACGAACTTAATCGTTGTCGTTTGAAGTTGCATCGATAAACTCCGCTCGCTGAAGCGTGAATGTGAGATGTTCCATTTGACCGCTTGCGAAGTTCATTCCGCCAGTCACATTCGTGATTTCGTAGGTCGTACCGTTGACCCTGATGCCTTGTCCGACTAGGTTGTCATAGTCCGAGTAGTCTTCAGGGTGGGCATGAAGGGTTGCTGAACTCTGATAGAGTTCAATGTTCCCTTGCTCCTCTTGGTTCTGCCTTAGCTTGAATATGCCGAGGAATGAACTCGCTTGCGTGATGACGTTCCCTTTTACCGCACCTCGTCTGATAGTTAGAAACTCATAAGAGATTGAGGGGAACGTATCAAAAACGGTCATAGTGATAGTATTTCGCTTCTTCTTTTAATGTTCTTCCGCTCCGAAGCCCTTTGCATTGAGAGTATTTGAGAATCGCTGTGCCATTGGCAGTCACGATATTGCCGAACACGTTGTTGCGCTCTTTCTCGTCATAGGTAATCGAGAAGTCTTCGACCTTCTTAGAGGTAACTCCAATCTCGACACCATTTTCTGCTGAGATTCCGCCGAAGAAGCGAGCTAGTACCAACTTCAATTCGGTCGGTAAGGCTTGCAATTCGAGGGCGGTCAACAGGTCGGCGAGACTAGCTACGCACAACAAGTCCGACAATCGTGATTCTGCGATTTCTTCCCACACGTCAAATGCATTGACTTCGGAAGCCGTCAAGGAACGACCAAGCAATTTAGATGCTTCTGATTGGGTAAGATATGCCATGTTTTATCGTTCCTTTCTTTTAATGAATTAGGCTGATGCGTAACCTGCAAGATTCTTGTAGCCAGTCATAGAACCGCCAACATAGCGTTCTACAAGCATGACATCTTGGTTCTTGTCGAGGTCGAAATCGGTGCGGACACTAGCGTTCGCTTCGCCTGCTAGGACATAGGAGTCACGAGCATAAGCAATCATGTCATAACCGCTGTTTGTCATTTCGTCTAATTCATGGATTTCGTCTGCGCCAACGAACTCAGCGAGGTCAGCAACAGGGTAATTCATGCCGATGAGAGCGATGCGAGCAGTTGTCATCCAACCTGCAGGAACGATGAGGATTCTGCGGTCTCCCTTGACTGCGCCACAGGTCTTGATAGCTTTGGCGATGTCAGAATCGGTGTTGCTGTTCGGGATTACGGTTGCGACAGCAGAGCCGAAGTTATCAGCAGGGCTTGCGACAGCACCGTCCAAATCGCCCTTCATGCTGAACAAGCCACGACCGTTGTTGTCTTTGTAACCGCCAACGATTGCGCCTACCACGATTGCATGAGCGACACGACCTGCCAATTCCTCGACACGAAATGCTAGTAGTTCGCCAGTTTCGTCATCGAATAGGTCTTGTAGGTCGATTGGGAGCTTCTTGTAGATGCCCAAGCCCTTGAGGTCACGACGGACAGCTTCGATTTCTTGGTTGAGTTTGGTTGCGCCTTTTTCGTGTGCGAGAGCAGTACCATTGGAGGTAGCTTTCATCGCATAGACAGCACCTGCACGAACACCGAGGGTGCGGAAGGTGTTGAGGATTTCAGCCTTGTCAGTCCAAGTCTTGAAGAAGATTTGCTCAATGCGAGTTGGTAAAATAGCATCGCCTGAGATAGCTTTGCTTGAGATGTGCGACATCCAAGCTTTCATGATGCTTGCATTATCGCCACGATGATGACTTAGAACGATGTTCTTGAAGTCAGCGAGAGCTTTCTTGGAAGCCAAGTAGTTGCTTTCGCTTTTTGCGGTCTGAACTGGAGTTGCTTTTGCAACAACAGCATCCTGTGCAATTTCTTTTTCCATTTCTTGTTCCTTTTCTTTAGGTTCTTCTTGAGCGGTTGGTTCAGCAGGTTGTTCCTGCTCAGTTGCCGTCTCGTCAACTGGTTCTTCTGCTTCTGCTTCTTCCTTTTCGGTTTCGGCTTCGGCTTCGTTGGCGGATTCTTCAACCTGTTCAACAGGTGCTTCGCCGACTGGTTCTTCTACCGTTTCAACAGTCTCAGCTTCGATTGGAGCTTCAACTTTCTCGGCTTCTTCCATTTGTTCGCCTCCGAGAAGGGATTTCACAGCGAGCAGACGAGCATCCTTATTCGAGCCACGATAGACAACGGACACTTCAATCACTTCTGCATTTCGTATCGTCTCGGTATCGTAGTCGAAATCAAAGTCAATCATTGTGATTGAGAAAGCGTTTGAGAGATGCCCCTCGTCAATGAGAGTGAGAATCTCTTGTGCGATTCCACGACTTGAGATGCCTGCCTCAAAGATGAGTTCGCCATTCTCAAACCATGCCTTGCGGACTGAACCGATGACGTCTCGAATATCGCCTGAGTGATTCAACATGAGAGGAATGTCCACTCCCTCTACACCTTCCGAGCCAATCTGCGAAACTTGAATCTCGCCACCTGCCTTCAGAGGTAGTCTGAGTGACGGAACATCAACTCTCTCGTAATCCCTATCGACCGAGCCTGAAGAAGCTACAAACACGATTCTGCGTTCGCCGTCCACATCTTTCGTCTTGACGGTAGCGTTGAATCGGATTGATTTCTGCTTTTCTGTCATGAGTTCCCTTTTTAATGGTTGTTATCAACGATTCGCTCAAATGAGCATTGATTCGTCTGTTTTTCATGTTGTTGTGTTTTGGGGTGGCATCAAAAAACCGCAAGTAAGGGTGGGCATCACTTGCGGTATTTTCTATTATTGTTTCTTCTTGGGTGGCAGTTCAGGAGTTTTGAACTTGTAGTTGATTTCCTCGACTGTCGATTGCGGAGTAATGACTTTGATGTTGAGGTGCGCCTTGCACTTCGAGTTGGGACAGACGAGATTTTCGATGATAGTCGTGCCTTCAATGTCCATGATGTACCGCCCACAATGTTTGCAACAGTATTTCATGCTATAACTCCACCACGTCAAACACGCATTGGCAGTTGGGGTGCGCTTGCGGTGTTAGAACGTCCTCGTAATTGTTCAAGTAAACGGCATCATCGAGCTGAATCTTCTCGCCAAGCGGTATGAAAGCCTCGCCAGTAGCGACAACAGTTCCGTTCATGTATTGGCAGAACTCGCAAGGATGTCCGCTTGTCGTGCGCCATTTGAAGCCGAACTCACGTCCTGTGACTTTCTGAATCACGTCAACGGCATCAATCTGCCCAAAGTTGTCGGCTCGGTGTTCCTCGGTGCGAGCGATGCGTTCAACTCGCCATTGGTCGGTCTTGTACACGTTCTTAATGTTCTTGATGAGCTGTTGCTTGTCTCCGCCTTCCTCGAACGTGATATTGATTGCGCTCCTTATCGTGTCCGTTATTTGGTCGGTAAACGAATTGACGATTTTGTTCACGATTGTCTCGTACTGCTTCTCTGCACCGTCAGATATGGCGTAATGCTCAAGCGCAGGAACGTTCAGAATGATTCCGAACTGAACGAGCGTGTCTTGGTAGCGTTTCTCGCCACTCTTGAGCATTCGCTTATACAGCAGAGCCAACAATGCGAGCTGAAGTGCGTATTTGCGCTCCTCGGACGGTTGCGGAATCTGAATCTGCGCTATCTCTTGCTCGTCAATCACTCCGTCTTGGTTCTCGTCATAGATTTCAAGCCCAACGGCGGAGATTTCTTTTGATGCCGACTGTAATGAGTCAACCGTCTCGTCAATTGAGGTTTCTAGGTAGTCATTGAGCAGTCGGCGCAGTTCTTTTAACGTTGTCTTGTCCGCTTCTTTGTGAATCTCGTCATGTTCGTGCGCACAATGAGTCGGAATCGACTTCGTGACGGCGAGTTCAGGGCTGTCTTCGACTTCATCGCCAGTATCCACATCAGGCTTGTCGTTCTCGATAACCGCTTCATCGTCTGCGCCCTTTTCGAGTAGCTTGTAAGCGTTGGAGAACTCGAAAGCATCGACAATCGAGTCGAGCGAGTAGCCTCTGTCTAGCATCTTGATTATCACGTCAGCCTCAACGTTCTTGCGCTCGGCTTCCACCTTTTCCTCATCGGCGATAGACGGAATCTCAATATCGAACGTGATTGCCACACCGAGTCCGCCTGTGATGCGGTTCAGCTCGTGCGTGAAGCGTGTCCAAATCTTGGTGGCGAATGGACGGAGAGTCCAACGAACGAAGATGCGCTCATCGACTTTGACGGAAGCGTAGGTGTTGTTATCGTTGACCCCACGAATCGAAGCAGGAACTCCGAAGGTCGAGTCAATCTTGTCGTTGACCTGCTTGAAGATGGTCTCAAGGCTCATGTCCTTGTTCGGCTGGGAGAACGGAATCCACTCAATCTGCGCAGGGAGTACCGTTCCAGTATCGGCTGAGATTGGGCGGTGGATGTATTGGACGTTGTTGTTATTGCCTGAGCCTCGGTGCTTGGCTTGCATCTCGTCAACGATAGCGTTGAAGGCATCAGCGGTCGGCGCAGTAATGATGAACTGACCTGCAGGAACGGCATCGTTCTCAAATAGCCCGCCCTCGTATGAGGCGATGTAATCGTCTATATTTGCCCATTTCTTGACGGCTTGCGTTGGGCTGTACCCTGCCGACAAGTCATTTGGGTCGATTCCTGCCGAAATCTCAATGACTTCTTTGTCGCTGAACTCGAACTTGAGGCTCGGCGATTTGTAGAACTTGTGACCGTTCACGACTTTGATGTAGCAGTCTTCGAGGAACGTGTATCCTGCGATGTTGTCAGGTGTGACATCGCCGTTGCCTGCAACGACTTCTCCGCCTTCGCCATAGTGCCACACGAGAATGTAAGTCGTGCGGTGCGAGAGCGCAGAGACGGCGAGAGCTTGGCGGAAGTCCACCGAACTCATTTGTTGATTCGGATGGTATAACTTGTCCACCGCAGGCACTTGCTGAATCGGCTTGCCGTTCGCATCGATAGCGTACGGTCGAATCTCCATGAAAGCATTTGCAATCCTTGAGACGGACGGGTAGGTGTTATCAAAAGCCATTCCTTTCGCCCAATCCCACGTCACAGAGCCATGATAAGGGTTCGAGCGGTAAGAGAATGACAAAGACTTGTTGGCTTCAACACCGCCAACTGGTGTTTGCTTTTTGTCGCTCATATTGAGCATTGACTTGAACTTCTCAAACATACAGTCATTATTGAGACGGTAAGGGTGGCATCAAAAAACAGCCACCTGCGTGACTGCTTCTTGATTCTATTTTGCGCTCCAACGTGCCCGAATTGCGTTCTGAGCGACTTTCTGACGAGATTCGGTTGTTCTCCCTGCGTTTGCCTTTGTGCCCCTCTCAAAGCGTTCTAAACGTCTGCCAATAGCAAGGGCGAGCTGTGCCGTTGCGATTCCTTCGTGCCTCGACAGCTTCGGAATCTCCACGATGATTGCGTTGTCCTGCTTGAGTCGATACTGAGTGGCACGTTCGGTCTCGATGAGCCCGATTCCGCCCCCCTTGAATATCTCGATTGAGTAATTGTCGAGGTTCGTTCGGCGAGCGATGTTCGCCACGAACTCTGCGATTTCTCGGTCTGTCATTCCCATCGTCATACCAACCCTAACGAAATCAAGTCATCGTCTTCATGCAAAGATTGCGCAACTTCGTGCCGTTCGTCCTCGCTCTCAGCAAATCTCATGCTATCGCAGATATATACTTGGCTTCTCCCGAACTCCCCTGAACTATTCCAGCAATCGTTGTTGATTTGCATTCTCTTGGCAAGTTGGTCGTATCCGTTTTCCTCGAACCATGCTTTAATGTCTCGCCAACTCTTGAACTCTTTCATACTATGCCTCCTCTTTTAGCTCATCAATAACATACGGAACGGTCAGCTCGCAAAGAATAACGTCCACGACTTCCGCTCCTTTATTTAGAATTGAGAAATCGTAGCCGACTTCTTGGAGTATAGCGTTGAGGTCTTTGTCAAATGGAAAGCCTGCCTGTTTGAGAGCTTCTTCTGCTTTCCAAGTTGAGCAGAATCTGCTCTCTGTCATGCTACCGAAATCGTCTTGCGTGTCTCCATCCTCCCATCGTTTAATAATTTCTTCTCTTGTTTCGTTGCCCTCGTCAACTAAGTTTTCGAGTACCTCTTTGATTTCTTGTTTGTAGTATTCCATTTTGATTCCTTTCGTTAGTGCTTGATATAGATGCAGGCTTCGCCCTTATTGTTCGTGAAGTGATACCACCTCGTCACATCGTCCTTGCAGAAGCCCATATTCTCGACATCTACGAGGGCGCAGATTCCGAGGTCTTCCACCTTCTCGCCTTCTTCGAGCGTGTACTCAATACCGTTCTCGATAGCCTCTTGGCGGATTTCTTCGATTGTCATGTATTTGCGTGTCATTGTTGTTGTTCCTTTCGATTAACTTATCTTACTTACATTATACTCCAACGGAGTATAAAAGTCAATAGGTTTTTGTTACTTTTTTGTCGGAGTTTTCCACAGGCTCTTCCACTATTATTCCGACAAAACGTCAAAAAACCTTACATCTTCCTGCTGAATGTAAAGTTTTTCAACGGATTCCTGCGTACTCTATGGGCTTCCGTTCCATGTCTCGGACGGCATAGGCAATCGCATCCATAGCATGGTCAAATCCGTCCTCAGGCTCATCTATGATTTCGCCAGTCCGTTTCTTGCGCCAAGCGTAGGTCAGGAACTCCTGCTCAAGCTCCTTCGAGTCTCTCGTATAGTGAATCTTGCGTCTCGACACGAGTTCGATGTTGTACCGCTTGCCGTTCATCTTCTCGCCTGCCGTCTTGTTTGAACCTATCGCTCTCAGCCCATGAGACTGCATCTCGGCGATTATTTCAGGGCGAGCGTTGTCACATACGAATAAACCGTCAGGAAGGCTCTTACAGCGTTCTATGAGCGCAGGAACAGGCAACTGTGACTGATAGATGCATTGCTTGAGCCACAATGACTTGTTCTCGTCCTCATAGACGGCGATGACGGTTGTTGGGTCGTTCCAACCGAAGTCCACTCCGTACCGCTTCAGAATCGCCTCTTTCGGTATCTCATCAACTGCAATCCAACCTTGATAGACGTTGCCCTCTAGCGAGCCAATTTCGCCGAGTCCGTACACTCTCCACCAGTTGCTCGTGCCGTCTCCCTTTCTTAGTTCGAGTGTCTTCCTGATGTTCTCGGACAGAGCTTCGTTGTCGAGGTAGTTCAGTTTCACGAAATCTACGTCAGGACGGCTCAATAAGTCATGCGCCCAAAAACGATTCGCAGGGTTGAAGTCGAGTGTTATCTTCTGCTCCGTACGGACTTCTAACTGGTCGAACGCTTCTTTTGTGATGCGGTTCGCCTCGTTGATGAATAGCCTGTCACGTCTTGCGCCGAGTGCATCCTCTGAATCTGCCGAATAGAACTCAATTATTGACTCGTTGGGGAGCGTGAGCGTCGAATAAGTCGAGTTCCAGTCGCTCATGTACCAAACACCTGTTTCTTTGGCGATGTTGATGAAATCTCGCATCGCACCATGACGGAGATTCGGCATCGTGTCTGACATGATAGTTGTCAGAATCTTCTTCTGTCGGATTGCCTCGTCTAGCTCGTCAATCAGGATGTCATACGTCTTGCCTGCCGAAGTACCGCCCTGCACGACTCTGATGCGCTTCTTCATCGCAACAATCTTGTCGAGGGCAGTATTCCATTGAAGTTCAGTCACTTCTTGTCCTTCATCGGTAATATTGGCTTTATTTCAATATTCTTATTCTCGTTGACCTGCTTCGGCATGCCATAGACTTGGTTCATCATACCCTGCAAGACAGCCCAATCGCCCTTATTGATACACGTTGCAAGTTTTCGCTCAAAATATGGCGCATCTTTGTCCTTGACGATTGCCGTCAGTTCTTCCTCTGACAGCTTCAGCATTTGCTCAAGCTTAAAGCGAGCTGTATCTTCTTTCTTCCATGCGCCGTTGTGACGAGGGTTGCCGTTTGGCTTCCCGAATTGTGTCGATTCGTTGATAGGATTGCCATTCTTGAGCGTTGGCTTCTCCTGCTTTGTGGTGCTTTTCATTTTTCGTCCTTCGTCTTGATTTCTTTCGCTATGTATAAGAATGGCGTGTCTAATAGAGCAATAACTGCTTCGACCACTGTCGTAGTGAGCGCAATCGGTAGCAAAGATTCTGTCTCAAAGACTCCAAAGAACGCTAGGTATATGAACCCAAAGTTTTCCAGACCGTTGCAAATTATAGTCGAGACATTGTTTCGCAACCATAGTTTTTTGCCACCTGTCTTCTTCTTCAAGAAATCGAATAAATAGACATCGCAAGCATTCGCAAGAGCGTACATCGCAACGCTCGCAACAGTTGTCCTGACAGACATTTGGAAGAACTCTGACATCGCAGGGCTGATGATGTCAAACTGACTTGGAGTAAATGCGAGAGTCAGTTGCATGAAGCAGATAAAGAATACAAGTGCGCTCACTCCTGCAACCACAGCTCTTTTCGCAACCTTTTTGCCATATATCTCTGAAAGCATATCTGTTGCCAAGAATGACGATGCAAACATAACATTGCCCATAGCTACATCAAGCCCGAACAGCGTGATTGTTTTGTTCACTTGCAAATTCGCAAGAATGCCTGCGATAGCGACCCATGCGAATAACCCCTTCTTGCCAAAAAACTTTCTTGTCAATAACACTCCCCCAAAAACAGCAATCAATTCAACGATGCTCAATAATTCATTCATATCTCTCCCATTTCCTTTCGTATTCAATCTGCATCCTCATTCCTTCAATGTATGATGCATATATAACTTTTCTTCTTTGAGTTTTCGAGAACTCTTTTGATACTTTTTGCCCGCCGACCCTGCCAAATATAGCTTGTTGCTTCCAACTCGACGAATCCACATAATCAAACGGAACAGAGTCGAGAATCTTTTTCCTAGTCATGCCGAGACAATGGACTCTGCAACCGTTCTGCTTGGCATACTTCAAGAACATCAAGTATTGCTCGTCTTTAATGTCTTCATTCTTGAATCCCGTAATTGCAACGATTCTCCCTGAATGGTCGGCGCACATCTTTTTGAAATCTTCAATCCCTCTGTTTTTGTGCCATACTGGGATAATCTTGTCAGAGACACTTTCGAGAACTTTTCTCAATTCGAGAACTTTATCGTACCCAACTATATTATCGACATCCATCTCAAAGTAGCCTAATACTTTTTCGCTGTCATATTTTTTAATGAACTCGGCATATTGCTTCGTATATTCAAGCCAATTGACTTTCGTGCCTTTTTGGAACGAGTGCGCTCCGCTATCAATTAGTATGAGTTGAGAATTATTCTTGACTTTCTCTGCGACCTCAGGCTTTCCCTTAATGTAGTAATAACTCAAAAGGTTGTATTTCATTTTTGTCTCCCATACCATGTCGCAATCAGGCGTCTCGGAGCCTGACAAGAATACTTTCATTCTTCGCCCTTTTTGAAATGCGCCTTCGTATCTATATGCCCGCATTTAGGGCAAACGAGCATCTCATGCTCTGGGGCATCATAGTTGTCTGCCGATATGTCGGCAACGTTATCCCAATCTATTTCTGGTGATTTCGGAACGAGGTCAATCCCCCAATCCTGCAAGTCTAAATCGCTCCACTCATTCGCCAGTACATCAAAATCCCATTCACCGTTTTGGATGTTGTCTCGAATCACGAACTCTCGTTTTTCTTCTTCGCTCAGCCCCTCAACGACTTTGACGTTGACTTCTTTCTCGCCATTCGCCAGTAATGCTTTCACACGTTGATGACCGCCCAAGATTCGGTTATTCTCATCAACAACGATTTCTCGAATATCGAGCATCTTTGGAAACGATTTAATTGATTTTTTGAGTCGTTCAAAATCGTCCTTCTTGATTTGACGTGGGTTGTTCTCGGTCGGAATCAAGTCCGCCAATTTCATTTTTTTGATTGATGTTTTCATTTCCTGCCTTTCTTTCTGTTCCTCTTATCTCGTTTTCGCTTTGCTTTGAATGCTTTCCGTCTCTTGCCGAATATCATGCCCTCATAACCGATTCGGCTGTTTTCAATGTCTCTCTGTGTCATCTCGAGCGGTCGCAGCTCATACCGTCTCAACATATCTGATTTATTACTCATATGTTTTAATCCGTTTTATTTGTCCGTCTCGTAATAGTCGACTGATGCTCAACAAATACCCCTCTGCGTTGTCTCCCATGCGATACAGCTTGAACCTGTTAGCTCGCAAGTACCGCCTCATCTGCTCAGCGTTGAAACAATACAACTTGCCGTTGCCTTCGATGTAATACATGACAAAATCCGCTTCTGTCTTGGCGAGACAGCCAATGTTGCCACTTGTTTTGACTTCAAAGGCAATGTTGCCTGTCTCGTGCGCTTTTCTGTCCGTCTTTACCTCATATTTGGCGATATGCCCATCACTAGCGATGCCGAGCAGGTCGATGTCTTTACCTTGAAAGTATTTGTCATTTGAGCAATCCCATACATTCTCAAAAACGTCCGAGGACTCAAGAAGATTGCGGACGATTACCTCGCCCTCTCTCCCAAAGCTCAAGTCCTCGGCAAATGACATCTATTATTTGACCTCTGTTGTCTTTGTCTTGTTCTTTTTCACGATGCCCTGCTTCTTGGTCGGCTTCTTCGTGAGTTCGACCGTCTCGGTGTCTTTCTTTTCTTCTTCTTTGACGAGAATGTCTCGTGCAATCTTGTTTTGCTGTTCCTTCGTGATGAACATACCTTTGCTCCCTTCTATTTGCTTAATAAAGTTGTCATAGCCATAAACGAGTGATTCTGTGTCCTTGTCATCGACTCGAATCACGACAAACGGCAAGTCGATGTGTGCCGTCTCTTTCATCTTCTTGGCGAAGTCTTGCCATTCTCTCTTGAGTGGCACTCTTATCGCCTCGAAGTTGCCGAGTGGCATCCCTAGTGACAAATACCAGTCGTGAAGCGGTGTATATCTGCTCGCCTTGCAACCGTAACACTCATTGAGCCACAGCTCGACTTTTGTGATTTTCATTCCTTGTTCCTATTCCTTCCTTTAGTTGGTAGATTGACGATTGTCAGCCCTTCAAGATTCGGTTTTCGAGAGGCATTGATTGAGATGTCGAATTGTTGGGCTTTCTCAACGATGAAGCTGTAAGTCAGATGCCTGTTGTGGCGGAGTTTCTTCACGAACGGCTTGAAGTTGTTTGTGCAGAATCCCCTCTTGATGTGAAACCACCTATGGAACACGACCCATGCTCCGAACGTTGTTTTGACATAGACTGTGCGTGAATCGTAAAAAACAATCGTGAGACCGTCTATCTCACGAACTCCAACGCACCCACTTTTGAGCATCCGCTTTGCCTCCCATGTATGCATCAATCTTTTCGATGCAATCATCGAAGCCAATACCGAAGTCTGCCCAGTATCCTTTTGCCCTCAACTGCTCAATCATTGATGCTTGTTCCCTTATGTGTTGGTCTGCGACCAATTCGCCGTTGCGTTTGACGATTCGGATGCCCTCTTTTTTGATTTCTAAGAAGAAGCTGTGCCACCTGTCAATCGGTTGGCATATCTGCAAGTCAGGGAAGCCCCTTCTCCCTGCGTTTTGTCTGCGTTGGCGGTTCGCTTGCGCATAGCTGAGCTTTGTGCCACTTCCGAAATCAGAATGGAACACGACATCTCTGCCGTATTTCATGGCGATGTACATTGCCACGCTCTCTTGTATTTGTGCCTCTGTCATTTTGCAAGCCACACCATTATCAATGTGATTGCTATTAGCACGACAAGCAGAACTATGCCCTGCTCGTGTGGCGAGACTTCGCCGTCCTTCTTCCCCATTTTGCCTCCCTTGTTGTTAGTAACTGCACCGATTGAAGATTTCCCTCCGCTCGGTGTCATTTGGTGTCCTGCGACTCTCTCAAATCGCAGGACGGTGTAAACCAAGGTGGACTATTGATTGTTATATTTAATAGTCCTGCGCCGATTCGTGGATTTCCCCACTCCTCGACAGAGTGGCGCAGTCAAGCTTCTATGCTATGAACACGAGAGTTCAATATCGCAAGTCCTGCGCCAGTAGTGCGATGCCGACCATGCAAAGATTTTGGAGTTATCCCTCCGCATGTAAGTAGAAAGTAAAAATGAACTTTACAATGAATTTTCAAAAGCGTGTCGGCATCTAGTTGTGAGGTTCTGCTCGATGTTTTACGTCTTCGAGCCTAAGACAAGAGTCATATTATGCATTAGCCTTCAATCGAAGGGTCTCCCATTGATTCCTGCGCTTTCTTGTTCAACTCAATCGCCTCGCCGACTGTGAGTTGCCCCCACCGTTCCTCAAAATCACTCATACTCTCGCCCCAATCGCAATTAGCATGAATAGCACGAATATCGAACCAATCACGATTTCGAGTATTCCGAGAACCTTCGCCCATGCGCTCCCCTTCATAGAGAGTGCGCCAAGTATGATTGATGCGATTCCCATGATTCCGCCCATGACAAAGACTCCGATGAATAGTGTCATGAGTCCTGCTACGGCACAGCCGTTGCCTGTTTGTTCTTGATTGCTCATTTCTCCTCCTTCTCCTTAATTCGCTCATCTAAATCAACAAATGTCGGCTCGATAGGCTCAGGGGATTCATCCTCCCCACAGAGTTCGTCAATCTCATAGGTACGCTTTTCTGCGCCTGCGATAGTCCCCATAAACTCGATATTCGAACCGTTCGGGTCGTACCTATCTTTTACTCCATGAATCTTGACGTAGTTAAAATGCTGGTTATACACCTTAAAAACGCTAAAGCCGTTCGCCTCAGCCCACGCTCGGACTGCTTTGCGGATTTTCTCGTCCTTGATAAGTGGCTCGGTTGGTGCATCCTCCCACTCCTCGTTGAGTTCAGCGAGGGACTTGTATTCGCCAAGGACAGAGTTCCCACACAGTGGCATATCATCGACTATGACGACGATTTCGTCTCCGCTCTCTGCAAGACAGACTTTCTCAATTTCCCCTGTTTTCTTATTGCGTAGCTTCATCTATTCTCTCCAATCGTCATAAATCTCGATTTCGATTTCGCAGTCCTTGAACTCCTCGTCAGACTTCGTAAACTCGTCTGCCTTTTTCAGAACGACTTTGTTGTGGTATTTCAAGACATCATCGATTGTTTCGACATCCACCTTCTTCTTAAACTCCCAGTCGCTCGTTTTCGTCAATTTAGCTTTCATCTCCGCCCTCCAAGTCGAGATTGTTCGCTAGAAACTCGCAGATGTCGTAGGCGAGTGTGAGGCTCTTCTCCTTCTTCCACGCTCGAACCATGGCTTTGAGTTCGTTGAGTTTCATTTGTTTAGTGGTCATTTGCCCTCCTTTTCGAGTATTGAGTTATCTTGTCCTGACGGCATCACAGACGGCTCCAGCCTCTCCTCCGCCGTTGCGCTCGTGAAGTCAGGCGCATCGTTGTCATGCGCCACTTCACGTCTCTGCCTAAGTGCCTTCATTAGTTCGCTCGCAGAGAGAGTCTTCATTTCAGCTCCTCCCTGCGCTTGTTGAACATCTCGCTGATTGTCTTCGCTTGATTAGCGGTCATGTTCGTGTGCTCCTTCTTCAGCTCCGCACCGTACTCATCGAGCGATTTCTCGTCATCGATTGCGTTGATAGTCTCACGTACCTCATCGAAGTCGAGTCGGCTGTAATTCTTCTTTACTGGTTGGCTTTGTTGGTTGATTGCGTTTGCGACCTCATCTGCGGAAGCGTACTCGCCACCGCCCAGCCCAAAGTTCGCCAACGCTCGACCGATTGCGCTCGTCTCACAGTTCTCAAGTGCGCTCGTGCGGTTGATTTGGCTCGCTTGGCGGTTCTCCTCGGCGAACCCTGTTGCGATAACACGCAGGTTCTCGTCCGAGATTTCCGCCTTCATCACGACCATTTTCTCGTCTATTGAGACGATGCTTGTGATGATTGCGAGCTTCGTGCCATGCTCCTTGCGGAACTCATCGACACGCTTTGCAACGGTCTTGTACTCTTTGCCATGTATATTGACGATTCCTGTGTCTTTCATGTCCGTCTCCTTATGCCATTTCGTACTTCAAGCCACAAGTGCTGTCTGCGCTGTTGCTCTTGCTTGGGAGCGTGAATTGTCGCTCTTGTCGTGTGAGTGTGCGTTCGAGCATCTTGTTTGCTTTGCGATATTGGCGAGATATGCGCCATGCATCTCGATAGTCCTTCTGCGACATATCTGATAATGCGCTGATAATCTCTGTGTAATCCTTTTGTTGCTTTTTGATTGCCATGTTGTTTCCTTTCGATTAGTTATTTCTTAGCCTTGCCTCGGCGAGAGATTCTTCCGCCCTTTGCGCCTGCTCTCCTCGCAAGCTCAGGGTTCGATGCGAATCCGCCTGTGTGTCCGTTGTGTCCACCCTTGCGACCGATTCTTGAGTAGAAGTCCTCTCCATGCCTCAGTTTGTTAGTGATTGAGGCTTTCCTGCCTCCTTCTCGGTTGCCTGCCATTAGTTCTTCCCTTTCTTTTTCTTCGCTTCTTCGATGATTGCCTCTGCATCAGCGCAGAAGTTCTCGAAGGCGAGTTTGATTTCGTCCATTATTTCTTGCATTTTTTCTTCGTCTCGCTTTCTTCCTCTTGCTCAGTTAGTTCTTCCCAGTAATGGGATTTGATTTTGCTCATGTCGTTCTCCTAATGATTCAAGATGCAGACTGCGATGAAGCCAATGACTGCAACGAGTTTCCAATGTTCGTCTCCCCAGTCGAGGATTTTGTCGATTAGTTCCATATTGTGATTCCTGCTTTCTTGAGTTGCGTTTCTAAGTTGTTGATGACGTTGTCACTGTCTTTGATGATGCTGATTAGTTCAGCTTTTGTGAGTTTGTTTAAGTGTTTATAAGTTCGGCTCATGTGTGCCTCCTTTCGTTAATGTTTGTATTTGTTTTGGTCGTTGCGTTCAGATTGTTAAGGACGAGCAAGTGCGATGCCTACGATTAGCACACCAGTTTTGATTCAATAAAAAATCGCCACTTTCGTGACGTTCGAGTTGTGCGACATTTGACTTTTCTAAGAAATATTACACTATACATTGTGCGACTTTACATATTTCTTCCAAAGTCGATTCCTCGACCGTCTTTTGCTCTGCTTTTGAATGTTCATTTCGTTCATCCGAACTGTCTCTATATTAGCACAGGTGCTTCATAATGTCAATGCTTTTTCTGCATTTCGTCAAAAAAGCTCGGACTTTCCGCCGAGCCTTCTTGTTTACCTCTTAAAAACTAGGAAATGATGCGCCTGCTCACAGTTTTCGATAGGGTAGTCGCTGAAGATGTACCTCTTAGAACAGGGAAGCGAGTCAAGAGCTTTCGCTAGTGGTTCAGACAATTCCACTTCCCTTTGTCTGAGCTTCAATTTCCCCTGCTCTATCTGCTCCCATTTGAGCAGTCGCATTTGTCGCTCGGAGAGCCTGCATTCTTTGCGTAGTAGCTCCGCCGACAGCATTCTTGTCATTTGTTTGTAGTCGGTCATGTTGTTCCTTTCGTTTAGTTGATACCGACCGCACCTAATTGAATAATCTCTTGCGAGCCTCCGCCATGCGCTTCAACGTTTCTGCACGTTCTGCATCACTCGGCTCATAATTTGCCGTATTTGCCGTCTGAAATCGCTTCAGAGCCGTCTTTGGCGAATTTTTGATAATCCATGCATCCAGCTTCGGTAACTTGCCGTATGCGCCGTACAAGTCGGTAAAGCTTGCAATTCTCGGAGCAAACTTGTCTTGGCTAGTAAGCGCCTTATGAATCGCATCAACGACTTTCTTTGCGCCGTCCATGCCTCGTTGCCGAATCAATGTCGAGCATGACCTGCGATTGGCAGGATTGTTGCTTGGCGCAATCCCCACACGCTCCTTCCAATAAGCAAACAACTCATTCACGTCTTTGTTGCCATATTGAGGCTTTTCTGAGTTTTCCACAGGACGTGAGTCTATTACTTTAGTAATATATTCTTTTGTGTATTCTTTATGAACAGCACAATTTTTGGTTTGTTCATCAGCACAAATTTTGTGCTGTTCATCAGCACACTTTTTGGGCTGATGCAGATTTTGGGCTGATGAATGAAAGCCGAGCGTTGTCTTGCGCACAATGCGCCCAAATACTCGTTTTTCGTCTATATAGCCAAGCTCTCGCAAGTTCCGACAGTATTTCTGAAACGTTCCTTTGCCGACTCCTAATAGTTTCATCAGCTCCTCTGATTTCTTCCAACAGCCACTCTCGCCAAAGCTCGCAATCTCTGCGTATAGAATGCGCTCCAATGCGGACAGATTGGTGTCGAGCCAAATCTCCTTCGGAATCCATATACCCTCAAAACCTCGCTTGTTGGTATCTTCAGGGATTTGTTCGTTGAGTTGTTTGTTTGATTGCATCTAGTACCTCCAACAATCATTGAAGGTGTGCAAAAACCCTGCAAAAAATAACTTTTCACAGGGTTCAATCGTAGGTGGTTACATTGTAGCACGAATTGTGGTTTTTCTCAATCTATGCTACAATAGAGACGTTGCGTGGAACACCAAGTTGTGTTCCTTTCGGATGTTAAAACAGACCGCTCGAAAGGGCGGTCTGTTTAGTTAGGAAAGGCTCTCAGCGCTACTGCGAGGGGATGCCGAGAGAACAACATGGAAACTTTTTGTTTTTTGGTGAGGTATTTATCGGAGAATAGCCAAAACTCCGATGCTTTAATTCTGACTTAAAGTGGGGGAGTGAGTGAATGTGAAGTCGGACAAATCAACGTTGTGTTCTCTGCCCCACGTCTTGAACTTCTCCGTCATGTACCAATCGCCCTTCATGTCGATGAAATAAGTTCGTGCGACTGTTAGAACCGACTCGATATTGTCAGGGTCGTTGTTGATAAGATTGTCGAGCTGAAGGCGGACGGTATCTTGCCGAATGTCGTTGACGGTCGCTTCAACTGTCGAGAGACGTGCATCGAGATGCTCTGTCATTTTTGACTCGAACCATGTAAGAGCCGAGCCGATAGATGTGATTATTACAACAAGAGCAGAGATGAAAGCTGACACTTTCTTCACGTTGTCAGGCAAGTCTTTCCAACGGCTTCTTGTTTTTGTCTTTGTTGTTGCCATTACATTCTTTCTTTTAGCGTGTAAAAGGGCGGTCAATCAAGACCGCCCCAATCTTTCGCTCAAGAATACATATTGCCTTCTCATAGCCTCTCGGAATGAATCGTCAGGAATCTCGTCACAAAGCCACAGAATGAGCTGACAGACTCCGAAGCTATCAACTATCGTCTTCTGGTCGAGATAGGCATTGTAGGCGTTCTCAAGCAGGAATTCGCTAGGTTTCGGAATGCGGTCGATTTCGTAATTGTGCAGTTCGCTGTGAATTGCGACAGGAATCCTCCGCACCATAGCGACTCGAAGAAGCCAACCGTACCGAGAACTAGCCCAGTCTCTCCGTCTAAATAGTACATGATGAAGATTCTTCTTCCCCATTCTCATCGCCCCCCTTCAGTTCGATTGAACGTTCCGAGGTCATGGAGTCAACGATGCGAATGACGTTCATGAGTTCCGCCCTTGTGCCTTTGACGGTCAACACTCTGAATGCGTAGGCATACTTTATCACGTCATCAAGAACGCTCGCATCGAAGTCCTTGTAGAACTCCACAATCAATGTCATGAGAATCCCCCCTTTCTTTGAGCGTTGTGAAATGTACTAGAGCATCGCCCTAGTTGGGGAGCATTGTCGGAACAGACGAAATTCAAATTGGGGGAGAACTATATGTTTTCTATTATTTGAACCCAATGCGCCCCAACCAAGGCGAGAGAGCCGAAGCTCTCTCTATAACGATTGTTTGCCGATGTTTTGGGCGATTGTGACGTAACCTGAACTCGCAAGCCCAATGACTGCGCCGAATAGCGGATTGATGCCGAACGCAAGCACGACAAGTGCGCCTGTGACTCCTGCGCCGATTATCGTTGCGACCGCTTTCAAGTCTTTTCTGAACGCTCTCTTGATTAGCTCCACGATGCCTGCGACCATGCCTGCAACGACAAGAGCCACAACTGGGTCGATGTTGATTCCTTCCATTATTTCTCCTTCCTTATGAGTCTGATTGCTTGCTTGATTTGCTCTGTTGCCTCATTGAGTGCGCCGATTGCCTCGGAATCCTCGACAGACGTTTCTTTCATGTCTCCTGCGTTGAACCCTGCGACAATCTTGTTCTCGAATAGCTCAAACGGTTGCAAGTAAGTTGCGCCGAGTTCTTTGTTGATGAGTTTTCCACAGGCTCGAATCTTTGCGCCCTTCTTGAAAGCAATGATTGAGCGACAATCGTTCATGCTCGTGTGATTCACATCCCACAAGTGGGTCGTGTCGAGCTTGCACTCGTAATACTCAGGCGCATCGAGCTTCTGCCATTCGAGAGTCGGCTGTTCCTCCACGACCTCGGTCATGTCAGCCCTATTGAATCCGACAGGGATGCTGTTCTTGTAGTTGTCCTCTGTGACGAGATATGTTGCGCCGAGGTTTTTGTTCTTCATTGTGCCGTAGAACGTGAGCGTTGCGCCCTTCGCATACTTCTTGACGGAGTGGCAATCGTCCATTGTGGCATGATTCACGCACCAAAGATGCGTTGTGTCGAGACGTGTCTTGTACTTGGTCGGACGGTCAAACTTGCTCCACTCGAAGACAGGATTTGGCGAGACAATCTCGACCCATGTGAAGTCGGTTGCCTTGACGGTGCGCTCGTGAAATGCGCCCTCGAACTGCGGTTGTGGGTAGTTGTACTCAGTAATAGCGAGCGAGCCTTCTGAAGCGACAACGTGTCCATATTCCCCTACCGTACTCACTCCGATATATTTACCGCCTGCGACTGGGGCTTTGACGATTGTCTTGTAACCATGCTCAGCGAGTCGCTCAATCCAATGCTTCGCATCAAAGTCTCCTGTGTGTTTCATCCACTTGCCTGTCCATTGATAGACTTTGCAAGCGCAATAGGACGTACATTCTCGGTTGTAGCACCCTGTGGGGTCGGTCATACTGTCCATTGGTTTTGACTTGTATGGCTCGATGTATGTGTTCGTTGCCATGATTCCTCCTAGCTGAGAACGAATGTTGCGTTTGTATTGCCTGCTGAAATGGCGGAGTTATTCGTTCCGCCCCAACCTGTGCTTTTCGTGAAGTTGATGTAGATTGTGTTCGTCTGCTTGTCGATAGCGATTGTCACGCTTGTCGCATTCGCTAGGAAGTCATAAGTGCCTGAACCGCCAAGATATGCGTTATTGCAACGAATGCCACTTGTGAAAGCGGTGCAAGTGACGGTCGAGATATTGTCGAGACGTTTCTTGACTGGGAGTGCGAGCCAAATGCTACCGTTTGCACCAGTTAGAAGCCCATTTAGTGGCGGAGTGGTGTTTTGGTCGAGCGTGATTGTGTCTCCTGCCTTGTAGAAGAACGTCTGTTGAATCAGCGTGTCGATTGATGTTGTGTTGTTGATTGCCTCGATATTAGCGACAAGTTGGTCGAGTTCATTTGCCGTTAGAATATCGAGAGGCACGAAGTCCATGTTTGGATATGGTAGAGTTACGAGTGCCATTATTTATCCTCCAAGTAATAGTTTGTATATTCAAAATCCGAGAGATTGACAGGGATTTCGACTTTCTTTGCGATTTTGTCGAGTTGTTTCTCGGCAGAGTCCGCCTTCTTCGAGTAAGTCACAACGAACAGACAGAACTTGTTGCCGTCTCGCTCGTAGTTCTTAGCGTAGCGGTATGTTTTCGCAGTAGTTTTTGATAGTATCTTATTCTCTGCGTATGGTCTGCCTGCGCCTGATTCACGAGTTGTGAAATCGTCAATCAGTTTCGGTCTCCAAATCGCAATTCGATTCAATTCTAATAGTTTCATACTGCCCATTGTTCGAGCGTTGGGGGTGGCGATGCTCTATGCCTCGAACGGAGACTCGAACAGATGAACTTTCGCATGAATAGTCGTTGCCGATGTGCCTGTTACGCTTCGTCCGTCTGTTGTCATGCAGGCGAGCGCAATCGTTGAATCGTCTTTGCGGTAAACCGTCACATAGTAGAGAATGCCCAAGCCGTTATATTCACGTCTGACAGCGGTTGGCGCATCGATTGAGGGAGAGTTCACTCCGCCCTCAAGATAGAACCTGAATAGAGCATTCTTTATTGGAGACGGCACGACCGTCTCTCGAACAGCGTTTGCCGTAAAGTTGGCAGGGATTGTGAGCGTAATGTCAACGACACCAACCTCGGCAAGCGTTGCGGATTCAGAGTTCAAGATGTATTTGCTAAGCCTCATTCGTGTAAATCCTGTAATAGTAGTTAGTATTGCTCGAAGATGTTCCGTACAACGTCACGTCTGCGGTCGTAATGTCCGCCACTTCGTTTGACGTAATCGGCACGAGTTGCCAGTCTGTGTTCGAGCCTTTCCACATCTTGACGAGCGGTATGTAGCCGAGATTGTGCATGATTGTGGACGGAGAGCTTGTCGAGATTGAGACTCTGCCCTCTTTGAACACCGTCATGTAGTTTTTGCTCGTATCTATCGTGTAGGGGTAAACGCTGAGCGATGCTGTGCTTGGCACGTTCCCTCCCTGATAATCTTCAGGCAAGAATCCCCACAGGCGGACTTTGTAAGGAACTGATGTCGAGTAGCCGATGAAGCTGACTCGTATTCGCTCCCTAGTCGATTGTAATTGCACCAAATCCCAATATCTGTTGGGGTCTCCTGACGAGATTGGGAATGCCGTCCGCCAGTTGTCGAAAGAGTAGATGCCGTCAAGAAGCATAGCGGTGTTGGTAGGGTTTGATAGTGTGAGCGTAGTCTGTGCGCCAATGGTCGGAGTGCCTGCGCTCGATGTCGTTCCTGATGCCTCTAAGATGAAGGCAACCTTCTCCATTGGGTATCTTGTGTCGATAATGAAGTTCTTGACCGACATCAACTGTTCTCCAACTCGTCAACGACATCAACGCTCGGTTTCGAGTTCCACATTCCGACCGACTCGTCCTTCGGATTGAGACCGACTCGGATTCGGCGTAGTCCGTTACTATCTGAGTAAGTGAAGCCCTCGGAATTGATGCGAGTGAGAACATTTGCGCCGTTGCGAACGATGAGTTCCCCTGTCGCTTCGTTTAGCTCGATGTTGCCTGATAGTGTCGATGTGCGCACCGAGCCTGCGTGTTGTACTTGTTTGATGATTGCCATTTTACGCTCCTAGAACCTCCGCACCGTCAAGAACAGACTTGTCGAGAATGAACGGTTGCAGAATCGTGAACCGCTCGACCGTCAGCTCGTTACTGAAGCCGTCTGTGCCTGATATGGCAGAATTGATTCCTGTTATCTTGTACGTTCCTGCATACTTGCCTTCGACTTCGATGATGTCTCCGAGCTGAAGTGCAGGATTGCCTTTGACCTTCATGTTGATAGTTGGCGAGTAGCTCGCTCGCCTCTTGAGAATGCTCACAGCGTAGCGGTCAGCGTTTGCGTATGAGCCGAAGAAGTCGTTGTCTGTGATTTCGAGTAACATCTCGCCAAACTCCTCGACCGAATCGCTGTCGTGCGCATCGTATTTGATAGTGTCCACAATCTTGGCAGGTTCGCCCCAAATCTCCATATAAGTGAGCGAAACAGCATAGTTGTTCGCATTTGAGATTGTAACCTTCATCGAGTTCGAGAACAGCGTTCCTGAAGCCGTTAAACCGCTTGTAACAGCGTTCCCCATTAGGTCAACAGCTGTGAAGTTGGAATCGTCATTTGCGCCGTTTAGAAGCGGATTGAGCGTTGCGCTCCAAATTGGGTCTTCAAACGAAATCCAAATGATTGTGTTCCCATTCGGCTTGATGCGATAGGAGTCTTCGTCTGCGCTCGACTGGTAGCCTGTTTCATTCGACATCGTGAAGACTGGCTGTTTGTCTTGAATCTTGCGAATGTTTGACGTGATTTTGACTCGGTTGATGATGCCGTCTGTGCGTGACGGTGCAATCGAGACAATGTTGCTCTCGTTGAACGTCATGACTGGGAGCTTGCCGAGGTCTGTATAGCGAGGAGCGAAGCGAATGATGCCCTTTTCATCGAGCCATAATGCGCCGTCCTCAGCTTGCACGAGCTTCTGCAAGATGTTGCCTGCGTTCAAGCCTGATTCGAGGTCGAGGAACGGAATCACGTTCTCGCCCTGCGCCAAGTCGTACATCGAGGCATCCATGCCGAACATATCAAGTATTGAGGCGATTGCCTCGTCTGTGCGCACGTCTCGCATCATGATTGTGTTCGTGAGTTGCATATTGCCAATCTCGGACAAAAAGTCGAGAGCTGTGAACGTTGCCGTTGAGTTGTTGTTGCCCTCGTATGACGGCATATTCTGAGTCAAGCCAACGAAGGCAGGAACGACCTCAGCCGTTCCGCCCTTCTTGAATCCTGCGTAAGTGCGAACTGGTCGCTTCGGTAAGATGTAGCCATGCAGAGGCGAGTCTTCATTCTCGTAGGTGTACTTTTGATGCGTATTGTTGAGCTTGATGTCGCAAGTTGCGGACTGCACGTTGTATGGGAAGGCAACCGAGCGACTCCAGTTCATGCTCATGACATCTCTCGTATAATCGCCCCACTCGTACGCATCCCAAGGCTGAATCGAATCGTCAGGGTCAGAGGCGAGAATGTCGATGCCGTCCAGTTGAGATTGGTCGAGCGTGAACCAGTTCAAGCCTTCCGTCCTCGCCTTCGTGAATGAGATGTTCGTCTTCTGAGCGATTGGGCGAATCGTAGCGTTGGCAATCTGATTGAAAGTTGTTGATGCTGTTATCATTCGATAGTTTCTCTCATTGTTAGTTGAACGTCTTTGCGACAGCCACAGGCATTGATGACTCCGCCGTCTGTGAGCGTGAGGCGGACTGCCGTTTCAGGAATGATTGTCGTGCTTTTGCTGAGATATTCTGTCAGGTCAAATGTGAGCGTTGGGAGAGCGTTTGGAGTGTCTGTGTAGATGTTATGCAGTCCGACCGAGATTGCCTCGTCTTGGAGTGCTTCTAACTCCTCCACCAATGCCTCATTCGTGATTTCTGTCGTGGTTGGGGTTGCGAGTGCGTAATAGACGGTCGTATTATGAGTGCCTAGCCAAGTCTTAAAGTTGGCAAGCGATGTTATGTCTTTATTGCGAAAAGCAAGCCAATGGTTACTACCATGGTTTGAAATGCCATAATCTATGTTTGCGTGGTAGATGAGGCTAAACGTTGTAGTGGTGTAATAATCTGACATAATCGGTGCAAGTTCGGTGGTTGGTGTTAGGATAATGTCGGGCGTTGCCAATCGATAGCCGTTCCCGCCACCTGTAATATTCCAACCGTCCTCCGTTCCATCCAACACCACCTTGCCAATCTGTTTCTCTACATACCACTTTCCGTCAGTCTTATATATTCTGTCCTGATATGCGCCAATCTTGCAGAGTTCGATTGGCTCGAAGTATGGTGCGTAAGCGGTGGCTGTTGAACCTCTTTCGAGTTGAAGATTGCTCACACTAGAATTGATTGCTGTTCCTGCCGTCAATCCTGATAGTGCGAACCTGTAAGCGATTGACTCTTTGGCTCTCGTAAAAGTCACGCTCT
>Ga0326511_10000941_pt1 | contig 24931 bp, 26 predicted proteins | sample 0_2496_0518_D_FD_203701 | JGI IMG/M metagenome (GOLD analysis project Ga0326511, IMG submission 203701) | Bovine rumen microbial communities from UC Davis, California, United States - 0_2496_0518 | ecosystem: Host-associated > Mammals > Digestive system > Stomach > Rumen | place: USA...
TGCCGAATCTGCGCGGCCGGCTCATGAACACGTATGTCGCATAATGAGCCAACTGCCAGACCAGGTCGGTCTTATCGACATATATATAACCGTCACGGATTATCCGTGAGAACGTCTGAATACCTATCGGATATCGTCTTTCCATTGCCGTCGTTACGTTTTGTTGGCAAAGATACGAAAAGTTTTGGTAACTTGTTCGCTATTACACGGAAATTTAATTATTTCTCACAGAATTGGTAGTATATCATTTTATTTTCGTTCTTCTAAATTGACCAGTTTTGAGGTCTGGACATCGACCTTATATTTTATATAGCGAGGCAATACGTCAGATTTTTCAAACACGAGAGGTCACCTGCTTTCTGATAACCATGTAAAAACTGACATCTTTACCCATAATAATTACTCTGCTGCGGAAGTCCAACCTACTGCTTCATATCACTTACGTGAGACGAAGCCTATATCGTTGTCATAACGTAAACTTTTAGGGGTTTCGTCGGCAAAGGTACTACCTAATTTTCTATATTGCCAAATACTCAATTGAGTGCTTACTAGATGAAAATTATAATTCATCCTGAGTCGAGGCGACTTTTTCGCTTGCTCAGACACCCTGTCAAGAAGATTCTTGTCAATAACCATAATTATAGTTCTACTGGTCAATTTCTCTAAATGACCTTTTCATTACCTAGCCTTCAAGACTTTCTTTGTACCATTCAAAGAGCTTGGCAACTCCATCCTCAATCTCGACCTTATGAGTCCAGCCAAGAGAGTGCAACTTCGAAACATCAATGAGCTTCCTGATAGTGCCATCAGGCTTAGAGGAATCAAACTCAACTGTACCTTCAAAGCCGACTGCCTTAACTACCAGCTCAGACAGTTCTCGGATAGTAAGTTCCTTACCTGTACCTACGTTAATATGACAATTACGAATCTCACCCAGCGAGGGAATATATCCACCTCGACCTGTAGAATGATTGCGGTCAACTACTCCGTCAGCAGCCACGCCATAGTGAACACTCGAATATTTTTCAATACCGATAATATCTTTGAAATCTACATTCAAAAGCACATGTACCGAGGCATCAGCCATATCCTCTGACCACAAGAATTCTCTCAGTGGTTTTCCTGTACCCCAAAGAGTAACCTTATTATCCTCGATTCCATACCAAGCAAGAATCTTGCGAATGAGTGCTTCATCACTATTGCCATCAATCACATAGCGCACTTGCTCTCCATTCTCCTTGATGTTAGCACCCACAGGGCGTATGGTTAAGTCACGACGAATCTTGTCCCAAGCGCCATCGTGAATAAGTTTAGCCAAATACACTTTCCTCATCATGGCAGGCATCACATGGCTGTTCTCCAAATGGAAATTGTCATTGGGGCCATACAGGTTTGTTGGCATCACGGCGATATAGTTCGTACCATATTGCAAGTTATAGCTCTCGCACATCTTCAAGCCAGCAATCTTCGCAATAGAGCATATTCCTCATTGGTGTATTCCAAGGGTGATGTCAGCAAGCAATCCTCCTTCATGGGCTGTGGTGCATTCTTAGGATAAATACAGGTGCTACCTAAGAACAGCAACTTCTTCACGCCATGTGCATAAGCCTCGGAGATGACATTGCACTGAATTTTCATGTTCATCATGATGAAGTCAGCACGATACAGCATATTAGCCATGATGCCGCCTACAAAGGCAGCAGCCAAAACTACAGCATCTGGCTGTTCTTCATCAAAGAACTTCTTGACAGCATTCTGATCTGTCAAATCCAGTTCTTTATGACTTCTACCTATAAGGTTATTATAACCTCTACTCTTCAGATTATTCCATATAGCAGACCCAACGAGTCCGTTGTGGCCTGCTACATAGATTTTTGAATTCTTATCTAACATTCGTGTAATTAGTGAAATACATGATTTATTTAACGATACCTTTCTCCAGATACTCAGCCAAATTTGTTCTTACTTTAGCTGCCGCTCCCTCTGCCGCAACCTTAGCTACATCAGACTCTACCATAATACGAACGAGGTCTTCGAATGAAGTCTTATTCGGATTCCACTTCAGCTTAGCCTTTGCCTTAGTTGGGTCACCCCAAAGGTTTACAACATCCGTAGGACGATAGAAGTCCTCAGATACAGCAACAACAGTCTTTCCTATCAGGTTCTCAGGACCACTTACAACGATACCCTTCTCGTTGATACCCTCGCCTTCAAACTTCAGTTCAATACCTGCGTGTTTGAAAGCAAGCTCAGTAAACTCTCTTACACTGTGCTGCACACCAGTAGCAATCACAAAGTCCTCTGGTTTATCCTGCTGCAAAATCAGCCACATACACTCTACATAATCCTTGGCGTAACCCCAATCACGAAGACTGTCCATATTACCAAGATACAGGCAATCCTGCAAGCCCTGTGAAATACGAGCAGCAGCCAGTGTAATCTTCCTCGTCACAAACGTCTCTCCACGACGCTCACTTTCATGGTTAAACAGGATACCCGAGCAGCAGTACATGTTATAAGCCTCGCGGTACTCCTTCACAATCCAGAAGCCGTATTGCTTGGCAACGGCATAGGGAGAGTAGGGGTGGAAAGGCGTATTCTCGTTCTGGGGAACCTCCTCCACCTTACCATAAAGCTCCGATGTCGATGCCTGATAGATACGGCAAGTCTCAGTCATACCTAACTGTCGTACAGCCTCCAATATGCGCAATACACCCACTGCATCCACATCAGCCGTAAACTCTGGCGAGTCAAAGCTCACCTGCACATGGCTCTGTGCTGCCAGGTTATATATCTCATCAGGCCGAACTTTTCCAATCACGCCCAGCACACTCATTGAGTCACCAAGATCTGCATAATGCAGATGAAAATGTGGAGTTCCCTCTAAATGTGCTATTCTTTCACGGAAATCCACCGACGAACGACGAATTGTTCCATGAACATCATAACCTTTTTCTAACAAAAACTCGGCCAGATAGCTTCCATCTTGACCAGTAATACCAGTAATTAATGCTTTCTTCATAATATAATAATGTTTTTATAATCTTTTATATTGACTTCGGTTTTAATAAATGATTTTTTACTCCACTCCAGAATCCGCTCAATAGTCTCTCTTTATAGCAGAGTTCGTGCTTCCAAGCATTACCCTTCCATCTGCGGCACTTGAACACCAATCGAGTTATCAGATTCCGTGGCTCTTCCCTTGGGTACTTCGGATCTAAGATATCTTCAAGTACTCTATCCTTTAAGGCAGGATTGTACTGCACGCCATTAAACAGGTACGCTTCAAATCCTAATTCCTCTACACAGATGGCATTGATGCAATTAAAGAATTCCTTCATGTGGTATTTTTCCATAACACCATCAAGCCACTTCCATTCTATTTCATCATGATACTTCTGCACATGGAAAGCCCAATCAAGCACCTGTCGTAATGTTACGTAAAAAGCTGCAAAATCAGTCATTGCATGCTTCAACAGGAACAATGCATGAAGGTTTGGAGATGGTATATAAACTCGCTCGCCATTAACATCTGTATAATGAGAATCATCCTTACCTAACTCCTTGAAGATCTTCTCCTGTTCAGCACTCGATTTGTGGTGATGCACATTATTGAAATCATAATGATTCTCTACAGTGAATTCACCCCAATCAAATACCGTATGGTGGTGATGAGATGTATCAACCTTTATGCTCTTTTCTGAAGCTACAGCCTTATCTGCGTCCTTATATTCTCCAAATTGCCAAATGTCAATGTCCCCACAGGGTCTATGCTCAGGCTTTGGCCAATTCAACGAACAAGCATACCCTTTCAGCACCATCATCTTATACCCATGACTGTTATAGAATCCTACCATTTCAGCAATAGTACTCTTGTATGCATCATATCGATATTCGTAGCTTTGAAGTACCTCACCTATCCATTCCAGCAGCAATTCCTGAGGCGGGCGTTGATTATTTGGCAACCGCTCTATACCATCAATGACTACCCTAAAAGCCCTTGCTGTATTGCAAGTACATATATTTCCTGCCAGTCAATCTGGTTCGAGGTTATATTTCCTCGATGGCCTATTCCTAAACGTACTAATTCCAGAAATGTTCCTGCAGATGGTTGCATTTGATTATTTGATAAAATCTAATAATTCGTCAATACCAGATATGGTTATCTGAGGCAGATTTTCCGCAGGAACAGCCTCCTGTTTATGGATATTTCTACCATCATCTTTCAACATAACCGTCTTCCACCCCAAGCGATTTGGCACAATGAAATCTTTCTTAGGATTATCACCAACGTATGTAAATTCCGCACCACGGTATTTCTTAACAAAATACCTAAAGTTCGGTTCTTCTGTTTTTTCCGATTGTGTTTCGTCAGATATAATGATATTCTCATTGTCAAACCACCGGTCAAGACCAAGAGCCTTGATTTTATTTCGTTGACTGATGCTTCGCCCGTCTGTTATCAAACCAAGGGTAATTCCTCGATGCTTCAGTTCATTCAAGGTTTCTTCAACGCCTGCTGACAATGATATAGTTGGGTAATGACTCCTGTACAGTTTCAAATACTCAGAGATGAGCGTTTCCTTACCAATAGCCTTATTGAACTGAAAGAAAACATTATCATCATTTTTCAGCCACCCCATCATCTTAGGCAACAGATCTGGACGTTTTTCGGATTCAGCAATCTCCCTGTATGCAGACTCTACAAAGTCTATCTCTTTATAGAGCGTATCGTCCAAGTCAAAACAGACAACTTTCATTCCTTTTACTTTGATTTACGGATACCTACCATATCCAACACATACAGCATCCAATAATAAGGAACGGTTACACTACTCTTATAGCCATACTTTGCCTTTAATTGTGCTGTTGGCGGGAATAGTACAGCCATAAAGTCACCTGTTGTATCATACAAAGATGTCTGGAATCTCAAGAAGCCCAACTTTGAGAACTTCCTTCCATGAGGATGCATCAGGTTTGCTTTCAACAGCATATTCATAATACGCTTTCTCTTGCACTCCTTGGGCTTCAGAGCGTCCAAAACATTCTCAGGAATCTTTGTGCCCAATATCTCCTTAGCAAAATAGAGTGAAAAATAAACAGCAGTACGTGAACCCACCTTATCAACCTTAGCAAGGAATTTGTCCCAATCAATTTCTTTATTAGAAACTATTCTATCCACATCCAGATGTAGCCTATAGCCTGGGGCTCTAACATAAGAATGTTTGGCAGTATGAATAGAAACCTGCAACAGGTTATCCTCATTGGAAAGTACACGACAGCAAGAATGTGCAGCCACATGCGAATCTGCAACCAGTTGGTCTGCATTGGGTTCCTTGTCTTTTCTTATCCATCGACCTGCCACCGGTCTCCAAGCCAATTCTACCCATGCCAGTTCATCACCATCCTTAATGCTATACTCTGTACTTCCATCCGCAAAAGCTTCATCGAGGTTTTCAAACTCATAGATACTGCGGAACTTAAACTGGAACCCATGATTCAAGATAATCTTATGAGCCTCCATGAAATCGGATTTACGGCAGAGCATATCAATATCGCCCATCGGGCACTCTGCCAAGTCATCCATAATATCGATGGCTATACCTCCATTTTTAAGAAGTATCAAGGGGATATTATGGGCTGCCATATCCTCACCCAATTTCTCTACTTGTGCAAACAGGAAAGACAGTCTTCTTCTTGTTTCCTCGGTTTCGCTCTTCCAAGCCTCACCCAGTTCTATTCCTACCTTCTTTTTCAACTTAGAGAATACCGTACTTACCAACTCATGCTCCTTCACAACATTGTAAAAAGCTTCAGAACGTAAGCGGGTTTCTTCGCTTTTGATGTAATCCAGTTCTTCTGCTGTGTTCTTCTCACGAATGATGTATGACATCAGCTTGAAGTCGGGATTACCAAATACTTGCTCTATCATATATTGATTGTCTTTAATTCCGTAATAAACTTGTTATATATTTCTATTCCCATAGTACTAGGGAAGCTCAACAGTTCTTCTGTCTGATACTCCAGTTCCTCTGCCAATATGACTCTAAGAACAGAAGAAACAGGACAACCATCTATTGTTGAAAGATGTTCATTCTCTTTGATGCGAGTGCATAGGTTCTGTAATCCGCCATGATTACGCAATCTGCAATATAATGCAGCATAATCATAAAATGGACTACGTTTCTTCACCGTTTCCCAATCTATAATCACAATCTTCCCTTCTGCATCAATCCAGATATTTCCCGGCTGGAAGTCACCATGACTGAACACCAAATCAATTCCACTATCATCGATTCCCTCATTCAACTTTTCAAAGATGCCACTAACAATGCTTTCACTATCAAAACCTTCTTTCTCAGCAAGCATCTTCATGCAACGGTCTTCCAACTGGTTCAGATATTCCTTGGCAGAAACACGTTCTTTGTCTTGAGATAGCGACAGTAGCAAGTCCAGACTTTCCATTTTCTTTTGTTCTACGAAAGCTTCATCCTGTATTCTTGCTAATGGTCGTCCGTTTTTGATGATTATCTCAGAGTAGCAGCCATCTTCACTCTTTGTTATCTTGGGTACAAATACTGCATCTGCATTCTGTCTGAACTCTGTTTCACGTTTGATATAGATATCAGGGAATCCATCCTTCAGTACAGTATATACCATACCCGACGCAAAGTCGAATAGACGTATTTTCTTGTTGCAAGGATAAATAAGTACGTCATTGAGAGGTAGTGAAGTTTTAAGTGCCAATCCTCGTTGTGAAAGCCGCTTGACCATTGTTGTGCTGGCAGTCAAATAGGCACTCACCATCATTTTCCTCAATGCGCTACCGTTTACGGCATATTCCGTTTTCAGGTAGTCCTTGACATTCTTAGACGGCTTTGAAGAGATAATGGCATTAAGTTTTTCGTTGACAAACAAATCTGCCTTGCTGCCTTTATCCATCACCACTACACTCCCTTGCTCTATTCCAAGAAAGCTGGCATATCTATTAAGTGTTTTGGGAAGAATATCATAGAAATCCTCCCTCTGTAGCATCTCAGAGATTTTCATCCACTATTCTCCTTATCTCTTCCTGAATAGGTTCTATAGGCCTCATACAGTCTATTTCATGCTGCCATCGACCGTTCTTTATCTCCTGAATATAGCGGTTCAGACGAGCCACACGTTTCTCCTTTGACTCAGGGAATGGCTCAAACTTCAAGTCCGAACGTCTCATTGATTCCTCTGGTGTAACAGTTAGTACCAGCGATACGTCAGGCTTACGATAGCAGGCTGTCATCAGTTTCCATACCAACCACTTTTCAAATCCTGACTTAGGATATTTGATTAAAAAATCAATATAGGTATCCCAATAATAACGGTCACAGAAAAGCACTTTCTTTCCTCGACTTTTATTTCTGAAACTGATGCCCCAATAGAATACCAAATCAAGGATGGATAGCCATAGCGACAGCTTTCCCCCACGAGGTTCAGCTGCCACCTTTGCTTGACGTTCCTCGGCTGTCTGCTCTTCGGGGGCTTTACTACGTCCACCACGAACCAAAGCCTTTAAGGCTTCGATTCCAGGTGTATAGCCTCCACGGCTCCACACTTCCGAAACCTCATACCCCTTCCCTTGAAGAAATTCCTTCAACAGGGCTATTTGTGTAGATTTACCGGCACAATCAAGGCCACTAAATGATATAAGCATACTCTAAAATAATTTACACATAAACAGCATCATCGTAACGTAACATCAACAGATGATCTTTCCAGTCATCAAAATATGCTACCTTCTCACCAAGGAAGTATTCGCGTATCAGCAATTCAGGATAGTTGCCACCAACAGCATACGTCTGTGGATAGCCACCGCCAAAGCGAGGGTTAATCTCTATACCAACCACATCGCAAGTCTTAGAATCCAAGAACACCTGAATGCAGATGCAACCTACACATCCTTTAATAGTTTCAAGCCTGTCATACAAATACTTCGTCAAAGGCTCTTTCTCTGTCAGACCTTTATTGATTTCTCCTGCACGAATCTTGATACGTTCACGGGGCACAATGCATTTCACCTTATGGTCTTTACCATAATACATATCCACCGTATATTCCTTATAAACCTCTTTGTCAATATACTCCATAAAGAGCAATTTGGGGTCTTCCAAAATCTCCTTTGTCAGCTCATCTGCATTCTTGATATAGTGCAGATTAGTACTCAACGAACCATCATATGGTTTAGCGAACAACGGGAATGTAGGATGATACTTATCAATGGCCTTGGGAACCCTTATGCCATGCTTCTCAAAGAACTCACCCGTATTGCGCTTGTCGCGACACATCATAATGAAGTCATAGTTTGAGACAGAAACAAAGATGCCTTGTTTTGTAAAACTCTCTTTATTGGCAGACAGGATAGCCAGTTCCGTATCAATCGTAGGCACAATCATGCCTATCCCCTGCTCCATGCAAAGTGCCAAAAGCGTCTCAACGTAATCATCTGACGTGCATTGAGGCACCTCAAAACATCCATCACTCACATATGCAGCCGGTGCGAACCTCGGATTCATATCCGTAGTAAACACTTTCGCATCAGGAAAGAATCGTTTCAATGTCTCTTGAAACTCCTTCACCAACGCCACTCGCTGACCAGCTGATGTTATCAATATATTTCTTTTCATTTTTCTAAAAATTGAAACCTGAATCTAGAAACCTCATGGCTCAATTAGAGCCATTGAAAGGATCCATGGTAGCCCATTCGCCACCAACCTGATTAATATCTTCTTTAAACAATACTTTCTTTATCGTTATGAAAATCACTTTCAAATCAGTCATCAGTGACACATGATCCACATACCAGACATCAAGTTTGAACTTCTCTGTCCAGCTGATGGCATTACGCCCATGACATTGTGCCCAACCTGAGATTCCCGGTCTTACCTCGTGCCTGCGTGCCTGCTCTTTGCTATAGAGAGGCAAGTACTGAACTAATAATGGTCTAGGGCCAATCAGAGCCATATCACCTTTTAGCACATTGATAAGCTGTGGCAACTCATCAATCGATGTACTACGAACAAACTTACCCACTTTGGTTAAACGGTCTGCATCAGGTAATAGATTACCCTCTGCATCCCTTTCATCGGTCATGGTCTTAAACTTGATGACCTTGAAAATCTTACCATCTTTACCTGGGCGCTCCTGAGTAAAGAATGCTCCAGCTCCTTTATTAGCAAAATGCAGCCAAATAGTCACAATTATCAATATCGGGCTGATGCAAATAATGGCAATCAGCGAGATCCAGAAATCGAAAAAGCGCTTAAAAAAAATTTTATACATAGAACTATATACTCTCTTTCATAAACTTATATGCATTTGCCCTTGTGAAGTCTTTTGATGCAGCAAGCGAATTGTCCGACATCTTCTTCTGCAAAGCTTTGTTGCCTGCCACTTCCTTGATGAAAGCCACAATTCCTTTCACATCTTCTGCACGGAAGCATCTGCCATTATCGTACTTCTGAGTCAAAGCTACCATCTCTGAGGTCTCTGGGCAAATACATACCAAAGGTGCGCCCACAGAAAGTAAATCGTATGTCTTTCCTGGCACACTTACAGCACCAGATTCAGCATTCAAAGTTATCATAGCCAAATCAGCTGTGGCAAACGAGAATGGCACGACATCAAAGGGCTGCAAGTCCAAGATGGTGACATTCTTCAACCCTTCTCGCTTCACGCGCTCTTCCAGTTCGGGCTTCTTCTTACCCTGTCCTATCATCAGATAATGAATGCAGTCATCCTCTCTTGTCTCTTCTGCAGCATCCAGCAGCACGTCCACACTATGTGTATATCCCATATTACCAGAATACATCACAACAAACTTTTCCTCCAAATGATGTTCAACGGCAAATGGATTTTCTTTCTTCGGGATGGGTGCAAACTTCTCTGTGAAAGACCAGTTCGGTACAATCTTGATCTTGTTTCTATCCACATATTTTGACAGCACATCTGCCATACCCTCGCTAAGCGTGTACATTACATCTGCTTTAGCATATATCTTTTGGTTTATCTTAGCCCAACCCTTGTAAATCCATCCGTTCTCTTTTATGCCAATGTTACGTAGAGCATCAGGATATATATCATATACCACTACCGAGAAACGCTTTCTTACTATCAGCTGTGCAAAATACGACATCGGAGGATTAGTAAAGTAAACCACCTCATACCCCCTATAGCCAAACATCAGCTTAAAGAGTATCTGTAGAAAAGCCACCCCCCATGTAAACATACGTTTTGCTCCAGACGAGCGATTGTATGTCATTATCTTCACCCGCTTTACATTCTTGTCAAGCGGACGTTCATACTCTTCCACAACACCTTCAAATAACACCACCTCATCATACTTCTCTGCGTATGCATTGGCGATGTCTATCATCAAATGTCTTGTGGACTGATTAACAAGTACAACTTTATTATTCATTCAACAATTCCTTGTATAATTCTATATAGTCTTTATACCTATCTTCTTTATTATATAGGCAGACTACTCTTTCACGGCATTTACTCTTACGAATCTCTGTTTCAGCAGTACTTTCATTCGCCACGTTTTTTATACATTGGGCAATAGCTTCAACATCGCCTTTATTAACCACCCATCCTGTTTTTTCGTCTATAATCTCTGGACTGCCTCCCACATTATAGGTTATAACTGGAGTTCCGCACGCTAAAGACTCAATATTTACCGTCGGAAAAGTATCACAGTATGTTGGATTGACAAATATATCACTCGTCGCATACAACTTTGCCAGTTCATTGACGGATTGAGTCCTTTCGATACCTATGATGCCTCTAGGCAATTGCTTTATTTGATTAGTTGTCAGCCCCACTAGGGTGATATAATAATCGTCCTCGTTGAGCAATTCCCTCAGTTTATAGAAATCGTATAATCCCTTATAAGATGTCCAAACGTTAGAAACTCCAAGTATCTGTATTTTTGCGTTATCCTTCTGTTTTTGTAATGGTACAAACGCATTAACATCAATACCATTATTAATGACCCTAACATCAGCGTCCTTCAAGAAAGAGCGACGAACATTATCAGCCATCCAGTTAGATACTGGCACGAGATGTAGGTGCTTGTTTGCAGGGAAAAGAGCCTTTTTAAGAGCATAATTCCTCTCACTCCTGTCGACGTAAGATGACGGGTATTCTTCTTTATGCTGTGGACAATGATTGCAACCACTTTGCCATTTCATACAATCGGCCATCAAGTATTGTCCACAATGCCCCGTAAATGACCAGCTATCGTGAAGTGTCCACACTATAGGGATATCAACATGGTTAAGATACTCAAAAAGGATACGATAATTCATGTAGTATCCATGGATGTTATGCAGGTGGATGATGTCTGGCTTTAGTTCCTTGACCTTTTCAATAAACCTTTTGGTAGCACATCTGGATGCTAATCCGTGATTATCAAACAGCCTTGTTTCTATGAGGTGTTCATAGATGTCAAGGTTGGAGCCAACACGAATTAGCTCATTTTTTGATGGGTTTGCAGCACGACCGTAGGCAATGAGGGAACGCCAGCCTTGTTCCATGGCCATTTTTCCTATCTCCTCGGCAATACGACCATGGGAACCCACGTTGGCTGAAAGGTTTATTTGAAGTAATGTCGGTGATTTACTCATTCTCTATGAAATTGATAATTTTAGCCACTTGAATCTTGGCAGTTTTATTATCTAAAATAAATTGTTTTGCCGACAATGCTCTTTGTCTCAGTTCTTCACTGGGTTTTGAAAGTACTTCATCAATAAGGTTAGACATGTCCTCATTCTTCAAGCTTTTAGGCGTGTACATATATGGATAATACTCTTGAGGTATACCCTCCAGCCTATATCCTATCATAGGAGTGCCGGATAACATATATTCCATCGTTTTTGATGGAAAAGAAAAACGAGTTATCTCTTGATTTGGCTTTCTAGGATTTACCAAAACTGAACTTTGTTTTTGAAGCTGAAGTACTTCGTTTCTACTTAGCATTCCTTTAAAAAGAATACGTTTGTCCCTGTCTGCTTCCTTTCTAATGTAATCTTCTAATGGACCACTACCACATATAACTAGTCTATAATTAGGATTCGATGTCATACAAAAGGCTTCTACAAGTTCATCTACACAGGAGTACTTATGCAAAGTTCCTGCATAAAGAATTGATTTATGACTAGAATCTTCTTTTTCATAATCATTGCTTCCTGAAGAAGAAGCAATCCCTTCAATTATGATGTGTCTCTTACTTGCCTGTGGAATCTTTTCAGTCATTGCTTCTGCAAGCAGAATAAAAATATCTACTACATTATAAGACGACTTCACTTGTCTAAACTCATAGCTATTCTGAATTCTTTTTAATAAAGAATAATGAAAGCCACTCGTAAATCTATCATCTACTAAATCTGTTACAATAGAACAAACTTTTAATCCTTTATAAGTCCTTTTGAAAGGTTTTACTGCATTTAGAAAATAATTAGATGGAGAGTAAGTCAGAATCACAAAGGGATCTGTTTTATTTAGGTGATTATGTTTTATCCATCTCTTTATATAACACTTCAGACGAAACTGAATTGAGAAGTCTTTTATGCCAATTAAAGTACAAAATTTTTTTATTTTACCAATATTGTAACCTTTATATTTTATATCTCCATTAAAAGTATATAATTTTCTATACCTTTTGGGGAAAGATGGGATTGCCGGATATGATACTATTTGGAAATCAACTTTATTTTCAACAAAGCCTTCTATCAATGCTTCTTGAAAAGCATTGCTAGCAGATTGATAGACATTACCAAAACAATTGTATTGAATAATCCCTCGATATTCTTCTGGATATAAAGATGAAATGAAAAGAAACTTCATATTTTTATTATTTAAAAGCATTCCGAATAATGACCCGCATTGCTACCAGGACCGCAGACAATGTCATTATCCTTGTTGTTTGTGATTGTTTCATTTAAATGTAATAAGGCCTGGACTGCTTTGTCGGCATTCCATAGCTTTACAATAGTTTCATAAGCATGATGACTCATCTTTCGTACCTCCTCAGGGTTATCTAATAATTTTTTTATTGTAATATATAAACTTTTTATATCTCCTGATTTAAAAACCAGTCCGTTGTACCCGTCCTTTATTAAGTATGGTGTGGCTCCTATCATATGACTAGCTACTGGAACACAAGCGCTATTCATGGCTTCGTTTAAAACCGCTCCCCAACCTTCTTGTCTATTAGAGGTGAATAATAAAATTTGGCTTTCCTCCATATAATGTCGCACTTCTTCATTGCTTTTCACTCCTAGGACATGTACAAAATCATTCAGTCGATAATGGGCTACCCTATTAACAAGTGAATCATATAATGGCCCCTTTCCTATTATGTTGATTTCGAATGAATAACCATCAACTTTCAGTAGTTTTGCAGCTTCTATTACATACTCAGGATGTTTCCAATCGATAAGTCGGCCAACCCATATCATTGTGTTATTTTTCTTTGCCGAAAATAAATTCATTATATCATACTGCACTAAAGGAGGGAAATATCCCCATTTATAACATCGAGTCGTTTCGAAACCTATAAATCTTAAATCATGTTCAACGTACGCACCTGCACACAACACATATAATTTTTTATCTTTATTTTTGATATAAGTATTATATGTTCTCAACGCTATTTTAGGCACTATAATGCCCCATTTGCCATGTTTAAGAAAACGTTCATTGTAATGAAATACAATTTTATTGGCATTAAGACGCAAATCCTGATAATAAAGAGGAGCCGCTCCAAATATCATTACATCACTTTCCAAGGCCAATTTTTCTGCTTTTATTTTCTCATCCCCCCCAAGATACTCTTTAACCACAAAGGAATACATTTCGTTCATATCAAGATACCCCAATTCAAGTCGTTCTTTTGTGATACTCATTGTCGCAACAAAACGAAAATTTTCCTCACCAACAGCAGATAAGAAAGCCTCACAAAGTGGAAGCTGGTGATGGTTTAAAAAATTAGAGAAGAATGCTATTTTCACTTTTGTACATTATTTATTGATTTTTTATTTAATACTATTATAAGTTGTCAATTTTGACGTCCATGCTCAAAAACTGCCTTTTAGGGCGATTTCCGCCACCTAAAACGTATAAATTATTTTTATTACCCTTCTGACTGGTAGAGCCAAAGCGGACTTTGTTGTTCACAGAAATGATGGAAATCAAGTCGTCGATTTTCTGGAGAAGAGCTACTTTCTCGTTAGAAGAATCGGCCAGTTGTTTAGACAGCAGATTAACTGATTTCATCAGACTGTTCTTGGTCTCCCTAAGCTCTCTAACCATATCCTTTAGATCTTAGTTCTCCTGGGCACGTTCTTCCTCGCGTTTAACAAGGAAGTGTATCATGGATATCAACTGGTCTTTTTCCATAGAAGCATATGGATCTTCCGCAACTCTTCCCATTTTATCTGTGTTTTGTACTACGCTCGGCTCTGCCCGCTTGCTCCTTAGGTCTCAAAAACCATCGGTCACTGTTCCCGCAGGGAGGTAAAGTAAAGGTATCATTTTCCCACATCATGCACAAGACGTCAAAATTGACAGTTTACCAACTTAATTACAAAAAATTATAGAGATTTATAAGATGAAACAAAATAGCCACTCTTTTTTGTTGCATTGTATGAAGACAAATAGCCAAGACTGCCTGCAACCATTAATGTAAAAATCGGAGTTGAAACTCCAGGAAAACTTTCTCCAACCATAGTCATAATGAGAAACACGATCAAGTATGTCCAACAGGTAATAGACAAAGGATTATTTCTATACTTACCGAATTGAAGAAGAACCATGATTATTTTTCCGAAAATAACAATGAAGAAGATTATTCCATATCTATAAAAGACAGTTACAGCACCAAATTCAATTTCAACAATTCCACTAATTTCTTTACCTTGATACTTAATCGTTTTCCCACCAAAATTTCCTAAAAGTGTACCTCCAAGTCCCTGACCGAAAAGTATTGTCTTTGAATTATCAAGTGTTCGTGAAACTGCACGACCTGCAATAAGATATCTCGTATCTGTTTCAACGGTTTTAGTTACATTTCCACGTTCAGTAAAACGTTCTACTGTTGCGTTAAAATACTTATCAGGTATAAAAAAAACTGATAATAATGTCACCACAAGAAGTACCAAAAACATGTATTTCATCGTTATTTTTTTGACAAATCTACGAGAGACATAAAAAAGAAAAACTATTATTAAAAAATTATGAAACAAAGGAAGCCTCTTTTGGAAAATAAACTGCAAAATGAAGAAAAAAGCAAATGCAACAATCGTTATTTTTCTATTATGTTTTTGCTTAGTTAGTACAAAATAAACCAAAATAATATGCAAAACACTGAATCCTAATTGAACATCGTAGAGATATGATTCATTATCCCATGCATCTCTCATATAACTATATGTCTTTGTCGTGAGCTCAAAAATAGAAGCAAAACATGTAAATAACACAATTAGAACAGCATATGCCATAAACATCTCCCAAAATTTTTCTGATGCTCCCAGAAGAAACATTGAAAAAAAGAAACACCAAAAAACCATATCTGGGATTATATAATTATAGACATCTGAAAAGAATAAAGTGTTTAACAATTCAACTATAAATAAATAAAACATAGAAAATGTTATCCATATCATGTTTTTCTGACAAAAATTTATTTTGTATTGGTTGTATGCATAGTATAGAAATGGAATACACAATAATGTCTGTGCGTAAAGCGAATACTGGATAAACACCTCACCATTTGAAAATCTATTAATTGCATATAAATATCTACACAAAATAGAATATGATATATATAACAGGACTAACCGTGGAAAAAAACTATTGATATTTTTATTCTTCGATTTCATAATACAACAAACTAATCTATCAATTATGACGTTCAGGTCTAATAACATCTTTAAAAGGTGATATTTGCCACCTTATGTATCTAAACACATCTATTACATATCAATAAACGTTCTTACTTTCTCAATATTTTCATTCAAATTTAGTAAAAAAACGTTTATATTCAATTGAAACGTCCTCTACTGTGCATAAATAGTCAAATAATTGCCTTGAGCAATTTACGTCCTTCATACTCTCATAAACAGATTCAAATTCTTCGGGGGAGCCAAAATTCTTTCCTATCTTTATATTTTTATACTTATCTTTCGGCAACCCTGATGAATAATGGTATACATCATGCTCTATATAAGCAAGTTCCATATAGACTGATGAACTTCCTACTATTGAAAAATCAATTGAATTTGCATAATCAAAAATTGATGTTCCACTTTTTATATTTCCTAAACAATTATTGTTTACAATACCTTCAAAGGCTTTTTCAGAATAATTGGGGTGTATTTTTAGAAAATAATTGTATCCATATTTTTCAGATACTATATTAGCCGCCAGTATCATCTCTCGGTTTTCCTTATCCCAGTCAGGATGGCTAATAACAACTCCAAATATTTTGTTTCCTGGTTTTTTGCATATTTGTCTTTGTTTATTGACATAACTCCATATCCCCGCTATTACCAACTTTGAAGAATCAATCCCCATCCTAATTGCCTCATCATAGGTAAATTTATTCCAACATAATAGATAATCACTCTTAAAAGCTTTAAACTCAATACCACAATCCATAAAAGTATCTGCACCCCAACTCACAAATTGACCATGTTGCAACGATACCGTTTTAATCCGAAAAGACTTGAAAAGCTCAACGACATACGATTCATTGGTTGGTAAATCGAAATATGTTACCAATAACTTATAAGTTGAAACATTTATATTTGAAATTGCCTGATTAAGACGAAATAGCACAAGAAGATCATTTATTGTGTATACTATTTCTCCATATGAGAAACCCACTCGTCGAAGGTTTTTATACCACGATGGTATATAGTAAAAAAGGAGACAAAATCCTTCTCTCAATTTCACATCCTTCACTCCAAACGATGTTTTAAGTAAATCAGATCTTACCAAGCTCCTTATATTCTTTATACATTCAAGAACATTAATTCTTGAAACACCCGATTGATAGAATAATATTTTACTTTTGCAATCCTCAAATGAATAACGTTCTCTTGAAATAATCGAAACAATCAGTATTTTACAAAACTGACGAAACAATTCCTTTTTTGAGAACTTTACGAATCCATATTCAAACTGCAATAGTTTACTCATGAAAATGGAATCCCAGGACAATGTTGGGAATCCAATAAATTGAAGATTCTTTAGTTCTTTCATTATATTTATAATCATAAATTATCTTGCTATACGCCCACTCCCACTACCAAGCATGAGATTTTCTATTTCATTGATATCCACCCAATTAAAATCTCCTTTAATAGTATGTTTCAAGCAACTAGCAGCTGTTGCAAACTCCAAAGCTTTGCAATCATCCTGATAATGAAGCAACCCAAATATGAGGCCACCCATGAATGAATCGCCACCGCCTACTCTATCAACGATATCAGTAATATCATAGCGACGGGATTCTATCAACTCCTTACCATTATAAAGTACGCCACCCCACGTATTATGGTTGGCATTGATAGCTCCACGAAGTGTAACCACCATCTTCTTGCAACGTTGGAAGCGTTCCATCATCTGTTGGCAAACACTCAGAAAACTGCTCTGGTCAACATTGCCATTTGTCTTAGCAGCATCAAAGTCCTTGGGCTTAATATCAAACACTTTCTCACAATCCTCTTCATTACCCAGTACAATATCAGAACCAGCTACCATTTCAGGCATCACCTCAGTAGCTGTTTTGCCATACTTCCAGAGGTTGCCACGGTAGTTGATGTCGCAACTGACGGTTACGCCCAGTTCATTGGAAGTCTTGATGGCCTTCAGACATTCAGCAGCTGCATTGGCAGAGAGTGCTGGAGTGATGCCTGTCCAGTGGAACCAGTCCGCATCCTTCAGTATCCCCTTCCAGTCAATCGAGCCAGGGGTGACTGTAGCAATGGAACTGTCCTCACGGTCATAATATACCTTAGACGGGCGGGCATTGCTACCTGTCTCCAGATAGAGAATACCCATTCGTTTTCCTGTTCTCTGAATGTGGTCAACGCCCACTTTATGCCCACGTAAATCCATGATGCAGCGTTCTGCAATAGGATTATCGGGCAGGCAGGTTATATAGTCGGTCTCAATGCCGTAGTTGGCCAGAGAAACCGCCACGTTAGCCTCAGCACCTGCATAACTAATGTCAAACTGATTGGCTTGTATCAGTTTCAGGTAGCCTGGTGCCCCAAGGCGCACCATAATTTCTCCAAATGTTACGACTTTTGCCATTTTATTTCTTTCCGTATAGATTCTTGTACATGATTTCTGCTATCACAAAGTCGTCCGGCCAGTCAATGTCAAAGGAGTGGAGTTCGTCCATCACATGAAGAAGAATCTTCTTCCCTAAACGGTTTTTCTGCTCCACATAAACCTCACGCTTAGCCAGGAACATGGTGTGATTGATTGGATATAGCGGTTCCAGATCCTGTGTGCGAGGCCAAGGAATATTCGTGGTATTGTTCACCAACTTCCCTTCTTTGTTCAGCAGGAAGTTTTTCAGTTCGGTAACACCTACCAAAGAATCATATCCGTTTCGCAGATTATCAAAATACAACTGAATACCAGCATCGTATTGGTCAGCCCCGGCAAGCGGTGTGGTTACATGCCCCCAAAGGATATGTTCAGCCTCTGTAATAGTGGGGACATAGCAAATCAAGTCTTGCAGATTGGTGCTGCTAAGGCACAACTCTTCAGGACGTGGGATGATTCTTACTCTGCTGTCCTTTGCAGCATACTTTTCAGCAATAGCCATACAGATCTCATCATTGGTGGAGAGAATAATCTCATCGAGCAACTTGGTTTCCACCAGCTGCTTGATTTTATTCTCCATCAAGCCACCTTCAATACCTGCAAAAGGCTTCGTATTCTTATCCTTCACTCGCTCACTGCCTTTGCGGGTCGGCAGGAAGAATGCTACTCTTTCTTTCATCGTTTATATGAATTGGTAAATAGATTCAACTTCAAGTTCAGGATAGAGTGAAGGAGTCAATGATTTCATCTTCTTACCTGTATATTTCTCATAATCCTGCAGGAGTGCCATATTCTCATTGCTCAGAGCAACTTCCTTTTCAGACAACACACTTCCAGGATAGCCATCATAACCTACTATGTAGATATTACCCTTGCAGATATTCAAAGCAGTCTGGATGGCAAGAGTTGTACAAGAGTCCTGATACTCTGTAGTAAACTCAATCTTTGGCAGTTCATAAGTTGCTTTTTCTGCATATTCTGGCACATCGGTACCCAACTTTCTGGGATAAGGTGGCAAAACGCAAGTGGCCTTGAACTGCTCTGCACTCACATTTGATTTCAGGCGCTTTGCTTCACGACCTAACAGACAATAATACTGTGGCACTTCCACATCAAGGAACTTACCTGCATGACGAGCTGTTGCAAAGACTAATGCTATGTTCTTTGTGCGGTTGACGAAATCAATAATACCGTCCAAATGCTCTACAGGCGACTGGCCACCACCAATGATAATCACGTTTTCGTAGTTTGCCTCTTCCAAGATTGGATACTTTGCATTATCCTCCACATTATCCTTACGGTTCTGCAAACCACGAACAATGCTATCAAATGAATAAACTCGGTTTGTTACCAGCTCCATCACCTCCTTCTGAGGAATAGAGTTGGCACCTGAAATCATGTATGGGAGCTGAGTCCCCCAGCGATATTTCTCATAAAGAGGTGTGAATGCCGTAATGACATCACCAAGCACATTGAAATCAACCTCAAGCCCTTGCTGAGCATTCAGGTATGTAAGCAACAACTCCGTTTTCAGATTACCTGCGCCTCGGCCCATACCAAGAACGGTGCAATCCACGTATTCAAGCCCTAGGTCAATAGCTGTTAGCGTATTGATAAGGCCTAACTGAAGATTGTTATGACCATGGAAGCCAACAGGAACTGTGGTGTTGGCTCTCACCTCTTTTACAATAGTGGTCAATTCTTTGGGTGTCATGCCTCCAAAACTATCCACCATACAGAAAAGATCCGCCACACCATTAATCTGATTGAGTTTCTTCAGGAAGTCAGGATAATCCGTCAGCCAACGGCTCATGTACATACAATTGAAGCCAACCTCAAAGCCCAAAGCTTTAACTGCTTTAGCCAGAACAACAGCCCTGTCATAGTTCTTCGGATCGATGGCAATGCGAATCATATCCACAATACCCACCAAGGGCTTGACAAGAGTATTAAGGTCTTCTGGCTTGGTGCTCTTCTCATTGAGCATCACGTCAAGTTTCTTCGTACAGGTAGCACGAATATGCTTAAGTACGTTCACAGGGCAATATCCATATTTGCCCAAATACTCTTTCGAGGGGTTGTTACGATAACCTAACTCCAGATAATCTATCGGGAGGGCATTCATAGCTTTAATATACGCTTCTACCATTTGGTTGTCAAAATCCCAATTGGTATAGTAGCCTCCATCACGGAGGGTGCAATCTAAAATTTGAATCATGATGTATATTTATTGTTAATTGTCATTAATGATAACCATGGCATAGGATAAACTCTGTTACTGTATATCCAAACCCCCATCATAATAATAAATGAGCCAGCAACATAACTGATTTTAATACCATCGACACCTATACTTAAAACCAGAATATACGTCAATAATAATTGCATCAACGAACCAGTAAAAGTTATTATGCCTAAACCGAATGTTTTTTTTACAGAATATGGATACTGAATGACCAGACCGTATATCGAATTAAATGTTAATCCAAGTATAATCCAAGGAACAAACTGAAACGAATCTGAATACTGAGGATCTAAAATATATTTCATTGCTATCCAACAGGCCCCAACAACAAATGCTGAAAGTATGAAAAATCCCCCCATCATCTTATAAGAAAAATAAACAAGTTTCTTTTTCTCGGATTGTATGTTTTCTGGTATAAATGTGCTTATTCTTTTTTGTAAATAAGGAATATAAGAGTTACTAAACGCAGTATTGAATATCGTATAGAATGCACAAAAACTCAAAGCCATGGAATAAATACCATTAGTAGCTAATCCACAATATGCAGTAATAATAATTTTATCGAAACCAGATTTAAACCAAAATGAAAGTGAGTGTGGCAATAATGGCAAACCAAATTTAATGAGATTTTTAAGAGTATCTGTCTTAATTGTAAATATTAAATATCCTCTTTTGAAAATTAAAAAGAAGTGAATTAATGCAACTGCAGAAAATGAAATAATGGAACTAAGGATTTTGCCAAACGCACTCATATGCAATTCAACGACCAATACTACTAACAGAGTTATATAAATTGACGTCTGTAATATCTGCATTCCGGCAAATTTATATGGTTTGTCTTCTAATCTGAATAACACAAGACTTAAATTTGAAATTAAATGGGCAATTACTGATACTATCGTGAGAAGTTGCAACAACAGTCCAATACATAAATACGATTTCAACAAACCAGTACCTAATAAAATTAGAACAGAAAAAAACACATTCGAAAATAATACAATCATTAACATACACGTTATGGTTTCAGACTGTTCTTTTTTTGATTTTCCATAATAAAAGTATGGCATAGCATTTACAACAGCCTGACCTGCTAATAACATGAGAATATTCTGAAACACATCGAAATTTGCTGCAATACCTAACTCCTCTGGAACCAAGTAACGTGATATAATCGGTAATGTCAGGAATGCTAATCCCTTAGATATTCCATCCGTTATTGTATAAATGGCAGTGCTCTTTAATAATGAGTTTTTCATACCAAATTAATAATAGTACTTAGTAAGTTGTCAATTATGAAACAGGCTCAAGAACTGCCTTTTAGGGCGGTTCTTGCGTCCTTTCAGTAGCAAGCGACAAAGTCGAGCGTTCGCCACCTGAAACGTATAAATCATATTAAACTTTTTATTTTTTATTTCGATGGTCATCGGTAACATATTCTTTCAGTCGTAACGCTTGATGAAAGCGGCAAAGCCGAGCGAAAGGATTTTTTACTATCTAATATCCTGCTTGGAGGTTTCATTTTCTCACTTCATTTACATTAACTGTTTACATAAAGGGCAGGATTGACAGGCCTTGTAGGAACAACCTGAAAAGAGCCTGCCCGCTACCTCACGGCAGTATGTTGTTATTTGCTTTTATAAATGCACTTGGTGAACCAATAAGGTCACGATATTAGCTCGACTCATTACGCCTTCAAAATATTGCTTCATCAAGCGTATGTTTTCTATCTTTACTGCCATAGCCAATATGATTAAATCATTGTCACATTTCCATTTTGCCAGTCTATCATCACAAAAGACAAAGATCTTCCTGTTGCAGACATATCTGTCGAAATTGGCCAACTAATTTGGCTGAAATAGTTCTTCACCTTAGTTGAGAAGATTCCGTTATAAGCACCGTCTCGACCCATAAAAAGAGTATAATATGGCATATATTTCCCCTTCCTCATAAAAGGGGGAACCAATACAGGTTTATAGCTAGGGTGACCATTGAAGCTTCCATGATGAGAAACAACATAGATATCAGCATAGCAATAAGGTGGATATGGTAAATAAGCAGACATAGCCTTCAACCCGCCCTGTTCTACATCTCCAGGACACACCAATATATGATTTCCAAGATTAAAACGTATAACCGAAGATGAATTATTTACTTTTTTTTCTATACGACAAGTTCCTATTGCAGATCCTTTGCTACGGCAGATTGGACATTCTGGGTAGAGTATCTGTATAGCAAGACTGCTATTTGCCGTTAGTGGCTCTACAATCTTATGAATACCCTTATTGACCATCCTTTGAAGTATCGCATTCATATTTTTACTAGCCATCTGATACTTCAAGTTAATATAACAAATAGTATTTTGATCCATATAACCCCTATCAATGAGATATTTCATGCCGTTATAGTGGTCATAATGCATATGAGTCAAAAAGAATCTATCAATATGCAACTTCTGAGCGTTTATATTTGCATCCTTTGTTATTTGTTGCAAGCATCCTTCCAAAGCCGCCTGATGGTTTTCATATCGAACTATTTTATTCTGTTTCTCATGGATCGAACAATCTATCATCCATATCTGACAGCCAGAAACGTTCTTTATTAAAAGCAAGCTACAATTGCCATGACCAACATTGACATGATAAGATCGGACCTCCGAGCTATAAAGCAGTTCTTGTACATCTTTATCTGAAATTGTATCACTAAAGCCTTTAGAAGCAACTCGCAATTGACTACGAAGATAATCATTTAGGCGTATCTGCTCTTTTGCAAGTTTAGTTCCACTAGCATATGAGAAATAAAGTTCCCCTTGTCCGGGATTATCGTTGTAAAACACATACCATCCCTCACGGATATTTCCACCTCTATGGTCATATTGTAGCTGACTGTGCTGAAGAGAAACCATAATCGGAGCATTATCTTCATTCTCTCTCTCACGCTCTGCTTCTCCCACAGCAATCAGCGACACTGTCACCTCAGGTGACCTTACTTCATCCTCTGCGTTCTCAACAGTTTCCGAACTAAAGTATATGCTATCAACAAAATACAACTTCTTCATATAACTCAATGTATTCCTAAATAACAGGGGCACCTAGTTAAAAGGGGGCACATCTATCAGGTCTATTTTACCTGCCAACAGATTAAAGACGCAAATAGCATTATCCCAACAACCACAGCATTCAGGACTTAGTGCAATGGTCATAACTGCTATTCTATCCATCGCCTTATTTATATCGGATGCCATAGCCTGAATATATTCATCTGAGAATAGACGCATGCCGTCACTGTTAAAGAAATAGTCTAAATCCAAATTGAAGATGAAAGGCTCTTCATTTGATCTTAACCAATAATCTACATTGTTGGACTAATTTTCACTGCGGTGAAAAAGCTAAAGCCTTGCGGTTCAAACTCTTCACCAATATTTCACACTAATTTTCGTTCTTATTAAAGGTGCAGGGAGATGACGGGATTCCCTAACCTCCCCGTCATTAATCCCCTACACCACAATACACCATGCCCAATACATACTTGGACAAGGCCATTGAGGCCGTTCCAAAATTCGAAGAACGAATTTCCCTTTTCACTAAGAAACTCCGCTTGGCTCAGTACGCGGACAGTACTATCTACTCCTATCGCCTGAAGATTTCGCAGGCGGTATTGTTTCTTGAGAAGCTTCCTGACGATTTTACGCAGGCTGATGTCGATGAATACCTGACTATGCTTTTGGACAGGAACAGGAATATTGTATGACAAGACGTTGCTCTCCACCATCTATGACTGTGCCCTCAGGGTTAGTGAGGCTTGCAGCCTCAAATGGATCGACATCAGTTTTGACCGTCAGCAGCTTTTCGTCTATCAGGGGAAAGGCAAGAAAGACCGCTGTGTGCCCATTTCTGCTCGCATCTGCTGGAGATGGGAGAAAACATCCTGAATGTACAGAAACGGCTCGGACATGTGCGTCTGACGACTACCATGGTGTATCTTCATGTGGCTGACATGGAACCGCAGAAACTCGTTCGTCCCATTGACGTCCTGTTCCCGCCTAAGCGATGAGGACACGTTTCGACATCGGTGAGATTATCCGATGCCACGGTGGAGAGTTCCTCAGCAAGCATCATGTCGTTCCTGCGGTTGAAAGAGCCTTCAGGCACATGGCGCAGTGCCGTACCAGTGCTTTGGGCGGGCATGTCGAGGTGTGTCCCGAGTGCGGGGATATGCATATCAGCTATAACAGCTGTCGTGACCGACATTGTCCCAAGTGCCAAAACAAGGAGCGTGAGCAGTGGATTGAGTTCCGCAGGGAAGAAATCA
>Ga0326511_10000942_pt1 | contig 24926 bp, 16 predicted proteins | sample 0_2496_0518_D_FD_203701 | JGI IMG/M metagenome (GOLD analysis project Ga0326511, IMG submission 203701) | Bovine rumen microbial communities from UC Davis, California, United States - 0_2496_0518 | ecosystem: Host-associated > Mammals > Digestive system > Stomach > Rumen | place: USA...
TCAGTGAACAAGAAGGGACGGCACACTACCTGAATTCGTCCCTCAATAAGGCTGCCATAGATCAGGTGAAGACCGATATCTTAGAGGGACGTACGAAACTGCTCTATGTTGCACCAGAGTCTCTGACCAAGGAAGATAATGTAGAGTTCCTGAAAACAGTGAAGATATCATTTTATGCAATTGATGAGGCGCACTGCATTTCGGAATGGGGACACGATTTCCGACCGGAGTATCGCCGTATCCGCCCAATTGTCAATGAGATTGGGCAGGCTCCGATCATAGCATTGACAGCTACGGCAACGGATAAGGTGCGTAGTGATATCAAGAAGAACCTTGGCATTATCGATGCCAAGGAGTTCAGGAGTTCGTTCAATCGCCCGAATCTCTATTATGAGGTGCGGCCAAAGACAAAGGATGTTGATAAGGACATTATCAGATTTATCAAGCAGCATCCTGGAAAGAGTGGCATCATCTACTGCCTGTCAAGAAAGAAGGTGGAAGAGCTTGCTGCCATCCTTCGTGCTAATGATATAAAGGCGGCCCCCTATCATGCAGGGCTTGACTCCACTACCAGGACACAGACGCAGGACGATTTCCTGATGGAGAATATCGATGTTATCGTGGCAACAATCGCTTTTGGTATGGGCATTGATAAGCCTGATGTGCGCTTTGTGATACATTATGATATCCCGAAGTCACTTGAAGGCTATTATCAGGAGACAGGAAGAGCGGGCCGTGATGGTGGTGAGGGACTTTGCATAGCGTTCTATTCCTATAAGGATCTGCAGAAACTCGATAAGTTCATGGAAGGAAAGCCGGTAGCTGAACAGGATATAGGTCGTCAGCTGTTGGCAGAAACGGCTGCTTATGCAGAGACAGCTGTGTGCCGCCGCAAAATGTTGCTTCACTATTTTGGTGAGACTTATACAAAGGATAACTGTGGAAACTGTGATAACTGTCTGCGTCCGAAGACTGAAATTGAGGCAAAGGACCAGTTGGTGACGGTGCTCAATGCCATTTTGGCTGTGAAAGAGAATTTCCGTTCCGATTATATCATTGACTTTATCATAGGCAAGGAGACTGATGAGATTCTGGCTCACCACCATGATAAGCTGGAGAACTTTGGAGCTGGTGCCGACGACGATGAGAAAATTTGGAATCCTGTCATACGACAGGCACTTATCGCAGGCTATCTCCTGAAGGAGGTTGAGAACTATGGCTTGCTGAAAGTGACTGCAGCGGGAAAGAAGTTCTTGAAATCACCGGAGTCGTTTATGATTGTCAAGGATACTGAGTTCCGTGATGATGATGAGGCCGTTGAGCATGAAGGGGGTATCAGTGCCCTTGATCCCACACTGAGTGCGATGTTGCGTGACCTTCGTAAGAAAGTATCGAAGAAGTTGCAACGCCCGCCGTACGTCATTTTCCAGGATGTGTCATTGGAGCAGATGGCTACAGACTATCCTGTGACATTGGAGGAGCTGAAGAATATTCAGGGTGTGGGTGAGGGTAAGGTGAAACAGCCCTATGCCAAGGAGTTCGTTGATCTTATCCGACAGTATTGTGAGGAGAATGGCATTGAGCGCCAAGTGGACCTGCGGGTGCGCACGGTGGCCAAGAAGTCTATGCTGAAGGTGAAGATTATCCAGAGTATTGATCGTCAGATAGCACTCGATGATATTGCCTCAGCTCAAGGGATTGATTTCGATGAGCTGCTCGACGAGGTTGAGGCTATTGTGTATAGTGGCACCAAACTGAATATCGATTATTTCTTGGAGGAAGTGATGGATGAGGATCATGTCGATGATATCTATGACTATTTCTGTGAATCTGATACTGATAAGCTGAGTGTGGCTCAAGATGAACTCGGTGACGAGTATTCGGAAGATGAAATCAGACTGGTACGTATCAAGTTCCTATCAGAAATGGCAAATTAATCAGTAAAAGGGTGGCATAAGCCACTCTTTTTTGGTTAATTTGCATTAATAAGGTGAGTTTTTCCTAAAAACAGAATACTATGTGCGGGAAAATGAGTAACTTTGCACGCAATATTTAAAGAAAGGTTTATTTTATGGCTTCATTTATTGCAGACAAAATCGTTATGGACGGCCTGACATTTGATGACGTCCTCCTAATTCCGGCTTATTCTGAAGTACTGCCGAAAACGGTAGAGTTGAAAACGCGTTTTTCACGAAACATCCAGTTGAATGTGCCTTTTGTGACGGCTGCCATGGATACTGTCACAGAGTCACAGATGGCTATTGCCATCGCACGTGAAGGTGGCATTGGTGTCATTCATAAGAATATGTCGATTGAGGATCAGGCCCGTCAGGTGGCTATCGTGAAGCGTGCCGAGAATGGTATGATCTACGATCCGGTGACCATTCCCCTCGGTTCGACTGTGGCTCAGGCGCTCGATATCATGTCTGAATATCATATTGGCGGTATTCCTGTGGTGGATGATGACCGTCATCTGATGGGAATTGTGACCAATCGTGACCTGCGCTTTGAACGTCGTCTGGATCGTCCTGTAGAGGAGATCATGTCGAAAGATAATCTGGTGACAACACATCAGCAGACCGACTTGGCGGCAGCAGCACAGATCCTTCAGGAGAATAAGATTGAGAAACTACCGGTGGTAGATAAGGACAATCATCTGATTGGACTGATTACCTATAAGGATATTACGAAGGCCAAGGACAAACCGATGGCTTGCAAAGATGAAAAAGGCCGTCTGCGTGTGGCTGCCGGCGTTGGTGTGACTTTCGATACCCTCGACCGTATGCAGGCCTTGGTGGATGCCGGTGCGGATGCCATTGTCATTGATACGGCTCATGGACATTCAAAGTCTGTTATTGAGAAACTGGTAGAGGCTAAGAAATCTTTCCCCAACATTGATATTGTAGTAGGTAATGTCGCTACGGGCGAAGCCGCCAAGATGCTTGTTGACAACGGTGCTGACGCCGTGAAAGTGGGTATTGGTCCGGGCTCCATCTGTACGACCCGCGTGGTGGCCGGCGTCGGCGTACCTCAGTTGAGTGCTGTCTATGATGTCTATAGCGCTTTGAAGGGTACTGACGTACCACTGATTGCCGATGGTGGTCTGCGCTATTCAGGTGATATCGTGAAGGCATTGGCCGCTGGCGGTAGCTGTGTGATGATCGGTTCACTGGTAGCTGGTACCGAGGAGAGTCCTGGTGACACTATTATTTACAATGGACGTAAGTTCAAGAGCTATCGTGGCATGGGTTCTTTGGAGGCCATGGAACAGAAGCATGGTTCCAAGGACCGTTATTTCCAGGGTGATACCAAGGAGGTCAAGAAACTTGTGCCAGAGGGTATCGCCGGTCGTGTTCCTTATAAGGGAACCGTCCAGGAAGTGATTTATCAGATGGTGGGTGGCTTACGTTCAGGAATGGGCTATTGCGGTGCTGCTACTATTGAGAAACTCCACGATGCCAAGTTTACCCGTATCACGAATGCCGGTGTCAACGAGAGTCACCCGCATGATATCACCATCACGAGCGAGGCTCCTAACTACTCACGTCCCAACGATTGATCACCATGGGAAGATATCTGCTGCTATCGGCACTTTGGTTTGTTACGTTTTCAGCCCTTGCTCAGTCTGACCCTGTGGTCATGACGGTCAATGGCGTCCCCGTAACACGATCTGAGTTCGAGTATTCTTACAACAAGAACAATGGTGAGGGTGTCATCGATAAAAAGACAGTGGATGAGTATGCTGAGTTGTTCGTCAACTACAAGTTGAAGGTGGCAGCGGCACTTGATGAGCGTCTTGATACCTTATCGTCGTTTAAGGATGAGTTTGCCATGTACCGTGATCAGCAGGTGCGTCCTACCATCGTGACGGATGCGGAGATCCTGGATGAGGCTCGCAAGGCTTATGACCGTGCAAAGGAGTCTATAGGTACCAAAGGACTGATAATGCCAGCTCATATTTTCTTCCGTCTTTCAACGAGAGCAACACAGCAGGAACAGGAACAGGTGCGTCGGCGTGCTGATTCGGTTTATCAGGCACTGCAGGCAGGTGCTGATTTTGCTGACCTTGCAAAAAAGGTGTCTCAGGATCCGCGTTCTGCTGCTCATGGTGGCGTTCTCGGCTGGATGCAGACAGGGCAGACTTTTGAGGAATTTGAGCAGGCTGCCTTTGCCTTGCAGCCGGGGCAGTTCAGTCGTCCGGTGCTGACCCCCGATGGTTACCATGTTATCCTCATGAAAGAACGGAAACAGCTTGAGCCTTTTGAACAGCTGAAAGATATGATTGTACGTTCTTTCGAACAACAGGGTATTCGTGAGGCGATTGCGGATATGAAGATACAACAGGCGGTAGAGCAATCTGGGGGCGCGCTTACCGGTCAGCAGGTGATGAAAGACCGTGCGGACTCGTTGGCGGCGGTTAATCCTGAGATGAAATATCTGATCCAGGAATATCACGATGGCCTGCTTCTCTATGAGATCAGCAACCGTGAGATATGGGATCGTGCGGAAAAGGATGAAGAAGGCCTACGGACGTGGTTTAAAACACATAAGAAGGATTATGCCTGGAAGGAACCTCGCTATAAGGGTATTGCCTATCACGTCAAGACAAAGGCAGATGTGAAGGCAGTGAAACGCAGTGTCAAGAAAGTGCCTTTCGAACAATGGGCAGAAGTGCTCCGCACGACGTTTAATCCAGACTCTGTGATCCGTATCCGGGTCGAGAAAGGCATCTTCAAAGCTGGCGACAATGGCACCATCGACCGATTGGTCTTCAAACTGAAGCAATCGACGGTTGATGCCGCAAATGCGGATTATCCCATTGAGGCGGTTTATGGTAAGAAACTGAAGAAATATCCAGACGACTATACCGATGTGCGTGGTCAGGTGGTGGCCGACTATCAGCAGATGTTGGAACTCGAGTGGGTCAAGTCGCTTCGCCAGCGCTACCCCGTGCATATCAATCAGGAAATATTGAAAACTGTAAATAGACATTAATGAATATTATTAAGAAAATCATACCAGCTATGGTCTTGGCTGTTCCCTTGATGGGAATGGCCTCTGCCGGCACATTCTCGCATCCGGGCATGACCGTTGCGTCCGTCCAGGCTGATTCCGATTCCATCGCTAAGCCTGTTTCCACAGGTACGGTCATCGATGAGGTGATCTGGGTGGTCGGTGATGAGGCTATCCTGAAGTCCGACGTCGAGGCGATGCGCATGCAGGCTGCTATGGAAGGTGTGAAGTGGAGTGGGGATCCCGACTGTACGATCCCTGAACAGATTGCAGTGCAGAAGCTTTTCAAGCATCAGGCTATCATCGACAGTATAGAGGTTACCGATGCCGACGTGGCAGCTGAGGTGGAGCAGCAGATCAACTATTGGTTGGAGATGGTCGATGGCTCCCGTGAACGCCTTGAGGAATATAAGCATCAGCCGCTCTCTCAGATTCGTAACGAACTGCGTGATGAGATGAAAGACCGCCAGATGGTGCAGCGGATGAAACGTCAGTTGACCGAGGATATCGCTGTGACACCGGCAGAGGTGCGACGTTATTTCAAGGATATGCCGGAAGACAGTATTCCCTTTGTGCCGACGGAGGTCGAGGTGCAGATCATCCAACAGACCCCCCGTATCGATGATGAGGAACTGAACCGTGTGAAAGATGAACTTCGTGGATATACAGACCGTGTGAACCGTGGTGAGGCTACCTTTCAGACACTGGCGCGCCTTTATTCTGAAGACCCGGGAACGGCACGCCGTGGTGGTGAGGTCGGACTGGCGGGCCGTGGTACGCTTGATCCTGCCTTTGCTACTGTCGCTTTCAACCTGACAGATCCCAAGAAGGTTTCGAAGATCGTGGAGTCGGAGTTCGGATTCCATATCATTCAGCTCATCGAGAAACGTGGTGAGAAGGTCAACGTACGCCATATTCTTCGTAAACCGGTGGTTTCTGACGAGGCGATCAAAAAGACATTGGCTCGTCTGGACTCCATTGCCGGCGATCTCCGTGAAGGGAAGTTCACCTTCGAGGATGCCGCGCCGATTCTCTCCGATGATAAGGACACCCGTAATAGTAAGGGACTGATGTCAACGAATATGATGCAGACGGGACATACCTCGTCGAAATTCCGTATGCAGGATCTCCCAGCTGAGATTGCAAAAGCTGTGGATACCCTTCAGATAGGACAGATATCGAGACCTTTCCAGATGATCAACCAACGTGGAAAGACGGTCTGTGTCATTGCGAAGCTGAAGAATCGCATCGATGGTCATAAGGCTACCGTCACCGAGGATTTCCAGGTATTGAAAGATGTGGTGCTCCAGAAACGCCAGAATGAGCGCATCCATCAGTGGGTAGTCGATAAGATTAGAAGTGTTTATACCCACCTCAACGATAATTACAAGGGTTGTAAGTTCGAATATGAGGGTTGGATTAAATAGAGGGCATAGTGAAGAGTAGGAAGTCTTTTATATTTTTGTTGCTGATTGTCCTGACGTTGGGGATGGTCTCTGCCTTTGCCCAGAAGCAGAAGAAACGCCCTGCCCGTAAGGCTGCCGTCAAGGATGAGCGTGTCTATCTGGTTCATGCCGATGTGCTCCACTACGATGACCGTATCAATCCTGATGCCACGATCCTTAATGGCAAGGTCCATTTCACGCATCAGGGAGCGCGCCTCTATTGCGATAGTGCCTATTTCTATGAAGCCAGCAATTCCTTTGAGGCTTTCGGCCATGTGAAGATGTATCAGGGTGATACTTTGTCGCTGGTCAGTGATTATGCTTATTATAGTGGAGACGAGCAATTGGCGCGCGCCCGTTACAATGTGGTCTTGAAACACAAGAAGACCACGCTCTATACCGACAGTCTCGACTATGACCGCATCTATGATAATGCCTATTTCTTTGAAGGTGGAAAGATGGTAGATGACAAGACCACGTTGACTTCCGACTGGGGCGAGTATAATACCAAGACGAAGATGGCTGTCTTCAACTATGATGTCAAGATGAGCAGTCCTAAGTTCTTCCTGACGACGGATACCTTGTACTACGATACCCAGCAGTCCTTGGCGCATATTGTCGGACCGTCGGATATCACCTCTGGCGAAAGCCATATTTACTCAGAACAAGGCTATTACGACACGAAAACCGACCGTGCGCGCCTCATGAATCGCTCGGTGCTCTCCAATGGTGGTAAGATGATGGTGGGCGACAGTGTCTATTACGACAGTCAGCAAGGCATGAGCCAGGCCTTCCGGAATGTGATTTATGTGGATTCCGTCAATCGCAACAAACTGACGGGTAATTATGGGGAGTATTATGAGCACACGGGTTATGCCATGTGTACCGACAGCGCTGTGGCCATCGACTTTTCTCAAGGTGATTCGCTCTATATGCATGCTGATACGTTTAAGATCGTGACATTTAATATAGAGACCGACTCTGTCTATCGTAAGATCCATGCCTTCCATCATGTGCGGGCGTTCCGTCGTGATGTGCAGTGCGTCTGTGATTCGCTGGTCTATAACTCGCTCGACTCCTGCATGACGATGTATCACGACCCCATTGTATGGAACAACTCCCAACAATTGTTCGGCGACCGTATCGACGTGTTTATGAAGGATTCTGTGATCGATCATGCGCACGTCATCGGCAACTGCATGTCTATCCAGCAGCTCAAGAGTGATACGGCTTGCTATAATCAGTTGTCTTCTAAGGAGATGTTTGCCTATTTCCTCAATGGTGATATCCGTGAGGCGCAGGCTAAGGATAATGTGCTGATCGGCTATTTCTTCGAAGAGGGGGATAGCATACCTATTATATATAACTACCAGGAGACCTCCGAACTCCGTATGTTCATGAAGGATCGTAAGCTCGAGAGTGTCTGGACGCCAAAGACCACGGGTACGATGTATCCGTTGAACCAGATTCCGGATGAGCGAAGACGTCTTCCTGGCTATATGTGGTATGACTATATCCGTCCGACCGACCGATATGATATCTTTAACTGGCGAGGAAAGAAATCATGAGCGACATCATTCGTCTTTTGCCTGATAGCGTTGCCAACCAGATAGCCGCCGGTGAGGTCATTCAGCGACCGGCCTCTGTCATCAAGGAACTGGTAGAGAATGCCGTCGATGCTGGTGCACGCACCATCCATGTGTTGGTGGTGGATGCGGGACGCACCTCCATTCAGGTGATTGATGATGGTAAGGGCATGTCAGAGACCGATGCCCGTCTGTCGTTTGAGCGGCATGCCACCTCGAAGATCCGTCAGGCTGATGATCTCTTTGCCCTTCATACGATGGGCTTCCGTGGTGAGGCACTGGCGTCCATCGCTGCTGTCGCACATGTGGAACTGTTGACGCGCCGTGAGGAGGATGAGGTGGGCACCCGACTGCTGTTGGCGGGTTCGAAGGTCTTAAGCCAAGAACCTGCTTCTTGTTCGGTGGGTAGTAACTTCAAGGTTGAGAATCTCTTCTTCAATGTGCCTGCCCGTCGTAAGTTCCTGAAGTCGAATGCAACGGAACTCAGTAATATCCTGACGGCCTTCGAGCGCATTGTATTGGTCTATCCGGATATCCATTTCACGCTCCATCATAATGATACCGAACTGCTCAACCTCAAGCCTGCCACATTGCGACAGCGCATCAGCGATGTGTTCGGCAAGCAGTATAGTCAGGAGTTGCTGCCAGTGGAGGTACATACAGCGATGTGTACCGTCACAGGCTTTGTCAGCAAACCCGAGGGAGCCAGGAAGAAGACGGCCCACGACTATTTCTTCGTCAATGGCCGTTTCATGAAGCATCCCTATTTCCATAAGGCTGTCATGAGTGCCTATGAGCGACTGATACCGGAGGGCTCTCAGGTACCTTATTTTCTCTATTTCGACGTGGAGCCGGGGGATATCGATGTGAATATCCATCCCACGAAGACCGAGATCAAATTCGAGAATGAACAGGCCGTCTGGCAGATCCTGATAGCCGCCGTGCGCGATGCGTTGGGGAAGTTCTGTGAGGTGCCGGCCATCGATTTTGATACCAATGGTGCCCCTGATATCCCGGTGTTTGACGCTGATCGTCACATCGCACCGCCTCAGTTGCAGTATAATCCTGCCTATAATCCCTTTGAACGTGGTGGACAGTCGTCCTCTGCACCGAAGTCTGCTCCATCCACAGCAGGGTGGGAGACACTGTATGAAGGACTCGGCAAGACTGTGCCCGATGTCCCCACGGAAGGTGATGTGTTTGATGCGTTTGGCACGGACGTTACGTCAGGCATCACGCCTCAGGGCATCCTTTCGGAGAAGTCACCTATGCACTATCAGTATAAGGGGAAGTATCTGATGACAGCCGTCAAGTCAGGACTGATGATTATCGACCAGTATAGGGCTGGCGTCCGTATTCTCTACGACCGTTATATGGAGCAGATGGAAAGTCATACTTCTCGTAGTCAGAAGGTACTGTTCCCAGAGGTCATCCAGTTTGCGCCTTCCGATGCCGTTTTGCTTCAGAAACTCTTGCCCCTGTTGTCCGGCATGGGTTTCGATCTGAGTGACTTGGGCGGACATAGCTTTGCAGTGAATGGCATTCCCGCCGGCATCGATGGTATCGATCCCGTTCGTTTGCTCCGTCAGTTGGTTGACGATGCGAATATCGTCAGTAACCAACTGTCTTCGCTCAATGCCCAGTTGGCACTGAGTCTGGCTCGCCATGCGGCAGTCCCTTATGGACAGATACTGGGCAACGACGAGATGGAGAACATCATCAACGAGCTGTTTGCCTGTTCCAATGTCAACTACACGCCTGATGGGAAAGCCATCCTTTGCATCCTTCCACAGGCCGATATTGAGCACCTTTTGGGCTGATATCCTTAAAAAGAGTTAAATCGGATTATATTTTTCACCATTCACTTTTTCCTTTTACTTTTTTTTCGTACCTTTGCACCCGCTTACAAAACAAGGGCGCTTAGCTCAGCTGGTTTAGAGCATCTGCCTTACAAGCAGAGGGTCGGCGGTTCGAATCCGTCAGCGCCCACTAAAGTGATAGAGGATGAGTTTTTCTCATCCTCTGTTTTTGTATCAATATGTATCAGTAGGCATTTTGAATCGTTGAAAAGGCCCTAAAAGGTGACGGTGGACTGTTGGCCGTTGTACTCTATCGTCTTGGTGGTACCGTCGGGGAGGATGACGGTGAACTGACGGGTGGATAGCATACCGGGGTAACTGCCCTGACGTTCGCTGATGGAGAGTCTGCGGGTTTTGTTGTTCCAGTCGAATCGTATGGTGGCATAGACACCGCGCTCGTAATTATAGCTATCGCCCTCGTCTTCATACAGGGTGAAGGTACCGTCGGCACCGGGATAGAGACGTATCTCCAGGTTATTCCATGGCTTCTCACCGGTGTATTGCATCTCCGGTCCTAAGGGGAGGATACTACCCGCACGGACGAACATGGGTACACGGTCGAGTGTGGTGGTGAGCGTCACGGACTGTCCGCCACGATAGGATTTGCCTGTCCAGAAGTCATACCAAAGGGTTCCTTTGGGCAGATACTTCGTGATAGACTTCGGAGCACTCCAGTCAACAATCAGTTCGCCGTTTGCCGTCTTCACGTCTTTATGATCCCAGCCTGTCATGGCGTCTTCGCGGATGACTTTTTCCTGTGTATATTGGGAATTGAGGATGGGGGCGGCCAGGATGTTGCGGCCGAACATAAACTCGTCAGTCATGTCCCAGACACGCTTGTCGGCTGCAAAGTCGCTGAACAGCGGACGCAGGTAACTCTCATGGTTGGAGGTCACCTGCCAGGCGGTACTATATAAATAAGGTATAAGGCGGTAGCGCAGGCGAATCTGCGACGCGATGGCGTCATAGACGGGTTCGCCGCACTTGCCAAACTGCCATATCTCACGAGGGGCATCGGCACCATGACTGCGGAACACGGGACAGAACAGGGCGTACTGCATCCAGCGTACGTAGAGTTCCTGGAATTGTGGATTCTGTGGGGCGGAGCCGCTGCCTTTCGTGTTATAGGAGCCGCAGAAGAAACCGCCGATGTCGGTATTGAAGTTCGGACAGCCTGTCAAAGAGTAACTCAGTCCGGCGGGTACCTGCTTGCGCAGCATGTCCCATGAGGAGGCGACGTCGCCGCTCCACATGCCGGAGCCATAGTGCTGTTGTCCTGCAAAGGCGGAGCGGGTCATGATAAAGACGCGTTTGTTGTCGGAGACCTGACGCTGGTTATGATACACGCCTTTCACGGTCTCCAGCGGGAAGGCATTGCGCAGGGAGCGCCATGTGCCGTTAGCACCGGCCCGATGGTCGTAGTCGGATTCCTTCGGATTGAAGAAGTCGGGGTCGGTAGAGTCCATCCACCAGGCGTCGGTCCCTTTGTCGAGAAGTGGCTTCAGGTTCTGCCAGTAGATGTCGCGGGCCTCGGGTGAGAAGGCGTCATAGACGCGTACACCTGAGGGATAGTCCATCCTCGGCGGCCAGAAGGTGAGACCGCTCTGTGGCCATGTCTCAAAGTCGAAGAGCAGACCTTTCTCATCGAGCTGCCGGTAGGCTTTGGTCTTCGGACCGAAACTGGCCCAGATGGAGATCATGAAGTGGGCATGCTTCTGATGGACATCGCGGATCATCTGCTCACCGTTGGCATATTCTTCTGTCAGGAAGTCCATGGCGTTCCAGAGGTAGTTGGAACCCCAGTACTGCCAGTCTTGGACGATACCGTCGAGGGGCACCTGTAACGCACGGTATTGATCGACGACACCAAGGAGCTCGGCGGCACTCTTGTAACGCTCTTTGCACTGCCAGAAGCCGTAGGTCCACAGCGGGAACATCGGTACGTCGCCTGAGAGATGGCGCATCTGGGCAATCACGCCGTCGGCGGATCCACCGTACATGAAGTAGTAATCGACACAGTCACCGACCTCGGATGAGAATGACATGCCTTTCGCTGCATCATCATCGAACTGGGTGCGGGAATAGTTGTCCCAGTAGATACCCCAGCCCTTGATGGACTGAAGTACGTTCTGAAAGTCCTCGAGATTCGACTGCTCCATCAGCTTATGTTCGCCACGACGGTTCATCTTCCCGTTCTGGATGGTGCCCAGGCCGTAGATGGCTTCGTCTTTGTCGAGCTGGAAACATTGGGTGACGCGGTAGGCACCTGAATCGGGACCTTCTGTGCGGGGCTCGAACAGACTCATACCTTTCTCGCGCAGCAGCGTCTTACCTTTGGTCGTGAAGGTGAGGGCCCCCGTCTTGGCATTCAGACTCACCGTGAGCACATCGCTGCTGACGGTATGGCCCTTCTGGGTCACCTTGACGTCATCAGGCCGGGCGATGACCACTAACCCCTGTTTCTCGTAGGTGTGGCCTATTGGCGTTTTCACCACATGTACTATCGACGGTGTGAAAAACTCCAATTTGACCGTTGTGCCGTTGGTCTGCATCTCTACGGGATTTCCTGTCATGGCGACTGCCATCATACAGAGAATAGCTGATAGAATCGTTCGTTTCATCATTGGTTGTTATTGTTTGTCGGTTTTCTGGGCAAAGGTAAGCATAATTCCCGATATCTTCGTCAGAGTGAGCAGTTTTTTTGCAGGAAATTTGTTGGTACGGAAAAAAAGTAGTACTTTTGCAAGGCAAATACGAGTTAATATGGAACTGAAAACTAAGTAGATTTTTATGATTTGGAACCAAAGCGTTGAATGCATGGACCGCGAACAGCTTCGCGAGATCCAGAGCCGTCGTCTGGTGAAGATGGCGGAGTATGTCTATCACAACACCCCATTCTACCGGAAGAAATTTCAGGAGATGGGACTGGAGCCGGGCGATATCAAGAGTATTGACGATATCGTGAAACTCCCCTTTACTAACAAACTCGATTTGCGTGACAACTATCCGTTTGGACTGGCAGCAGTGCCGATGAGTCAGATCGTGCGTATTCATGCCTCTTCGGGCACGACGGGTAAGCCTGTCGTTGTACTTTACACCCGAAAGGATCTGGCGATGTGGGCTGAGGCTATCTCACGTGCCTTCACGGCCTATGGGGCAGGAAAGGACGATATCTTCCAGATTGCCTATGGCTATGGCTTGTTTACGGGAGGCCTGGGGGCCCACGATGGAGCGACGAACATCGGTGCATCGGTGATTCCTATCTCTTCTGGTAACACGCAGAAGCAGATGACGCTGATGCACGACTTCGGGACGACGGTGCTCTGCTGTACGCCCTCGTACGCCATGTTCCTCGGTGAGGCTATGCAGGAGTGTGAGTGGGCACGTGATGAGTTTAAGTTGAAGATCGGAGCCTTCGGTGCTGAGCCTTGGACGGAGAAGATGCGTGTGAAACTGGAACAGTCACTGGGTATCAAGGCCTACGATATCTACGGACTCTCGGAGATTGCCGGTCCTGGTGTCGGCTATGAGTGCGAGTGCCAGCACGGTACGCACCTCAATGAGGACTATTTCTATCCGGAGATCCTTGACCCGAATACGGGTGAACCGTTGCCGGAAGGCGCGTTTGGCGAACTGACCTTCACCCACTTGACGAAGGAAGGTATGCCGTTGTTGCGTTACCGTACGCATGACCTGACGGCCCTACACTATGATAAATGCTCGTGCGGGCGTACGCTCGTGCGTATGGATCGTATCCTCGGCCGTTGCGACGATATGCTCATCATCCGAGGCGTGAACGTGTTCCCGTCGCAGATTGAGGATGTCATCCTGAAGTTGCCTGAGTATGAGCCGCACTTCCTGCTGACCGTCGATCGCGTGAACAACACGGATACTTCGGAATTGAAGGTGGAGGTGAAGGAAGATTACTTCACCGACGATATGGCCACGATGGTGGGCCTGCAGAAGAAGCTGGAGGCTGAGCTGCGTAGCGTCATCGGTCTGGGCTTCAAGGTGAAGCTCGTCGAACCGAAGGGTATCGAGCGTTCTACGGGCAAGGCCAAGCGTGTCATTGATAATCGTAAATTATAGCATTAAACCAATAACGATAGCATTATGAAAGCAAAGCAACTATCCGTATTCCTCGAGAACAAGTCCGGACGACTGACCGAGGTCACTGAAGCCTTAGGGGCTGCAGGTATCAACCTTTCTGCGATGAGTATTGCCGACAACAGCGACTTTGGTATCCTTCGCTGTATTGTTTCTGACCCCGATAAGGCTTATCAGGTGCTGAAGGCAGCTCATTTCGCCGTGAAGATCACTGATGTCATCGGCTTCGTATGTCCTAATACCAGCGGCTCACTGTCGGTGGTGCTGAAGCATCTCTCCGACAATGGCGTCTTTATCGAATATATGTATTCCTTTGCCAACGGTAATGTGGCTCATGTGGTCATCCGTCCGACGGATCTGGAGCTCTGTGAGCACATTCTGGCAGAAAAAAAGGTGGAACTGATGGCCGATAGCGACCTCTATCAGTTATAAAATGTGATAAACCGCAAAATTTCCCAAAAGAAATTTTGCGGTTTCATTTTCTTTATGTACCTTTGCAACCGCAAAGAGAAAGGGCGCTTAGCTCAGCTGGTTTAGAGCATCTGCCTTACAAGCAGAGGGTCGGCGGTTCGAATCCGTCAGCGCCCACGACACAAAAGTGATCCGTCCGCAGCCGCCGAGGTTGCGGTTTTGGGTTTTAGAGCATGATTAAAAAGAAAGTATATTAAGATTATAATTATCAGAAAATGAATATTAGTGCACTGACAGCCATTTCGCCTATTGATGGCCGTTATAGAGGCAAGACAGAACCATTGGCTGAATACTTTTCCGAATATGCACTCATACGTTACAGGGTGCGCGTGGAGATTGAGTATTTTATCACACTTTGCGAACTGCCGCTGCCTCAATTAAAGGAAGTCAACCATCAACTGTTCGACCAGCTCCGCGATATCTATCGACAGTTTACGCCTGCTGATGCCCAGCGGGTCAAGGATATTGAGAAGGTGACGAACCACGACGTCAAGGCGGTGGAGTACTTCATTAAGGAAAAACTCGACGCAATGGGTGGCTTCGACCGGTTCAAGGAGTTCATCCATTTCGGACTTACTTCCCAGGACATTAACAATACGAGTGTGCCTCTTTCTATCAAGGAGGCATTGGAACAGGTATATTATCCGCTCATTGAGGAACTGATAGAGCAACTGCACGACTATGCCGAGCAGTGGAAGAACATACCGATGCTCGCCAAGACGCACGGACAACCGGCTTCTCCGACCCGTCTTGGCAAGGAGGTCATGGTCTATGTCTATCGTCTCGAGGAGCAGTTGCGTTCACTGAAAGATACGCCGGTAACAGCTAAGTTCGGTGGCGCTACGGGTAATTTCAATGCGCACCATGTGGCCTATCCACAATATGACTGGCGTGAGTTTGGCAATACCTTTGTCAGCGAGAAACTCGGACTTGAGCGTGAGCAATATACGACACAGATTTCCAATTACGACTGGCTTGGCGCCATCTTTGATGCCATGCGTCGTATCAATACCATCGTGATCGACCTTGACCGCGACTTCTGGATGTATATCTCCATGGATTATTTCAAACAGAAGATCAAGGCCGGTGAGGTGGGCTCGAGTGCCATGCCGCATAAGGTGAATCCTATCGACTACGAGAACTCAGAGGGTAACCTCGGTATTGCCAACGCTATCCTGCAGTTCCTGGCTGCTAAGTTGCCAGTGAGCCGTCTGCAGCGTGACTTGACCGACTCTACCGTGCTTCGTAATGTAGGTGTCCCGATGGGGCATGCCGTCATTGCGTTCCAAAGCACACTGAAAGGATTACGTAAGCTCATCCTCAACGAGGTGAAGCTCCAGGAAGATCTTGACAACACCTGGGCTGTGGTGGCTGAGGCTATCCAGACCATCCTGCGTCGTGAGGCCTATCCTAATCCTTATGAGACACTGAAGGCCTTGACGCGTACGAACGAGAAGTTGACGGGAGAGAAGATTCGTGACTTCATCGAGACGCTCGAGGTGAGTGAAGACGTGAAGGAAGAGCTGAGGGCTATCACGCCTTCTACATACACAGGTATCTAAATCGACCATAAGATAGAGAGTAATTTACGAATTAGACAAGTTTAATTTAACAAGGAGAAAAAACATGGATTTCGAAAACAACGAGAAGAAACAAGAAGAGCCAACACAACAGGAAGGTTATCAGAGAGAAATCAGACCGGGACGCTCACCGCGTCCGCGTATTCATACAGGACAGCGCCCAGTTTATGAGCGTCCGAACTACCGCCAGAATGATAATGATGAAGGTGGCTTCCGTCCGGAAGGTTTCGGAGCAGGACTTCAGAGCAGCGCTCCCCAGCGTGGTGGCTATCGTCCACGTCAGAACAACTATGAGGGTGGCTATCAGCAGCGTCCCAGCTACGGACAGCCCCGCCAGGGTGGTTACCAGCCTCGTCAAGGCGGTTATCAGCCTCGTCAGCAGGGCGAGTATGGTCAGCGTCAGGGTGGCTATCAGCAGCGTCCCAGCTACGGTCAGCCCCGTCAGGGTGGCTATGGCCAGCAGCGCCAGGGCGGCTATCAGCAGCGTCCCAGCTACGGTCAGCCTCGTCAGGGTGGCTACAATTCTAACTATGGCAATAAGCCCAGTTATGGTAAGCCTTACGGAGCAGCACCTTATAAGAAAGGTCCTCGTCAGCATACGGCCGACTACGATCCGAATGCAAAATATAGCATGAAGAAGCGTATCGAGTATAAGGAGATCAACTATGATCCCAATGAGCCTCTGCGCTTGAATAAGTTCCTGGCTAATGCTGGTATCTGCAGCCGTCGTGAGGCTGATGAGTTTATCCAGGCTGGTGTCGTCACCGTCAATGGACAGGTGGTTACCGAACTGGGTACGAAGATCCTGCGTACCGATGAAGTGAAGTTCCACGATCAGCCTGTGACCATCGAGAAGAAGGTCTATGTGCTGCTCAATAAGCCGAAAGACTATGTGACGACCAGTGACGATCCCCAGCAGCGTAAGACGGTCTTGGATCTGGTGAAGAATGCTTGCACGGAGCGCATCTATCCCGTTGGACGCCTGGACCGCAATACCACAGGTGTACTCTTGCTGACGAACGACGGTGACCTGGCTTCTAAGCTGACACATCCGAAGTATCTGAAGAAGAAGATCTATCACGTTTATCTCGATAAGAATGTGACGGCTCGTGATCTGCAGCAGATCTTGGAGGGTATCCAGCTGGAAGACGGTGAGATCAAGGCTGACGACGTGCAGTACGCTCATCCGACAGACAAGAAGCAGGTAGGTATTGAGATCCATAGTGGTAAGAACCGTATCGTGCGCCGTATCTTCGAGTCACTCGGCTATCGGGTACAGAAACTGGACCGTGTGCAGTTTGCCGGTCTGACGAAGAAGAACCTGAAGCGCGGTGACTGGCGTTACCTCACCGAGGAGGAGGTTGACCGTCTGCGTATGGGAGCCTATGAGTAAAGGTAAGGTAAAAGTGAATAGTGAATAGTGAAAAGGGAAGAGTAAAAAGGTAATGAAACGAACTAAGATCATTGACGTGCTGAAGAGCACGGAATACGGTAAGGATATCTGTGTAAAGGGTTGGGTGCGCACGCACCGTAGCTCAAAGGCAGTTGACTTTATCGCTCTGAATGATGGTTCGACCATCAAGAACGTTCAGGTTGTGGTCGATCCTGCAAAAGTAAGTGAAGAGATCCTGAAACAGGTCACTACCGGTGCCTGCATCTGTGCCACGGGTAAGCTTGTCGAGTCGCCTGCGGCAGGACAGCCTTCCGAGATTCAGGCCGAGACGGTCGAGATCTATGGCCTCTGTGGCAACGACTATCCGATGCAGAAGAAGGGACAGTCTTTCGAGGCTATGCGTAAGAACGCTCATATGCGTCTGCGTACCAATACTTTCGGTGCCGTGATGCGTATCCGTCATAACATGGCCATGGCCATCCATACTTATTTCCATGAGCATGGCTTCTTCTATTTCCACACGCCACTGATTACGGCCTCGGATTGTGAGGGTGCCGGCAATATGTTCCAAGTGACGACGAAGAATCTCTATGACCTGAAGAAGGGAGAGGACGGCAAGATCATCTACGACGACGATTTCTTTGGTGAGCAGACCTCACTGACGGTGTCTGGTCAGCTGGAAGGTGAACTTGGTGCTACGGCACTGGGGGCTATCTACACCTTCGGTCCGACCTTCCGCGCTGAGAATTCCAATACACCGCGCCATCTGGCTGAGTTCTGGATGGTGGAGCCAGAGGTGGCCTTCATCGATCAGGAGGAACTGATGGATCTCGAGGAGGATTTCATCAAGTACTGCGTGCGTTGGGCATTGGATCACTGCAAGGATGATCTGGAGTTCCTCAATAAGATGATTGACAAAACGCTCATCGAGCGTCTAGAAGGTGTACTGAAGGAGACTTTCGTACGTTTGCCATATACGGAGGGTATCAACATCCTGCAGGAAGCAATCAAGAGCGGTAAGAAGTTTGAGTTCCCCTGTAATTGGGGTGACGACCTGGCTTCTGAGCATGAGCGTTATCTCGTAGAGGAGCATTTCAAGAAGCCTGTCATCATGACCGACTATCCCCGTGCATTCAAGTCGTTCTATATGAAGCAGAATGAGGAGACTGCTGATGGTGGTTCTGTCGGATACAAGGGTGCTGTGGCTCCTGGACCGACGATGCAGGGCACTGACGTGCTGTTCCCGCAGATCGGTGAGATCATCGGTGGCTCTGTGCGTGAAGAGAGCTATGAGAAACTGATGGGCGAGATTGAGCGCCGTGAGATGGATCAGACCCATCTGTGGTGGTATATCGATACCCGTCGCTGGGGTTCTTGTCCGCATGCAGGCTTCGGACTTGGTTTCGAGCGCCTGATCTTGTTCGTGACGGGCATGCAGAACATTCGCGATGTCATTCCGTTCCCCAGAACACCGAAATCTGCAGAGTTCTAAATAAGAAAGCCTCGCCAACTGGCGAGGCTTTCTTATTTGACCAGGCTGATACCTTCTTCTTCTATGGTGATCAGCCGGCGGCGATACAGGTCGCCGATAGCTTTCTTATAGGCTTTCTTGGAGACTTGGAAACGGTCGTAGATGAGTTCGGCGGGTGACTTGTCGCCAAGATTACAGTGACCATCGTTTTCGTAGAGGTAGCGCAACAGCACCTCGGCGAAGTCGAGTGTGTGCTGTCTGCCTGTGGCTTGGAGGGTCAGGTCGATCTTGCCGTCCTGACGCACGTGGTCGATGTAGGCAGTCAGACGGTCACCGCTATGAATGGGCTGGAAGATCTGATTCTCATAGAGCAGTCCTTGGTAGCGGTTGTTGATGATGGCCTTGAAGCCAAGGTCGGTCTTCTGCCATACCAGTATCTCAACCTGGGTGCCGTGTTTGAGGGCATCTCCTTCTTCCTTTGTCGGTAACGAGAGATACTTGTCAATCTTGGCGGTAGCCATCAAGCGGTAGCTGTCTTCATCCACCTTGATATAGACGATGTAGCTATGGCCTTGTTCCATGCGCATCTTCTGTTCACGGAAGGGACAGAAGAGATCCTTCATCAGTCCCCATTTCAGGAAAGCACCATACTGGTTGACCCATGCCACTTCCAACCAAGCGAACTCACCAACTTTGGCAATAGGGTGCTCGGTGGTGGCAACGGGGCGTTCCTCCTGATCCAGATAGATGAACACCTCGATTTCGTCGCCGATGTGCATGTCTTTGGTCACATAACGTTGCGGGAGAAGGATCTCGCCTTCTTCACCGCCGTCAAGGTAAAGTCCGAAATCGACTGACTTTACGATTCTGAGGGTATTGTAGTCTCCAAGGGTAAGCATGTTTCTTCTTCTAAGGGTTGTGGGATGAGTGGTGTTTCGATGATGCCGTCACGCATGTGGATGGTGCGGTCGGTGACAGCTGCCAGTGCTTCGTCGTGGGTCACGATAACAAAGGTCTGGCCAAACTGGTCGCGCAGATCAAAGAACAACTGGTGCAGTTCTTCCTTGTTTTTCGTGTCAAGCGAGCCGGACGGTTCGTCTGCTAGGATGACGGCAGGCTTGTTCACCAGCGCACGGGCAACGGCAATGCGCTGTTTCTCACCTCCTGACAGTTCGTTAGGCTTGTGCGTGGCACGGTCAGAGAGTTTCAGAAAGTCCAACAACTCCTCTGCCCGTTGACGGGCCTGTTTATTGGAGACACCTGCAATATAAGCAGGTATCATGATGTTCTCAATGGCCGTGAACTCAGGGAGCAGCTGGTGGAACTGGAACACGAAACCGAGATGCCGGTTGCGGAAGTCGGACAGCTTCTTTGTGGATAGCTGACTGGTATCAATGCCTTCAATGACAACGGTGCCGCTGTCAGGACGGTCAAGGGTACCGATAATCTGTAGCAGTGTCGTCTTGCCGGCACCACTGGGTCCTACAATGCTTACGACCTCACTCTTGTTGATATGGAGGTCGATGCCTTTCAGCACCTGCAGGGTGCCGAAACTTTTGGTGATATGTCTAATGTCAATCATTTCTTTAATGTTTTACTTTCCTTTGATGTAACCAGCGGAGGATGGTGTCATAGATACTCTTCTCCTCATGGTGCTGAGCCTCGGTGAAGCTCATCTGTTCGTCCTTCTGCTCACCGAACTGGTCTGGGAAGATGATCATCAGGTTCTTGCCAGAGAAGTATTTCTGCAGTTCGTCAGGCAACCGCTCCAGTGCGTTCTTATAGGAGATGGTGCCTTTTCGGGCGGTGACAACTACGAACAGATGGTCTTCTGCCATGTCTGAAGCCAGTTGTGGCAGCTCGTTCCAATGTGCCATGGGCGTGTATTCGGTGCGAACGCTGGGATGGCGGTTGTTGATATACTCTGCTATCAGTACCAATGACTCCTGACGCCCATGGAACTGGATACGGCAGTCGAGTTGTCCTGCCATACGGCAGAGACGTTCAAGCCAACGGTGGAAGCCGGGTTCAAACTCTGCTCGGGAAGGTACGGCCACCCGTATGCGGCGCAGTGTGGACATCGGCTGAACGAAACGGGTGAGAAATATCTGTCGGTTCAGACCGTTATAAAGGCTCTGTATGAACTCTCCCCAGAAGCGGGGATTGGTGTCTGTATGTACGTGCATACCCATGATAATCTCCGAACAACCGAACTCCCGGAAGGCATGCTTGATACCGTTGGCGATGTTCGTCGCCAGACGTACCTGCGTCTGCACTCTGATGTCTGAGGCACTTGCCTGTCGCTGTAGTTGTTCAAGAAGCTGAATGCCGTTGTTCCTGTCTCGGTTGCTGTTCTGTCCGTCATAGACCACATTGAGTGCTACCAGTTCACGTTTCAGCCGGTGGTTGCGTATCAGCATAGAGAGGTCGAGCAACTGAGGGGCGATTTCCGGGTATTTCACGCAGAGCAGGATCTTCTCGTCATCCTCCTTGGGGGTGTCTGTCTGCAGATGGGTCCTCTCTTGAATGATGATCTGCTTGGCGGCATGTTGGGTCATCAGGGTACTGATGATACAAGTGAAGAGAATCATCATGATGACACCGTTTAGCATGATGTCGTTGATCAGGTACTCCCCAGGGGCTACCTCCAGTCGCATGCCCACCATTACCATGGCGATTGCGCCGGCAGCATGGGCAGAGGTCAGACCGAACATCATGTGACCGTCTGCTTGGGGCAGTCGGAACAACAGACTTGAGATGTAGGCAGCAAGCGCTTTTCCAAAGGTGCCGAAGAAGACGATGAGAAACACGGTCCAGACCATACCTGGTCCTTCAAAGATCGTGCTGATGTTGATGAGCATTCCCACACCTATCAGGAAATAAGGGATAAACAGGGCGTTACCGATAAACTCGATGCGGTTCATCAGCGGTGACACACGGGGGATATAGCGGTTCAGTATCAGACCGGAGAAGAAGGCACCGAAAATACCTTCCAGTCCGATAAGTGACGTAAAGGCAGCACTCAGGAACATGATGGCCAGTACAAAGATATACTGCATGACCGCATCGCTGTATCTGCGCAGGAAATAACGCGTCAGCTTTGGAATGAAGAGGATGCTTACCAGACAGAAGATGGCGAACTTCAGGATGAACAGCGGCCAGAAGAGCCAAGTACTGTCTTCCTCGTACGAACCGGCAAGGGCTGCCAGCATGACGAGTGCCATGAACAGGGAAATCATGGATGATCCGACACTGAGGGTGACACTCGGATGGCGCTGAAGACCGTAACGTCCTACGATGGGATAGGCTATCAGCGTGTTGGAGGCCATGATGCAACCGAGCAGGAATGAGGCTGTCCCAGAATAGTCGAGCAGGGTTATCGCCATGATATAGGTCAGGAGAAGCGGTACGAAACAAGTGAGCAGTCCGAAGATGACGAATTGTCGGGAGTGCTTCTTGACACCCTCCATGTCCATCTCAAGACCGGCGAGGAACATAATGTAGTAGAGTCCTACGCGTCCGAACAGTTCAAAGGAGTTGTCACGCTCAAGGATGTTGAACCCATATTTTCCGATCAGGACGCCTGCCAGTACCATGCCGATGATGTGGGGGATACGCAGTTTACTCATCACGATCGGTGCAAAGAGTATAATCAGCAGTACCACAAAGAAGATCAGTGTGGGGTCGGTGATGGGGAAATATGTTGCCAATAGTGTCATTTTGCGTGCAAAGTTACGATATTTTTTAAACACAGAGACACAGAGATACGGAGAATTTTAATAAAAAAACAAAAAACTCTGTATCTCTGTGTCTCTGTGTTCCATTTTTTATATAACTTTGCAGCCAAATTATAAACCAATTAAAGAATTAGGCAAGATGAAAGTAGCAATTGTAGGTGCAAGTGGAGCCGTAGGACAGGAGTTCCTGCGCATTCTTGATGAGAGGAATTTCCCCATGGATGAACTGGTGCTGTTCGGATCAGAGCGCAGTGCCGGACGCAAATATACCTTTAAGGGCAAGGAGATTGAAGTGAAGTTGCTTCAGCATAATGATGACTTCAAGGATGTCGATATCGCCTTTACCAGTGCCGGTGCCGGTACGTCAAAGGAGTTTGCTGAGACCATCACAAAGTATGGTGCCGTGATGATCGACAACTCCAGTGCTTTCCGTATGGATGAGGATGTGCCCCTCGTGGTGCCGGAGTGCAATGCTGAGGATGCCCTGAACCGTCCCCGTGGCATCATCGCCAACCCGAACTGTACCACCATCATGATGGTAGTGGTGCTCCAGCCGCTGGAGCAGATCTCTCATATCAAGCGCATCCATGTGGCCAGTTATCAGAGTGCCTCTGGTGCCGGTGCCGCTGCGATGGCTGAGTTGCAGCAGCAGTATAAGGAGATGGTAGAAGAGGGTGAAGTAAAGACCATCAAGAAGTTCGCTCATCAGCTGGCTTATAATGTGATACCTCAGATTGACGTGTTCCAGCCCAATGGCTATACGAAAGAAGAGATGAAGATGTACAACGAGACCCGTAAGATCATGCATACCGATGCCAAGTGTTCAGCCATGTGTGTGCGTGTCAGTTCGCTACGCTCGCATTCAGAGTCGGTATGGATCGAGACAGAGAAGCCCATCAGCGTCGAGGAGGCCCAGAAAGCCATCGCTGCCGCTCCCGGTTGTACATTGAAGGACGATCCTGCTACACTGACCTATCCGATGCCGTTGGAGACTGCTGGCAAGGATGATGTCTATGTAGGTCGTATCCGTAAGGATCTCAGCGATGACTGTGGTCTGACTTTCTGGCTCTCTGGCGACCAGATACGTAAGGGTGCTGCCCTGAATGCTGTGCAGATTGCCGAATATCTCGTGAATGTTGGTAACGTGAAGTAAATGGCGATGTATAGGTTCAATCATATAGGCTTTGGAAGCTCTGGTATTGCCAGGGCTTCTGCCTTTTTTGTCTTACTGCTTCTGTTGATAGGTTGTACCGGCGGTGATGACGATGGCCGGCGAATCGGTGATACGATTGTGGGCACCTGGCATCGTGGCACGAATCCTGATGATGTGGTGATAGAAGGTGACGCTGAACTGGATCCGGATGCTCTGCCAATCCAAAAACTGATCTTCCTTGGTGACGGCTCCTATAACGGCATGGTAAGAAAGGGTTCCTTCCAGGCCCTCAGCAAGGATGGAGAAATCACTTCTGAAGGTACTTATCAGTGTGATAACAGTAACTTGCGGTTGGAATACATCGATGAGTATAGCGAAAAGCAGAAACTCTTGATGCAGGTGGTCTCGTTTACGGAGGATGTGGTACGGTTGCGCTATGTCATGGGGACTTTTGGTGTAACCATCACCGTGAACATTTACAAGCAGCAATAGCCATTGATTTATTCCTCTTCGCTCACTTTGTCATAGTGGAATACAAAATTCTCTGTGACTTGACTAAAGGCAGAGAAATATCCTAAACACCCGCCGGTGAAATCGGGAAGCGGGTTTGTGCCGGTATTGTCCATCTGTTGCATGGAGAAGAGATAGTCGTAGCTTTTCTTGTCGATAGTGCGCACCTCCAGACGGAAACGGTCGCCTTCCTGAGGCAGATCTTTGTCATCGCTTCCTTCCCTTGCGAAGGTGAACAATATCTGTTGCTCCTTGTTGGGGTCGGTATCATCTTTCTTGACGGCCCATCTGAAGCCGGTACCGTTACGGTAGAGATGAGCGAAATAGTAGTTATCCTCATTGAGGATATCCTGTATCAGCAACTTGGCCATCAGGAAGTTCTCGCCTACAATCTTTTTCCGGATGAAGTAGAAATCATTGACAATGGGGTCTTTCTGCATGGTCGAACTCGACGTAAAGTGTTGGCCGTCAACATCGACGTCAATGGTATAGACCACATCGGGTGTCCCCTTAGCTTTTGATTGGTAGATGCCCTTGCCTTTGTGTAAGAGCAGCTCACGGGTGCCGTCATTGCCAGTGACGATTACCGTGGCTCCAGTGA
>Ga0326511_10000946_pt1 | contig 24890 bp, 21 predicted proteins | sample 0_2496_0518_D_FD_203701 | JGI IMG/M metagenome (GOLD analysis project Ga0326511, IMG submission 203701) | Bovine rumen microbial communities from UC Davis, California, United States - 0_2496_0518 | ecosystem: Host-associated > Mammals > Digestive system > Stomach > Rumen | place: USA...
GTGATGTTCTGATACTAGACTACCAAAGAAAAACGGCCGCGTCAATCAACACTTGACGCGGCCTGACGGGATTGTCGAAAGGATTCTAAAACAAACACTGCTGCCTTTAACCGGACATGTCAACAGCCGGCATTTCTGCAGCATGCGGGAAATGGACGATTGAAGCCGATACTCGTGTCAGACCGTCAAAACGCTTCCGACTGCGGCACCGTCTTCGGCGTCAATGACTGTCTCCGTTCGGCGTATCGTCATCGTCAACCGGTATGATGCGTCCGCCGAAAACCTGCATGGCTTTGTCGAGCGGGGCGCGTTCATCCGGTGATAAGCCGGCGATTTCCTGACGCACAGCTTCGTTTTGACGGCGTGTACGTTCCGCTTCGGCCTCCTCGGGTGTCATTTTTTTCTTTTTCGGCTTTTTCGGCGACGCTTCCGCCTCGCGGCAGACAAGCTGGAGTTTCCGTCCCGTGATCTGCCGGAGCGCGGTTTCGATCATGCCGCTGTAATTCCGCATAATGATCGGCACCATAAAGGAACTCGGGCAGGCAATGAAGAAGCGTTCCTTCGTCATGCCGTTAAATACTACCTGTGTCAAACAGGCAAAAACCGGCGCTTTATGCGCATCGCTGTGAATCGTTTGTAAAAGTTCCTGCCAAACGGCTTCGCCTTCGGGCGTCACAGGCGCGCCGGCTGACGACGCCTTCGTCGAAGGTTTCCTGCCCTTGACGGATTTTTTGACGCTTACAGAAGGCGCTGCCCCGGTGTATCCGGACTGCGTTGGATCATCCGCTGACGCACCGCCGGTAAAGGATGTTGAGGCAGGATCGGAAGGCGATACCGAAGAATTGACCGGCGATCCGCCCGCAGAATGTGTTGCCGCATCAAAATCCGGTGACATGTTAAATTCCGTTGACGCATCCGTCGAAAGCGGGCGTTTGACGGGAGCCGCACCGGAAAATTCCGGTCTGCCCGCAAACGGGTCATCATCGAAAACGTCACCGTCACTCCATTCCGGTTCACCGCTGACGCCGACAGGACCGGACGAGGCATGCGATGCAGCCGGTGCATTTGACGTCAAACCGTCTGATGCCGCAGTACCCGCGTCAAACGCTCCCGCAGAGCCTGACGTCACGGGCGGAGGCGCATCAAATGTATCGAATGCGTCAACCGGTTCATCCGGGAAATCCTCCTCGCGGAACATATCATCGTCTTCCGTCCCGACCGATCCGATCGGCTTTCTTGACGAAATTGAGGCATTGCCGCCCGCGATCTGCGCACTGAGGCGCGCGAGTTTTGCTTCGAGAGCCGCGATTCTCCCGTCGGAAGGCGCTTGCCGCGGTGCACGGTCAGCCGTGTCATCTTCTGACGCTGACATATCGCCGCGGCAGAGCGAAAGAAGCGCCACTTCGGCCGTGATACGCGGCTGCGGCGACCATTTCATTTCAACGGACGCTTCGTGCAGGCGGTGAATCATCGCCATCAGTTGATCGACGGAAAAGCATCGGGACTGACGCTCGAGGATCTCGCGCGAATCGCCGTAAAGGTCAAGTTCGCCGAGCGATCCCGCGGCACCGAATATCATGAGACTGCGCAGATGCAGCGAAAGTTCGTCGAGAATCTGCTGCAGGTCCTTGCCGTCATGGAGAAGACTTGCGAGGAGCTGCAAAACATCCTGCGTCGCGTGTTCCGCGAGCGCGTCCGTCATACCGTAAATCCAATCGTGACCGACAAGTCCGAGGACCTGACGTACGCCGTCCGCCGTAACCGCACCGTCCGCAAGTGCCGAACACTGGTCAAGAATGGAAAGCGCATCGCGCAGTCCGCCGTCGGCCTGAATCGCGATGAGACGCAGCGCCTCTTCCTCCGCGTCAATTTCCGACTGCGTGCAGACATAGCGCAGCCGCTCCTCGATTTCTTCAACTGTGATGCGCTTAAAATCGTAGCGCTGACAACGGGACTGGATCGTCGCGGGCACTTTGTGCGGTTCCGTCGTCGCGAGGATGAACACGACATGTTCCGGCGGTTCCTCGAGCGTTTTGAGGAGTGCGTTAAACGCCTCGGACGTCAACATGTGCACTTCGTCGATAATGTAGACTTTATACCGCCCCTCGACCGGCGCAAACTTGACCGTTTCGCGCAGATCACGGATCTCATCGATGCCGCGGTTTGACGCCGCGTCAATTTCAAAAACGTCCATCGACGTTCCTTCATTGATCTTGCGGCATTGATCACACTCGCCGCAAGGTTCCGGCGTCGGTCCCTGCTTGCAGTTCAGCGCCTTGGCGAGAATTTTCGCTGTACTTGTCTTGCCCGTGCCGCGCGGGCCGGAAAAGAGATACGCATGTCCGATTTTTCCTGTCGTGATCGCATTCGCGAGCGTACGGCTGATATGTTCCTGCCCCGCCAGTTCCTGAAATGTCCGCGGGCGCCATTTTCGATATAAGGCAATATACGCCATCGTCCTGCCCCTTTCTTTCCGCATACAAAAAAAGCAGCCTTCGCGGGCTGCTGCTGATTCTTTTTCACGTCGGACTACAGCCTCCAGGCACCCTCACGGCACATGAAGCGATCCGCTTACCGCTGCTTCCTTCCGGACCTGACGGGGTTCGCAGGACTCCATTGCGCAAGACCAGGACACTGCAGCCCGACCTGAAAAAGAATTTGTTTCAGAATAAAAAAATGGCGGAGAGTGAGAGATTCGAACTCTCGGTACAGTGTTTACCGTACACACGCTTTCCAGGCGTGCTCCTTCAACCACTCGGACAACTCTCCACAATGCTCTACCTATAGAAGATATGCTGTTTTCTGCTCGCGTTACCCGCTCGCAACGATAATTATATTACCATTCCGTTTCCGATCTGTCAACTGTATTTTACCGTTTTCCGCAAAAAAATCCGCGCCGCTTCCCGAAAAGGAAAAGCGGCGCGGATCGGAGGTATGTCAATCGCTCGGGGAATAAGGCTCTCAGCCGAGTTTCAGCTGTTGTTTTCCCGATACATGACGGTCAAAACCGATATCTTTCTGACTCATGCCGAGCGCAAGACCGACGAGCTGCTGCAAATGAAGAATCGGCAGCTGCGCCGAGGAATGAACGGCTTCGCGTCCTTCCGGCTCGTACATGTCAAGCTGCATCTGACAAAGCGGACACGGCGTCACGAGCAGGCGGGCGCCTTCACGGTACGCGCTGTCAACGATCTGCCCCGTGACCGTCAAAACGTCATGTTCTGCTGCCAGCTGCGCGTGGAAACCGCAGCATTTGCGGCTTGCGGCGAACCAGACCGGATGTCCGCCGAGACGCCGCACGAGTCGTTCGAGCGATTCGGGGTATTTACCGTCTTCGTGGTTCATCACGGGCTGCGGACGCAGAATATGACAGCCGTAATAGCACGCAACATCAACACCGTGCAAAGCATCCGTCACCTGATCCATGAAAAGTTCCGGATGAGCATCAAGAACCCAGAGAAAATGCGTGATTTCACTCGTCCCCTGATACGGATACGGATGGCCGGCCTCGGCGAGAATCGCGTTGACTTTTTCTTTGAGCGCCGGATTGTGATCGAGACGGTATTTGGCCGTACGGAGCTGCAGGGTGCAGGTATTGCAAACCGTCAAAATCGGCAGTCCCATATGCTCGGCAATCGAGATATTGCGCGCGTTGACGGCAAGAGCCGCAAGATCGTTGACGCCCTGCGCATGCGACGCGCCGCAGCACGTCCAGTTTGGGATTTCTTCGAGCTCAATGCCGATTCGTTCGCAGACTTTCATCATCGAGCTATAGGCTTCGGCCGCGGCACCTTTGAGGACGCAGCCGGGGAAAAATGCAAATTTCATCGTTTAGCCCTCCTTCTCGGCCGTCTTCACGATCGCCTGAATCGTCTTGATCTCCGGATTGACCGGATGCGAATCCATCGGATTCATCTTGCCGACATTCATCAGGCGCAGAGCCATCGGGGCACGCAGGGCGGAAAGGAACAATCCTTCCGAACGGATATTGAGCTTCGATTCATCAAGCATGCCCGATTCGCTGATGTCATCGTAGATAGCCTTCGCGTGTTTCGCGCCGACATTGTCTGCGAGGCCGTATTTAAACGTTGCTTCCTTGAGCTTTTCGATCGCGCCCGCCGGGTCAAGATGTTTCGGGCATTTCGCCGTACATTCCTGACAGTTAAAGCAACGCCAAAGTCCGGCGTCAAGAACAGCCTTAAGACGTTCTTTCGGATCTTTTTCGCGCGTATCGGCCGTGAGCTGCTCCGCTTTGACAAATGCGAAAGGATCAAGGAAGTCTTTCTGATTGAGCGTATTTTTATTGCATTCGGAAACGCAGGAACCGCAGAGGATGCATCCCGCATATTTCTTATAACGGTTGAATTCTTCCGGCGTCTGTTTGCAGCCTGTTTCCGGTGTAAACTCCGGTTTCGGATCGAGGGCCGGCTTAATTTTTTTAATGCGTGCCGCTTTCGGATCCCAGTCGACGACGAGATCGCGTATGACTTTGAAGTTGCCGAGCGGACGAATCGTCAAACGCTCCGTCTGATACCGCTGCGTCAGCGTTTCAACGAGCACTTCGCAGGACAGTTCGGCATTGCCGTTAACGCGGACGGCACACGCGCCGCAGATGCTCGAACGGCAGGAACAGGTAAAGGACAGCGTCGGGTCAAGATGTTCCTTGACATAAATAAGCGCTTCGAGAACCGTCATACCGGTCGTGACGGGTACGGTATAATCCTGATACCATTTACGGCCTTCAACCTGCCGCTGAATATGTAACGTAACGTCCATGATCAGTACTTCCTTTCTTTCGGCGGATATTTCGTAACGACGACATCCTTATATTCGATCTTGTAGTGATCGCCTTCCGGGGAAATCAGCGTGTGTTTCATAAAATTCACATCGTCACGTTTCGGGAAATCGCGGCGCGTATGGGCTCCGCGGCTTTCCTTACGCGCAATTGCTCCTTCAACGATCGCCTGCGAAATCTGCAGCAGGTTGCCGAGTTCGATGTACTGCTCATACGCCGTATTGTACACGCGGGTTGAATCGCCGACATAGCATTTGTCATAATCCTGACGGAGTTTCGCAAGTTCCCGGCGCGCTTCCTCGAGCTGTTTTCCTTCGCGGAATACGCCGCATTTAAACCACATCGTGTTGACCATGTCATCGCGGATCTCCGGAACTGTACGGTTGCCCATGTGCGGACGCGTTGTGACTTCGTCGAACGAATCAGCCCATTTGCTGCAATCTGCCATGAGTTTCTTCTGGTCGCCGACATATGGATGGTTCTTCGCATATGACGAAGCGCCGTCGCCTGCCGTATGACCGAAAACGAGCACTTCGGAAAGCGAGTTCGCACCGAGGCGGTTTGCACCGTGAATGGAAACGCAGCTGCATTCGCCCGCGACGAAAACGCCCGGTACGCGCGAGGCACCCGTATGGAAATCGGCCATTTCGAGGCCGCCCATCGAATAATGACACGTCGGCGCGATCATAACCGGTTTCTCGGTAATGTCAACACCGGCAAACCGTTTGGAAAGATCTGCAACCTGACCGAGACGTTCCTGAATCCGTTCCTTCGGGATTTTCGTGAAGTCCAGGTAAACACCGGCATGGATGCCTTCGCCGAGACCGCGTCCCTGCTCGATTTCCGTTGCAATGGCGCGGGCAACGATATCGCGCGTCGCAAGCTCCATTTTCTGCGGCGCGTATTTTGACATGAAGCGTTCGCCGTTTTTGTTGATGAGAAGCGCTCCTTCGGCGCGGCTTGACTCGGACAGAAGGACGCCGTTGACGGAAAGGCCCGTCGGATGGAACTGAACCATTTCCGGATCTTTGAATGGGATGCCGATCTTCATGCCCGCGACGATACCGTCACCCGTCGAGCTGTACGGATTTGACGTACGAACCCAATACACGCGGCCGTATCCGCCTGTCGCGATAATAATGGTTTTCGCCGCGATACCGATGAGATTGCCCGATCGCATATCGAGGGCAATGACACCGTTGAGTTGATCGTTTTTCTCGCCGCTCATACTGATCTCGAGCATTTGACAGTCAGAGATGAAGTCAACGTCATGCGCGAGGCACTGTTCGTAAAGCGTATGGACCATGGCGTGACCGGCACGGTCTTCAAAGTACGCCGCACGCGCATGGGACGATCCGCCCATTTTCCGCTGATGGAACGATCCGTCCGCCTGACGGTTGTACGGATATCCCATGTAATCCATCTCGAAAATATTCTTTCCGGCACGCTCCGCAAAATATTCGACCGCATCCTGATCGCAGAGATAATCGGCACCTTTGACCGTGTCAAATACGTGCGACTCGACACTGTCCGCGGGATCCGTGACACCTGTGACACCGTTCATGCCGCCTTGTGCCATCGTCGAAGCCGAACGCGTCGGCATCAATTTCGTCATCACGGCAACTTTAAGATCCTTATTTTCCATTGCCGCAAGAGCTGCGCGCATTCCTGCTCCGCCGCTTCCGATAATGAGAACGTCATACGTGACGTCGCCGGTTTTGACTTTTTCCGGTATATTTTTGCCGTCCCAGCTCATGCAGCCACCGACCGCCAGAACAACGCCGGCTGCCGTCATTCCTTTGATAAAGCTTCGACGGGAAAACTCTCTGGCCATATGATTCCCTCCTGTTTCATACACACTTGATTGATTGCATTTATTGTATCATTCATCACACCCGGTTGGGAAATAGGGAGTTCTTATACGACCTATTGCAAAAAAAAATAGGCACCCTGACGGTGCCCGAAATACGATTTCAACGATTACTCGTTTCCCGAAGCACGGACAGAAATGCCCGCGCCGCCCGCGAAATATGCGCATTGCGTCGATACGCCGCAACCAGGCGCCGCGCAGGAAGCGGCTCCTGCAAACGGAAGAAAAACGGCCGATTGACCCACTCGGGATTCTCGGTCAACATATCCGTCACAAGCGTAATCCCCATGCCGTTAGCACAAAGCATTGCCGCCTGTACAATACTCGACGCTTCGAAAACGACTTGCGGCTCACACCCCGTCATCGCACAGAGCTCCTGAAAAACCGGCTCCATGATCCGTCCTTTTTTCAATTTAATAAACGGTTCGCCGTCAAACTGTGTGAACGAAATAAACGGAAACGGATATACCTGTTTGCCTTCATAAGCCGCGGCGAGCGGATGATTCATCGGCACGGCGGCCAAAGTATGTTCGTCGCAGAGCGGTATCGTCTCGAAGAGTTTCGTGTCAAGCGGCTCGTAAAGCAGCGCAAAATCCGCCTTTCCCGTCTGGACGGCCTCCCGGAGTTCCTTAACGGACTCTTCGATGACATGCAGGCGGATGCCCGGATAACGGCGGTGAAACTCGATGAGCGGTTTTTGCAGATAATAATTGGAACGCGTACGTGAACTGCCGATTGTAAGCGATCCCGTGCGCAAATCGGTCAAATCGGCCAATCGCCGCTCTAAATCGCGCTGCACGGCCTCGATTTTCTTCGCTTCCTCGAGATAAATCCGTCCTTCTTCCGTCAAGACAATCGGCGTCTGACTGCGGTCAAAGAGCTGCACACCGAGTTCGTCCTCAAGCTTTTTGATGCACTGTGACAGTGACGGCTGCGAAACGAAAAGATGCCGCGCTGCCGCCGAAAACGTCCCATCCTTTGCGACCTGAGCGACACTGCGCCATTCGTGTTCATCGATCATAGAATCCCCCCGTAAGAAAAGAAAAAGCCCGGCCCGTGCGGACCGGACTTCGTGTCAACGTCAATTATTTAATAAAGCGTACCTGCGGGCAGATTTCCGCGAAGACTTTCTCTTTGCGTTCGTTGTAGATGACTTTCTTTTCCTCAAACAGGTTGCGGTTATGCGCGTCAATCGTGATGATGAGCGGGCCGAACTCGTTGACTTTGCAGGTCCAGAGCGACTCCGGCATGCCGAGGTCTTTCCAGTGAACGCTTTCGATTTTCTCAACGCGTGTTGCGGCGAGGACGGCGTTGCCGGCCGGGAATACGGCCTGAACGGCTTTGCAGTCGTGACAGCCGCGCATGGTCCCGGCGCCCATGCCGCCTTTGCCGATGATGAGACGTACGCCCGTTTCATGGATGAATTCTTCCTCGAATTTTTCCATGCGCATACTCGTCGTCGGACCGACGGAAACCATTTCGTAGCTGTCTTCGCCCATCGGACGGATGATCGGGCCGGCATGGAGGATCGCACCGTCTTTGAGGTCAACAGGGAGAGCCCGTTTTTCTTCGACGAGGCGGCGGTGCGCGACGTCACGGCATGTCGTCAAATGACCCGTCAGATAGACGACGTCACCGACGTGCAATGCTTCGATATCTTCTGCCGAAATCGGCGTCGTTAAGATCTTTTTTGCCATCAGAAATGCACCCCCGTATGCGAATCAATCGTGTAGTTCAGGTCACGGTCAAAAACAATATGGCCGCGGCGGTGCGCCCAGCAGCCGACATTGACGGCAACGCCGATGACTGACGGATGACGCGCCGAATTTTCGACATGAACGCCCATGACGGAGTGATCGCCGCCGAGTCCCTGCGGTCCGAGACCGAGTTTGTCGATGCCTTCCGTCAAAAGTTCCTCGAGTTTTGCCGCGCGCGGATTCGGATTGTGCGAGCCGAGCGGACGCATGAGTGCTTTTTTCGACTGCAGGGCGGCCGTGTCAATCGACGTGCCGACACCGACGCCGACGAGAAGCGGCGGGCATGCATTGAGTCCGTAACTGGTCATGACGTCAAGAACGTATTTGACAACGCCCTCGTAACCTTCACCCGGCATGAGGACTTTGGCGTGGCCCGGAAGCGTGCAGCCGCCTCCCGCCATATACGTATGAATGTCAAGTTTATCACTGTCCGGGACGATCTCCCAGAAAATCGACGGGATACCGTGCGCGACATTTTCGCCCGTATTGTATTCGTCAAACGTCTCGACGGCGTTATGACGCAGCGGCGCTTCTTTCGTCGCGCGGCGAACCGCTTCTTTGAGGATGGCGGGGAGCTCGCCCATATACGGGAAGTTCGCGCCGCATTTCAGGAAAAACTGTGCCGCTCCCGTATCCTGACAGCTCGGGCGGTCGAGTTCGTTCGCGAGTTCCTGATTTTTCTTCATCGTCGCGTAGATCGACTGCGCGAGTGGATTCGTCTCCGCCGCACTGAGTTCCGCGAGTTTTTTCTGAATATCGTCAGGCAGGTGCTTGCCCGAATAGGCATAAAATTTCGCCATCGTATCCGTCAGTTTTTCGACGGCTTCCGCTTTCGTCATGCAGGATTCCCCCTTACACACACATACAGGAAATATGATTACTGATATTTATTCTATTATAATACGAACAGTCAATTTCATTCAATAAAAAAGTTGTCGACATTGCCGTGCCATTCGGATCCCGGATGATATTTTGACATACTTCGGCAATATATTGTTATCCCAAGTTCCGCGCATGTGCTATAATGATGGAACAAATTCGGAAATGAAAGGACTGATCCGATGAATCAATTTGATCCGCGCATTTATCTGTTTACAGCCGGGCATTTCGCGACCGACTGGGCGCAAAGCGCGATTCCGGCACTGCTGCCGTATTTTATCGCCACATGTCATCTGAGTTATCAGGACGCGGGCACGCTCATTTTCGCCAACATCCTGCTGTCTTCGCTTTGTCAGCCGATTTTCGGCTATTACGCCGACCGCGTGTCAAAACCGTGGTTCGCGCCGCTCGGACCCGTCATCAGCGGATTAAGTATCGCGATTCTCCCGTTTACGACAAACTATTGGGTGATTTTCGCGTGCTGCATGTTCAGCGGACTCGGCTCTTCGATTTTCCACCCGGAAGCGGCGCGTATGGTCAACGGTCTCGCCGGCGATCACAAAGGAAAAGCGCTCGGCACATTTTCCGTCGGCGGCAACGCGGGTTTTGCCGTCGGACCTGCCCTCGCCGGTTTCTGCGCGTACGTATTTGACATTCACGGGCTCGTCCTGTTCGGCATCGTCAATGTCACCGTCGCGCTCCTGCTGCACAGCAAACTGCCGGCGATTCAGACCGATATCCGTCAAAACCGCATCGAAGAAGTCAAGTCGCATCCGCATCTCGCGCTCACCAATGACTGGTCTTCGTTCGGCCGTCTCGCGATCACGATCTTCGCTCGTTCGACGGGATTTGCGACCTGCAACGCGTTTATCCCGCTCTATTGGATCTATGTTCTCGGCGCTTCCGCGTCAAGCGGCAGTCTCGCGCTCACGATTCTCTTTACGCTCGGCGCTTTCGTCACGTATTTCGGCGGCATTCTCTCCGACCGCATCGGCTTTGTCCGCATTCTGCGGCTCGCGTTTATGCTGATGATTCCCGCGATGCTGCTCCTCGTCAACAGTCCGACTGTTCCGATTGCAACCGCCGCACTGATCCCGGCTGCCTTTGCACTCTTTGCGCCGTACAGCGCGATTGTCGTTCTCGGCCAGTCCTATCTCGGTAAAAACATCGGCTTTGCGTCCGGCGTCACACTCGGGCTCAGTACGACAATCGGAGGCGTTCTTTCTCCGTTTATCGGCCGTGCTGCAGACCTTTGGGGCATTCAGACGGCGCTTCAGATTCTCTGGATCGTTCCGATCTTTGCTGCAATCGCGGCATTTACCCTGCGTACGCCCCCGGTACTCGTACAAAAGAAAAAATGACATGATAAAAGCGCTTCCGACGAAGCGCTTTTTGTTTGCAATAAAATCTTACCAGATGAAGAGACCGGCGAGCGAAGCCGACAGCAGCGAAACGAGGACACCGGAGAGCAGTAGGTAGCCGACGTTACGCGAAATGAGATCGTTTTTGCTTTCGTCAACGAGTCCTTTGAAGCAGCCGATGATCATACCAAGCGTGCCGAAGTTCGCAAACGACGTGACGAAAACGGTGAGCACAGCCTGAAAATGGGTGCTGTACGTTGCCAGCGTATCCTGCACGGCGAGCATGACGACGAATTCGTTCGTGACAAGTTTCGTCCCCATATAGCGGGCAAGCTCGAATGCTTCCGTCGCGTCAAGACCCATGAGCCATGCAAACGGGAACATGATGCAGCCGAGGATGTTTTCGAGCGTCAAATCCGGATAAACGAGCATCAGCAGCATGTCGATGAGTTTGGCGAGTGCGACGAACGCGATGACATTCGCGCAGATGATGAGAATCAGGCGCCCTGCGCCGAGGATCGAGTCACCGAGGAACGAGAAGAACGGCTGACGTTTACGGCCGCCGTCACTGAGCGTTGCTACCGTATCCTCGGCCTCGCTGATGCGGACCGGATGCAGGATATTCGTGACAATCAGCGCGTTGATGACATTGAGCGGAATCGCCGTGATGACGAGTTCAGCCGGCATCATTTTCGTATAAATCCCGACCATGGCAGCCGTGATACAGCTCATGGACATCATCGCGAGCGTCAGGCAGCGGTCTGCTTTCATACGTTTGAGCTGCAGACTCGAAACGGCGAGTGCCTCCGTGTTACCGAGGAACATCATCTCGATCGCAAAGAACGACTCGAATTTCGGTTCCTTCGTGATGAATGCGAGTCCCTTGCCGATCCATTTGATGATGAACGGCAGTACGCCGATATACGTCAGAATGTCAAACATCGGCACAACGAGCAGGATCGGCAGCAGCGCCGACGTGAAAAAGTTCATCTGCGGGACGTGAACCCAATCCGGGAACGCGAACGCGATGCCTTCGTAAGCGACACTGACCAGCCACGTAAAACCGGCTGCCGCCGCCGCGATGATTTCACGGCCGACGGAAAATGACGTCAGGAACCAGGCAATAAAGACATTGAGTACGAGCAGCGTACCGACGCTGCGCCATTGAATTTCTTTGCGCCGTTTCGAAAACAGCACGCCGAGGGCGAGGAAGATCGCGACGCCCAGAAGATTGACGAGAAAATACATGCATAACTCCCCTTACTGTCGGAATGGGTCAGAGTAAATCGGAACGGTTCAGAGGTCGTCCTCCGAAAACGCATACGGCAGGAGTTCCCCGAGGCTGACGGTTTTGACGTCACCTTTGAGGTTCGCCATAATGACCGTCGGAATGTGAAACTCGGCCATGACCTGACGGCAGGCGCCGCAGGGTGAACACGGACGATCCGTATCCGCGATAATCGCGATAGCCTCGAATTCGCGCTCACCTTCCGACACGGCTTTGAAAATCGCCGTACGCTCGGCACAGTTTGTCACCGGGTACGATGAATTTTCGATGTTGCAGCCGCCGTAAATACGGCCGCTTTTCGTCAAAACGGCCGCGCCGACCTTGAAATGGGAATACTTGTCATACGCGCGTTCCCGATATGCTCTGGCTGTATCAATCAGTTTCTGTTCTTCCATTATAATCGTTTCCTTTTCTGACGTCTACGAAATTCCGTATCAATACCGTTCGACACGGTCTTTTTCGACGCGAGCGTAGATCAGTGGTTCCGGCGCGGGTTTTTCCGCACCGATCACGACAGCCTGACGGTAGAGTTTTTCGGCATCCGCGAGCACGTCGCGTTTTGACGTGTAAAGTGTCGCGAGGCTGTCGCCTGTTTTGACGGCGTCGCCGTATTTTTTGTACAGGATGAGTCCTGCCGTGAGGTCAATCGGACTGTCCTTCGTTTCGCGTCCGGCGCCGAGAACAACGGATGTTTCGCCGATCGCTTCGGCGTTCATTTTTGTCACGAAACCGTCCGCATCGGCTTTGACGTCAATGTGGTACGGCGCTTCAGCAAATGTTGACGTGTCACGCAAAACATTGTCATCGCCGCCCTGCGCGCGCACCATCTGACAAAACGTGTCAAATGCAGAACCGTCTTCGATCGCCGTTTCCGCCGCTTTGCGGCACTGTTCCGGCATTCCTTTACCGATGAGATACAGCATATTCGCCGCGAGCTGCAGCGAAACTTCGCGCAGATCGGCGGGGCCGCGCCCTTTGAGGACTTCCGTTGACTCGATGACCTCGATACTGTTGCCGATACCGTATCCGAGCGGCGTATCCATATCCGTGATGAGTGCAACGGTTCGACGCCCCGCACCTTCGCCGATCGCGACCATCGTCTGAGCGAGCTTTATCGAGTCATCGAGCGTTTTCATAAAGGCGCCGCTCCCCGTTTTGACGTCAAGGACGATGCAGTCCGCGCCCGAAGCGAGTTTTTTGCTCATGATCGAGGACGCGATGAGCGGGATGCAGTCAACGGTTGCCGTCACGTCACGCAGGGCGTACAGTTTCTTATCTGCCGGTGCGAGGTTGCCGGATTGACCGATGACACTGACCCCGCAACGGTTCACCGTATCGAAAAATTCTTCGCGGCTGAGCACCGTACGGTACCCCGGGATGGACTCGAGTTTGTCGATCGTGCCGCCCGTATGTCCGAGCCCGCGTCCGCTCATTTTGGCGACTTTGCCGCCGCAGGCCGCGACAATCGGCGCGACAATCAGTGTTGTTTTGTCCCCGACGCCGCCCGTCGAATGTTTGTCGACCTTTTTCCCCGGAATCGCCGAAAGGTCGATCATGTCACCGGAGTGCGCCATGACTTTCGTCATTTCGATGATCTCGTGATCCGTCATGCCGCGAAACCAGATCGCCATGAGCATGGCCGCCATTTGATAATCCGGGATTTCGCCGTTGACATAGCCGCCGATCATAGCCGTAATTTCCGCGTCCGAGAGTTCCCCGCCGTGCTTTTTCTTCGTAATTAAATCGTACATTCGCATGATAAACGTTCCTTTATCCCTGTTCGCCCGGCGCGTTGACATCGGCGCGCCCCTTTGCGTCAATGTCACGTCAGAGCCGGGAAATCATTATTTGACAAAACGCGGCAGCAGGCTTTCACCCTTCGTCGTAAGCGGCACATCAAAAATATCCGCGACCGTCGCACCGAGCATCGCAAATGTCGGATATGTCCCGAGATTGACGCCCGCTTTGACATGAGCGCCGTAGATAAGAAGCGGCACGTATTCACGCGTATGATCCGTCCCCGGCGCTCCCGGATCACAGCCGTGATCCGCCGTGATCATGAGGAGATCGTCGTCCTTCATCTGCGCCATAAAACCGCCGAGCCAACGGTCAAATTCTGTCGCCGCCCGCGCATATCCCGCGATATCGCGGCGATGCCCGTACGCCATATCAAAGTCAACGAGATTGACGAAACAGAGCCCCGTAAAGTCACGCTGTGCAACGCGCATCGTTTTCGCCATGCCGTCCGCGTTATCTTTGTTGACGCCGAGCGTTTCACTGATGCTGCGTCCCGCAAAAATATCGTAAATCTTGCCGACGCCGATCGTCGCAAGACCTTTACGCGCAAGTGCATCCATCATCGTATCGCCCGTCGGGTCAAGCGAGAAGTCGTGACGTTCCGACGTACGCGTAAAATTCGGATAGGCACCGATAAACGGACGCGCAATGACACGTCCGACACCGAAATCGGGACCCTGCATGATCTCGCGCGCCGTACGGCAGTAACCGTACAGTTCCTCAAGCGGCACAATATCTTTGTGCGCCGCGATCTGAAGCACGCTGTCTGCGGACGTATAGACAATGAGCGCCCCCGTTTTCATATGCTCCTCGCCGTAATCGTGGATGACTTTCGTCCCGGAATACGGCTTGTTGCAGATGATTTTACGTCCGAACGCAGTCTCGAGCTTTGCGATGACTTTCGGCGGAAAACCGTCGGGGAATGTCGGCATCGGATGATCCGAGACAATCCCGGCCATCTCCCAATGTCCCGTCGTCGTATCCTTGCCGCGCGAAAGCTCGCGCAGGCGCGCGAACGTCCCGAGCGGATTTTCTGCCGGCGTGCCGCAATCGACGCCGTCAATGTTAAACAGACCGATTGCCCGCATATTCGGCGTGTCATATTCCGGCGACGCCGCGATAGACTTGAGCGTATTGCAAACGTCATCGCCGAAATCCGGCGCATCCGGTTCGCGCCCGATCCCGAAACTGTCGAGCACAATGACAAACACCCGCTTAAACGGTTTATTCATAAGAAAGCCTCCTTTGCTTTTTCCCGACGCCGTCTGCGTCAGTTTTTCTGCCGATTTCTCCCATGTCAATCCGCAATTATCAAACGGATCCGTTTCCCCGGATTATTCCTTTATTTCGTCTTTCAGAACTTTAACCGCCGCGCTCGCCCCGAGACGCGTACATCCCGCGGCGAGAAACGCCTCCATTTCTTGGCGCGTATGAATCCCGCCTGCCGCTTTCATCTGCACATTCGGGCCGATATATTTCTTAAAGAGCTCGATATCCGCGAGTTTCGCGCCCGCCGTGCCGAATCCCGTCGACGTCTTGATAAAATCCGCGCCGCCTTCCGTCACGCACTTGCAGGCCGCGATCTTTTCCGCTTCCGTCAAATAACACGTCTCGACAATGACTTTGAGCACGCGCCCGTCGCAAAGTGACTTCAGCATGCGGATCTCGCGCGTCACATAATCCGTATCGCCCGCTTTGAGCATGCCGATATTGATGACCATGTCAATTTCCGACGCGCCGTCCGCGATCGCCTGCCCCGTCTCCGCGAGTTTTGCCTCTGTCGAGCAGTTTCCGTTCGGGAACCCGACAACCGTGGCGATCGTCAGTGAATCGCCGTACGTTTTCCGGATCTTCGCGACAAAACATGACGGCACCATCACGGTCGCCGTGTGATACGTGAGCGCTTCCTCACAGACGCGCCGAATCTCTTCCCACGTCGCCGTCGGTTTGAGCAATGTATGATCGACATGCGCCAAAATTTCTTCCGCCTTCATAAAAACCTCCCGTTATCTTATCCGATCCGCCCTCTCTGACGCGGCGGATTCCGTTTTCCCGTTACGCCGTCTTTTCATCGAAAGCAGCCGGATTCCGTCTTCCTTTCTATTGTACTTCATTTCCCCGCAGAAAAAAAGGATGCGCACCGCCCTCCGTTTCCGCAGAAAACGATACACATCCGTTTTGTTCTAAATTATTTTACGGCGCCGAGCTCCAGCCCTTCGCGCTTACGCTGACGATACTCGCGGTCGAGGATTCCCAAAACAACGAGATTCTCATACACACCGTTCGTCACAATCGTCTCGCGAATGAGCGCCTCCCGCTGCATCCCCTCCGATTCATAGAGATGCAGAGCGCGCGCATTATAATCCTTGCAATCGAGCCATGCGCGATGGAAATGCAGTACGTCAAACACCCACGCCTTCAGCATCTTCATCGTCTCATGCCCGTAACCCATGCCCTTCTTATCAATAATGACATGCGTCCACTCGGCCTCCTTCGCCTCCGTCTTCAGCCCGTTGACCAGCACATACCCGACGCGCTCGCCCGTCGCAATCTCCTCGACAATAACGTCAATTGCCGCCTCACCCTCACGAATCACCGGCAAATGAAAATCCCGGTCAAACGGCACAATAAACTTCACATTCTCCTTGCGGTACTCGAGATCGAGAATAAAATCCAAATCGTTCTCCTCCGCCTTCCGCAGCAGCAGACGCGGCCCTTTATATAAAATCGTTTCCATAAAATCACTCCTTTTAAAAACCTGCCTCCATTATAATCACAAGCCCCATCAAAACGCAAGACACCGCACGCTCCGCTTTTTTTACCGCAAAAACGCCTTCACAAGCGCGTCCATCGCGTTTTGATCGCTACATCCCATCGTCTCCCGCGCCGAATGCATCGCGAGAATCGGTGCGCCGGCATCCATCGTCCGCATCGGCAGATTCGCCGAAAGAATCGACCCAAGCGTCGACCCGCCGCGCATATCCGAACGGTTGACAAACTGCTGACACGGGATCCCGTTGACATCACAAAGCGACCGGATCACCGCAACGGCCTCCGCATCGCCCGCATACGACTGGCTGCATGCCGTTTTCAGCACGACGCCGCCGTTTAAAACCGGGAAATTCGTCACATCATTCTTCTCCGGCGCATTCGGATGAAGCGCATGCGCCACATCAAGGGAAAGGCAGAACCCGCCCGCAATCTGACGGTCAAACGTCTCATCATCACAGCCGAGCGCGCGGTAAATGCGCCGCAAAATCTGCGGCAGAACGAGTGAAGCCGCGCCCTGTTTCGTACGGCTGCCGACTTCCTCATTGTCAAAGAGCGCGATCATCCGGAGTCCGGACAAAGCCTCTTTTGACGCGTCATTCGTGTCAACGTCAAGGATCCCCGCAAGGCACGCCGCAACCGACGTCAGATTATCGAGGCGCGGCGACGAAATAAACTCGTTCTTGGCACCGCAGAGACAGCCCGTTTCCCACGGATAAACCGTAAGATCATAGGAAAGAATGTCATCCGCCTGACAGTCCGCCGCTTCCGCGAGGCAGGGCAGGAAATATGCTTCGTCCGCCTGTTTTCCCGTCATCGTCATGAGCGGCAGCATATCTTTCTGCGGATTGAGCTCGACACCTTTATTGACGGCAGGATTCATATGGATCGCGAGCCGTGGGATCGTGAGGAGAGGACGGTTCGTGTCAACGAGGCGTACATCCGGCGAAAACGGATCCGCCGTGCGCAGGGCAACTTTTCCCGCAATTGCGAGCGGACGGTCGAGCCAGCTTTCGCGGATCATGCCGCCGTAGACCTCGATATTGACTTTTCCGTAACCGTGCGTGCGCACTTCGGGCGCCGGTTTGACGCGAAGACACGGAAAATCCGTATGCGCCGTCGCGAGACGGATCGGTCCGTCAACGTCACCGACGCGAAACGCAACGAACGTCGAGCCGAACACATTGAAATAATACGCCCCGCCGCGACGGATTTTCCATTTGTCCCGCAGGTCAAGCCGCCGAAATTCAGCCGACTCCAGCCGATTTGCCGCGGCTGCAACGACATGATACGGCGACGTTCCCTTTCCGATCAGATCCAACAAATCCGAAACCGCCCGATTGTCCATTTTGCTTCCTCCTCTTCAGCCCCGTTGACACGGACACGTCACACATTTCCGGCAAAAACGCCGGTTCCTAGGTTTATTTTACGTTACGCACCGTTTCCCTGCAACACCGACGTCAATTCCGCCGCAATTTTACATTATCCTGACAGAAAAATCATAGCCGCTGACACGACGATATGATACAATAAAGGGACTTGACCCGCACGACAGCGGCAAACGCACGTATTTTACCCAATTCAAGGAGGTTACCCCATGCCCAATATCGAATGGTTCGGCTGGATTGACACATCGCAGCTGCTTTCCATGTTGATGCTGCCTGCTCTGATCCTCGTCGTTGCGCTGACGATCGGCATTGCGCTCAACAAATTTGTCACCCGTCAGATCCGCAATTTCGTCAATGTCAAAGAAGCAACCTGGTACACCATCTTCATCAACGCACTGCGCGGCGTGCCGGTTTCGCTGTGTCTCGTCATCGCGCTGTACTGGATCGTCAATACGATCGCGATCCCCGAGCCGCTGACGCGCATGTTTTCCTATATTCTCTTCGCCGTCATCGTCCTTTCGATGACACGTGTCGCCGCCCGTACGATCAACGGCGTCATCGCGGTCAAATTGACGTCAGCCGACGAAGTCATGCCGAAAACGACGCTGCTCAACACGATCCTCAACGTCCTCATTTACGCCTCCGGCGTCCTCATCATCCTGCAATACTACGGTATTTCGATCGCTCCGATCATTACCGCCATGGGTGTCGGCGGTATGGCCGTTGCCCTCGCATTACAGGAAACGCTCGCCAACATCTTCTCCGGCCTGCATCTCATCCTGTCCAAACAGCTCCGCATCGGCGATTACATCAAACTCAGCACGAATCAGGAAGGACGCGTTACGGACATTACCTGGCGTTTTACGACGATCGTTCCGACGGGCGGCGGCAACATGGTCGTCGTGCCGAACAAAACAATCGCATCCTCGACGCTGACGAACTTCAGTATGCCGAAAAATGACATCACGATCTCCATTCCTGTCGGCGTATCCTACGACAGCGACCTCGAACAGGTCGAGCGCGTGACAATCGAAGTCGCCGACGAAGTCCTCGAACGTATCGACCACGCCGTAACGGAGCCCCCGGTCGTCCGTTTCCACACGTTCAGCGATTCGAGCATTGACTTCAATGTCATCATGCATTCGAGTATCTTTGAAAATCAGTTCCTGCTCAAGCACGAATTCATCAAAGCGCTGACAAAACGCTACCGCGAGGAAGGCATCGAGATCCCGTATCCGACGCGTTCCGTCATCACCGAAAATCCGGGCCGCTGATAAAGCGCCCGACACAAGATCTTGTTGATATATCCACAGGAAGAACCGGTTCTTTCTGTGGATATATTTTTTTGCGGGAAATTTTATACATGTGCCGACGAGGCAGCGAACACCCGTACACCTGTATTTCACGCCGCCCCGCGCTGTTGTCTGACATCTTAAATCGCATATTTACACACTTTAAACAAATTATATTCATTTATCCTTGTGGATAACCATTATAGTTTAATCTCATTCTCAACTATATCTTGTGGGCATTTGACTTAGTGCCCATACATATTGTATAATACAAGAGCATCAAGGAGATGAAAGATAACTGTCCGCGGTGCGTAAACATACAATAAACACGTATGACAGCAAATCAATAAAAGGATCAGGTGACTTATCATGGTAGTTGAAAACGTCAATGTCGTCGTCGACGGCATCCCCGATATCTCGGAACACGAAGTCAAAAATTATATCCGTCTCATTCAGGAAAAGACGCACGAAAACGTCAGCAGCCTGCGTCTCGTCCCGGCCGAGAACGGTCAGGTGACGGTCAACTACGAGCTGCAGGAACCGAAATTCGAGCGCATTCGTCGTATCACGGGTTACCTCGTCGGTACGATCGACCGCTGGAATGACGCGAAACAGGCCGAGGAGCACGACCGCGTCAAACACACCCGCTGCTGCAACTGACGATGAGTGAACTCGTTATTGCCGGCATTGTCGATGATTCCGTCGTTGACGGCGAAGGCATTCGCCTGACGGTTTTCGTTCAGGGATGTCCGCGCCGCTGCCCGCATTGTCAAAACCCGGAATCCCAGCCGTTTACGGGTGGGACAACGACGACGACGGATGATATCGAGCGTCAAATTGCGGCCAATCCTCTGCTCACGGGGATTACCCTGAGCGGCGGAGAACCGTTCTGTCAGCCGAAACCGCTCGCCGAACTCGCAGCCTTTGCCCACAAACGCGGACTTGACGTCTGGAGTTATACGGGATATACGCTCGAAGCACTGCAGGCAAAACACGACGCGTCAATCGACCGCCTGCTCGCCGCAACCGATGTACTCGTCGACGGCGAATACCTCGAAGAAAAACGCGACCTCACGCTCCATTTCCGCGGCTCTTCGAACCAGCGCGTCATTGACATGAACGCGACGCGTCAAACCGGCGACATTGTCCTGCTTTATACGGATTGACGCCGCAAAATCAACCGATCATACGAAACCGGACGAACTTATCGCCCGGTTTTTTATTGTCATCATTCATAGTTAAATTTTATCTGAGTTTAGCAAAAAAATATTACCTGTAAGGCTGTAAATCTGTTATAATGCGAATCATGAAATGAATGATGCAGCCGAAAGCGACTGCGGTGAATGGTTGAAATGAAAGAAAGAAGATGCTTGTATGACCATCACGCCCCTGCAGTTTTTCCTGATTGCCCTGACGATTGCCATCGCCCTCGGCGGCGGTATTTGGGCCGCGCGTTCCGTTAAATCCGCGGAAGGTTTCAGCGTCGGCGGACGTTCCGCCGGAGTTCCTCTCATCGCGGGAACAATCGCAGGAACGTGTGTCGGCGGCGGTGCCACGGTCGGCACGGCCCAGCTCGCAGCGACAATCGGCCTTTCGGCATGGTGGTTCACGATCGGTACAGGCATCAGCCTGATTATCATGGGACTGTTCTACGCGCGCCCGATGCGCCGCGCCCGCCTCGAGACGATTTCCCAGTACCTTGTTTTAAATTACGGCAAACGTTCCGGTACGTTCACAAGCGTCGTTTCCTCACTCGGTATTTTCTTCAGTGCAGTCGCAAGCGCCCTTCCGGCAATTGCGATTCTCGCCGTCGTCTTTTCCCTGCCGCTTTGGGTTGCCGCACTTTTGATGACGGCTCTTGTTTCCTGCTATTGTTTCTTCGGCGGCCTGAAAAGTGCCGGCATCGGCGGCATTGTCAAAATGATCGCCATTTGGCTGACGCTCTTTCTCGCCGGTGCAGCCGCATTTTACAGCATTCGCACCGATGCGGCCATGCAGGCGGCACTTCCGGCTTTCCCGTGGTTCAGCCTTCTCGGCAACGGCGTTGAAAACGCCCTGACGAATCTCTTCAGTCTCCTCGTCGGCGTTCTCTGCACGCAGTCTTATCTGCAGGCGGTTTTCTCCGCGTCCAATCCGCGTACGGCATCGATCGGCGCGTTTGCGGCCGCTCTCATTGTCATCCCGGTCGGCCTTCCGTGCGCGATGATCGGTATGTACATGCATGCGGCTCATCCGGAAGTCGCCCCTCTCATGGCTCTTCCGACGTATCTTTTGACGTATCAGCCGGTTCTCATCGGTTCGATTGCGATGGGCGGCATCATCCTTTCGCTTGTCGGCTCCATCGCGGGACTTTCCCTCGGTATCGGCACGATGCTAACGGAAGATATTTTTGCCAAAGTATTTCATGTCGAATCCGGCAAATCCAAGCTCATGCTCGAACGTTTCGTCATCCTCGGCGTCATCGCCGCAGCGCTTTTGACGGCGCTTCTCAATCAGGGTTCGCAGGTTCTCTTCTGGAATTACGCGTCCATGGCTCTGCGCGGCGGCGGCATTTTCCTGCCGATGACGTTTGCCCTCTTCTTCCCGCATGCGTTTGACAGCCGCTACGCTCTCGCATCCATGATTCTCTCGACGGGTACGGCGATCGCCGCAACGATCCTCGGATCGCCGGTCAATCCGCTGTTCCTCGGTCTCGGCATCAGCCTTCTCGTCCTGCTGCCGGGATTCCGCCGCAATCGTCCGGCCCGCCCGGAAACGGCATTTGATTAACCGCATAGCCACGGCTCTCCCGCACATAAAGCACATAAAAACGGCCTTCGACGGCTCAGGCAATACCTGAAACCGCCGAAGGCCGTTTCGTTTGTCCGTTTTTTCCGGTTTCACATCAACGTCAGCGTCAACTGCTTATTCGTCACGCGATCCGTTCTGGAAATAATTGAATCCGTAATCGAGCAAAGCCGCTGCTTCCGTAAAGCGGGCATCTTCGTCATCGGCGTGCATGACGACGGCGATGAGTTCCGTGCCGTCACGTTTTGCCGAAGCCGCAAGGCAGGCTCCCGCCGCGCGCGTATAACCCGTTTTCAGGCCCGTGCAGCCGTCATACGTCCAAAGGAGCTCGTTCGTATTCGTGCAGTCCGTCGTATAATCGGCCGGCTTCGTATAGTAGATCGTCTTCTCCTTTGTCGAGACGATCTTGCGGAACTGCGGATTCTGCAGGCAATACGCCGCAAGCCGCGCCATATCGTGCGCCGTCGAATAATGATCCGGATCCGGCATGCCGTTCGGATTGACGAAATGCGTATGGAGCATGCCGAGTACCCGCGCTTTTGCGTTCATTTTCCGCGCAAATCTGCGCTGCGAGCCGCCGAGCGATTCACCGATCGCGATCGCCGCACCGTTATCCGAAACGAGCATCATCTGGTAAACGAGTTCACCGAGCTTGACCTGCTCGCCCGGCCGGACGCGTGTACATTCGATGTCAGCCGCCGTCGGGCTGATCGTGACTGTACGGTCGAGATCGCCGCTTTCCAGCGCAAGGATACAGGTCATCATCTTCGTCATACTCGCCGGATAACGCTGTTCATCGACGTCATTACCGTAGAGGACTTCTCCCGTACCGGCATTGACGAGAATTGACGCCGTTGCCGTCATATCTTTGACGGATGACGGGATGACCGATTCTTCCTTTTCCTGAATCGCCATCTGCTGTTCGGCCGCGACCTGCTGCGCCGCAAGCGCATCACCTTCGGGGTCGAGTCCCTTCTCTGCCAAAGCCGGCGAACTCAGACTGAACGCGAACACAAACGCCAGCACGAGCGTCAGGATTTTTTTCTGTAAATACTGCAAACACATCACCTTCCAAGCTTATATCATACCATACCTGTCTGAAGATAACAGGAAAGTTTACGCGCGGCCGAAAGAAAAATCGGCATGATTCCACCAGTTGACATGAAGACGCGAACGGCCGATTGACGTATCCGCGCGTCAATCGGCCGTGTCAAGCATCGGTGTCAAGCATCCGGGTCAAACGTTACCGGACGGTTTTTTGCGGCTGATCCGGAACAGCAGCGCGCCGAGGATTCCCGCGAGTATCGAGGCACTCAGGATACTGATCTTTGCCGTCGCAATGTCAACGGGATCCGGCAAAGCAAGCGTCGCAATAAAAATACTCATCGTAAAACCGATGCCGCCGAGCGTTCCCGCCGCCAACGTTTGACCGTGACTTGCTCCGCCCGGAAAATGCGCCCCGGAAACTTTCGTGAGCATCCAGACACTGCCGTAAATCCCGAGCGGTTTACCCAAAACGAGACCGGCAACGATGCCGAGGAAAATCGGCGACGTCACGTCAAAACTCGACGCGGAAACCGCCACGCCCGCATTGGCAAGCGCAAAAATCGGCATGATCCCGTACGAGGACCACGGTTCGAGTTTTTCCTCGAGCACATGGAGAAGCGAGCCGTGATGATCCGCTTTTCCCGTACTGCCGTGCAGCGTATCGTCATCCGCCTGTGTTTCGGCCGGGATGGTAAAGCCGAGGAGAACGCCTGCAATTGTCGGATGAATCCCCGAAAGAAGGAACGCATACCAGGCGCAGAGTCCCAGCACGAGATACGGGAGAAACGTCTCGACATGACGCCGATTCAAGAGATACGCCGCGGCGAGAACGGCAAGCCCCGCCCCGAGAGCCGCAACGGAAACATCGCTGCTGTAAAACAGCGCGATAACGACAATGGCGCCGAGGTCATCGACAATGGCAAGTGCCGTCAAAAAGACGACAAGTCCGATCGGCGCATCGCCGGCCGCAAGAGCAAGAACGCCGAGAGCAAACGCAATATCCGTTGCCATCGGGATGCCCCATCCTCCGCTCGTCGGCAGCCCGAAATTCACCGCGCTGTAAAGTAATGCCGGGACGATCATCCCTCCGAGTGCGGCACAGACCGGCATGACCATGGCCGATCGCGTTTTCAATTCGCCGTAGAGAAATTCTCGTTTGACTTCCAGTCCGATCACAAAGAAAAATACCGCCATGAGGCCGTCATTGATCCAATGCGCGAGACTCATAGATAAACCCGGCAGAGCAATCTCGGTGTGGAGCAGATGCTCATAATCCGGCCCCAGCGGTGAATTGGCAATCAACACCGCGATTATTGCACTGACGAGCAAAACGCGCCCGCTGTCTGCCTCCTGATAAACAAAGGACAAGAGCGGCGCCATCATATTACGGATTTTATGTTTCATCGTAATCCCTTCCTGTTTCAAACAGGAAACTCCCCTAAACCGAACCGTAACCGGTTTAGGGGAGTTTCTTGTTTCACTGACTTGAGGTACTTATTTGACGACGAGAACCGGGCATTTCGACTGTTCGACAATGTACTGGCTGACACTGCCCAAAAAAACGCCTTTGACGACGCCGAGTCCGCGGCTGCCCATGATAATGAGGTCCGTATCATGATTGTCCGCAAAATCGAGAATGACAACAGCCGGCGAGCCCGTTTCGGAGAATGCTTCCTTGTCAATTCCGGACGGAACCATCTCCATCGAACGGTCAAGGATGACGTTACCGGCCTTATTGACAGCTTCGAGGATCGCGTCAGACAGGCAGGCATTGATCGCGAGCTGGTTGATATTCGCGACATAGAGGAAATTCAGCTTGGCATCGCAGGCTTCCGCGAGTGCGATAGCCTCTGCAACTGC